>ERZ1034920.1586-NODE-1586-length-14194-cov-18.049084_pt1 | contig 14194 bp, 8 predicted proteins | sample MGYA00520688_ERZ1034920 | MGnify/ENA primary metagenome ERZ1034920 (study PRJEB33766, sample SAMN09781785) | gut metagenome | biome: gut microbiome | host: Homo sapiens | place: Madagascar | study: EMG produced TPA metagenomics assembly of the PRJNA485056 data...
TGTATTTCAATTAATTCAAAGAGCGATTAGTCCACTTTAACGGGACAGTAGTGATATATAATATAAAATAATTACTTATAATTTGTAACCACAGAAAGGGTAACTATCGCGAAAAAAACTGAATACTGAATACTGAACACCCTTTTAGGCACCATAAGCCCTGGTTATAATGGCAATCATCAAGGCGCCCTTACATGGCGACTGGGTCTATCCAAAAATAACTTTTTTAAATAAAATCCCGAAATTCTTGGCAGTTTCAAAAAGAAATCGTAACTTTGCAATTTAATATAAACAATTATAAAAATAGGAGGTATAACATGATGCTAGGAATGAATGCACCAAAGGCTGTAGCCAAAGGTGAATACGCAAAAGCTATCCGTAAAGCCGTCCATGACTCTATCGAAGCTATCAAGAACGGAAAGGTTCCTGAGAAAAAAAATCAAAAGTTCAATTTTGAGTGGAGGGTATAGCGGCAAAACAATCCATAGATTAGAGATATTTAATTGAAATTTAACACATTATTTGTTGACCCTATCGCTTTTTTTTGTATCTTTGCAGCAGAAATGACTAAGAAATCATTCTATAACATTATTAACAATTAAAAAATTAGCTTATGAAAAAGTTACTACGCTATTCATTAACACTGGTTTTGGCACTCGTTGCCAATCTTACACTGATGGCTGCTGAGCCTTACAAAGTACTCACTTTCCCAGACGATAACAAGGAAAGCAACTCCGTGAGTGCCTACGACAAAACTTGGGAGGCAATGATAGGTACAGACGTATGGACCATCACCGGCTTCAACAACAACAAGTGGGAAAAGAACTGGAAATGGATCAAGTGCGGAAGCAAGAAATTCGCTTCTGATGCTTCCATCACATCTCCAGCCTTCGAGGAGGCTATCGAGTATATGGTTGTTACCATCGATAATATTACAGCCAAGTCGGTGAAAACCATCAAGGCTGAGTTTGGTGCAAACGAGGTTAACATCGACAGCAAGAATTTCAAGGCTGGCGAGCTGATTATCAAGAACGAAACCCCAGAGGCTGGCAAGACATGCAAGCTCGCCATCTCTTGTGACAAGGGTTCTGCCAACGGTCTTGTAACCATCTCTAAGATTGCTTATTACAAGAAGGGCGACAAGCCTGTTTCTGTAGATATCTCTAACACTCCTGAGACTGCTTACTCTGTGGCTAAGGCCATCGAGCTCGTTAATGCAGGCGAGGGTTTGGCTACTCAGGTTTACGTGAAGGGTATCGTTACAGAAGCTCCAAAAAACCTGAATACGACATACGGCAGCCTTACATATACTATCTCTGATGATAGCGAGGCTACCAACAAGTTCGTGGTTTACAGCGGTCTCAACATCAATGGCGAGAAGTTTACTTCTGCCGACCAAATCAAGGTAGGCGACGAAGTGGTTGTTTACGGAACCATGAAGAAATTCGGTGAAACTTACGAGTTTAATTTCAACAATGTTCTCATCTCTCTGAACAGAGTTGAAACCGGCATCAACAACATCACAACATCTGCTGCTGACAATGCTCCTATCTTCAACCTCGCAGGTCAGAAGGTTGGCAAGGGCTACAAGGGTGTAGTGATCAAGGCAGGCAAGAAGATGATTCAGTAAGATTCAGAAACATTCCGGTTATCAAAGGATAACCCATAAAAAATCCGCTTCCACGACTATCATGCCGTGAAAGCGGATTTCTTTTTATCTTCTATCATTCAATCTCTTTTCTGCTCCCGTCATTTTCTTGATGCCCGAAGCCTTGCCGAAGGTACTGGCAGAACCACCTGCCGAACGGGTTTGCTTCTTTGCAAATCCCGTAGGAACCTCTTCGAAATCGAAGTTGATGATGTCGCCCTTGGCATTGCCCACACCTATCATATAACCATAGAAGGTATAGCGAGCATTGCCCTGCTCTTCGCCCAGATGGAAACCCGTCTTGCTGGCACCGGCATCCAATACGAAGGTGGCTCCACTCTTGGCATACCTTATATAGATATCACCATTGTTGTCGATATACCAGGTGAACTCCAGAGTCTGCGAATCCTCTACCTCGCCCTTCCCATCATACACCTCGTCAATCTCAACACCACTTCCGCTCAGCGCATTCTTCCTGTTGCCACTCTGGTAGAATATCATGGTGGCATAGAATTCATCCTTGCCGCGGGATACGCCATCATCGTTGATGTAACTGTACGTCACCGGACCATACCATTTACCCACCAGCGTCTGGGCCTCTTCTATGAGCTGGCTGTTCTGCGAACCGCCGGAACCCTGGTTCCAGTCGCCCTGGTTCCATCCCCAGCCACCCTGGTTGTAATCCTCGTACCAGCCATAGTCGTCGTGCCAATAGTGGCCGTCGTCCCATGGATCGTCATCACAACTCGTAAATGTGAATGATGCCGCAGCTATCGCCATCAGCATCAGCAGAGATTTCATCTTCTTCATATCTTATATCCTTTCTTATATACTTATATGTTCTTTCTTGAATTCTGATGCAAAGATATACCAAAATTTACACCCTGCAAAGGGAAAAGTGGAATATTTTAAGGGAAAATCCCTATTTTCAAACAGTTTTTCCCTATCAACGCTTGTTTTTCTCAAAAAAATACACTACCTTTGCACGTAAGATAGACTGTTTTCCTACACCCGGATGGCACTGTCCGGATTAAGAATTCACGATTAATTGGATTATTAAGTATGAATAAAAGATATATCATCCCCCTGCTCCTGGCATTCATGGCCCACTTCACGGTCATGGCTGTGCCTTATTGCGACATCAGAAAATTCTCCATCACCGATGGACTCGCCGCTAACACCATCTCAGACATCAAGCAGTCGCCCGACAAACTGATGTGGTTTGCCACCTGGAACGGACTCTCCTACTACGACGGATACTCCTTCCATACCTTCCGCGATGAAGCCGATGATGTAGACGTGCTCTCCACCAACCGCATCATCAGCATCTACCCTACTTTAAGAAACAATATCTGGTGCGTTACAGCAGATAGCAAACTCTATCTCTATGATACGCACCTGTGCAAATTCATGAACAGGGGAAAGGAAATAAACGAGCAGTTAGGCATCGACCTGAGGGTGGACAAAATCTATCCTCTGAAAACAGGTAACACCTGGATTACCGCTAAGAGCGCAAACTACCTTATCAGAAACTACATGCTGCCCGACCAAAGCTTCGAGAAGGAAATCATCAAGGTGGGACAGCACGGACTGAGAAGCGGAAACGTATGGCATGTATGGGCCGACAAGAAAAGACGCGAGTGGATTCTCACCGACAAGGGAACCATCATCTATAACCATCACTTCAGCACCCAACTCCCATTCAAATGGATCAGAGAGGTGGGCGATGCCATCTTCCTCGCCACGCCAAACGGAAAACTCGCCGTATACGACGAGAAAGAACATCTCGTGATGATTCCGATGCCGGCTGGCGTGACACGCATCAACCAGCTGAAGAACACCGGATACCAGCTGCTCATAGCCACCAACATAGGTCTGGTGATATACAATCCGCGCACCTTCAAGACCGAGGTGATCAACGTGCAGAGCCCGGGCCAGCCAATGGCAGAGGTGAAGAACATCTATACCGACGCCTACGGCATGGTATGGGTGTTTACCGACGGCATGGGCATAACCATGGTGAACCCGAGAACGGGACAGAAAGCATGGCTCTTTGCCGACCAGCCCGACCCTGCCGACCGCACCACAAGCGAAAAATTCTTCATCACCCAGGACGAAAACAAGACGCTCTGGGTGGTGCCTAACGGCGGAACCTTCAGCTATTTCGACCGAAAGGCAGGCAAACTGGTGCCTTATCTGCTGCGCAGCAACTCATCGGGCAACTTCCGTGTGCCCAACATCAAGAAATTCTGCCTCTCAGACCAGGGCATCCTCTGGATAAGCGGCATGCACGACCTTACGCAGGTGGCATTTAAAAAACACCTTTACCACCTTACCCAGCTCGACGACGGCGAAGCGCAGGTGTTCGCCATCTGCAATACCCCCGAGGGATACCACTGGACGGGCTACTACAACGGCGTAATCAAGATTACGAACAGCCGATTCGAGAAGGTGGGCTATCTTGCCCCAAGCGGACAGGTGGTTCCGCAGCAGGTGGCATTCTGCCCATCTGCCATCTTCACCATCTTCTACGACACGCAGGGAAAGATATGGATAGGTACCCGAGAGCACGGACTCTTCGTGAGAACCAGGGAGGGAATGACCCAATTCATGCACAACCCAGCCGACAAATATTCGCTGCCATATAATAAGGTATACGACATCGTGGCCGACCGCCACGGCAGAATATGGATAGGCACCTATGGAGGCGGACTCACCCTGGTGCAGCCTTCCACCACCGGAAAGCTGAACTTCATCAGCCGCCAGAACATCCTGCCATGGCCTAAGAAGGGATTCGACAAGGTGAGACGCATCTTCTGCACCCCTACGGGAGAAATCCTGGCGGGCACCACCGACGGACTGGTTACCTTCAGCGACAACGTGAGCAACCCGGCGAAGATCAAATTCTACACCACCACCTACGTGGATGGCGACACCACAAGGCTGGCGGCTAGCGACGTGAACTTCATCATGCAGCACAGCAACGGAAAGACCTACGTATCCCAGCTGGGCGGCGTTTTGCAGAACGTAACCAGCAAGAACCTGCTGCAGGACAGCCTCCAGTTTTCGTACAACAAAAAAATCAGCTCCGATGAGGGAACCGTGCAGAGCATGGTGGAAGACAATGCGGGCAACATCTGGGTGGTGCGCGAATCGAGCATCGACAAGTATAACCTGAAGACGAAAAATCTGGTGGTGTTCGGACCTAACGACTTCGACTTCAACATGTCGTTTACCGAGGCACGCCCTGCCCACGACCCAGCCACCGACGACATCACGGTGGGCACACCAACGGGCAGCCTTACCTTCAACCCTGCGAAGATGAAGAAGAGCCCTTACCAGGCACGCATCATCTTCACCTCGCTGCACTATATGGGCGAAGACGGCACGGAACCTATCCTTCACAAGGATAAAGTGGTGATTCCTGCCAACAAGCGCAACCTGACCATCAGCTTCGCCGCCCTCGACTACTCAAGGAAATACAATCAGAAATACCGCTATCGCCTGGACGGCTTTACCCCTGAAGGCCAGTGGATAGAACTGGGAAAGAGCAACTACATCGGCTTCAACCGCATCAGCAGCGGCAACTACGTGCTCAAGGTGATGGGCACCAACTCTCACGGCATATGGAGCAAATACGTGGCTGAGCTGCCTATCGAGGTAAGACCTACCTTCTGGGAGAGTATCTGGGGAAAAATTCTGATGGTGATCCTGCTGATGTGCATCGTGGGCAGCATCTTCTACATCTACAACCGCAACCAGCACGAGAAGATGAGCCACGAGCTGAGCCTGATGAAGAACGACTTCTTCAGCGACGCCAGCCACAAGCTGCGCACGCCGCTCACCCTGATAGGAGGTCCGCTGAAGGAGGTGCTCGACACGGAACACGGCATCACCCGAAAGGGAAGGGAGATGCTTACCATCGCCCTGAAGAATTCGTACGAGATGCTCGACATGCTCAACAAGATTCTGAGATACGACAACTCTACCCTGATGAACAGGGACGGAAGTCTGACAAGCGGCAACACCCTGGTGAACACCGGCGGCGTAAGCTACATGGACTCTACCGAGAATGAAGAGGACGAGGTTCCAGGACAGATCAGCGACGAGAACGTGGCAAGATACCTGGCTGAAGCCGAAAAGGCTGAGAAGGAACTGGAAGAGAACATGACCGAAGAGGAAAAGGTGGCAAGGGAAGAGCAGCGCAAGGAGCACACCGTATTGGTGGTGGAAGACAACCACGACCTGCGCAAGTACCTCTACACCATCCTCTCTGAATACTACAACGTGCTGCTTGCCGAAAACGGAAAGGCGGGACTGCTGATGACGCGCACCGAAATGCCAGATTTCATCATCACCGACGTTACCATGCCGGTGATGGACGGCATCACCATGGTTAGCGAAATCAAGCAGGATCACGAACTCTCGCAGATTCCTATCATCATCCTCTCGGCAAAGGCGAGCGTGCAAGACCGACTCAAGGGATTCGAGATGGGTGTGGATGCCTACATGACCAAGCCGTTCAGCACCGAATATCTGCTGGGTAGAATCAGCGCCGTGCTCAAGCAGCGCCACAACCTGCAGAAGGATTTGATCCAGAAACTGGAGCATACGGGCAATCTGATAGGCAAAGCCATGAGCAGCGGCATCAGCAGCGGTATAAACGGCAGTAAGAACAAGGGTCTGAACAATGGTTTGAACAATGCTCTGAACGATGGTCAGAACGATGCTCTGAACAACGGCTTGAACAATGCTCTGAACGATGGTCAGAACGGCGGCTTGATTGCTTCTTCTGCCAATGAACCGGAGAAGACGCTGAGCCAGATAACCCAAGAAATCACGGAGAAGGAACGTGAGAAGGAGGAGAAGGCAAGGCTTAAGCGCGAACAGAGCGACTTCGCCTTCATGGCAAGTCAGATTAACGATGCTACGACGGCAAGGATTCTGAAGTACGTGACGGAGCATATAGACACGCCAGACATGAAGATTGATGACATCGCCGACGCGATGGGCATGAGCCGAAGCGTGCTCTACACCAAGATTAAGCAGCAGTTGGGCATGACGCCTATCGATTTCGTAAGGCATGTGAGAATCATGAGAGCCTGCGAGCTGCTGAAGAATACCGACGAGTCGCTCTCGTCTGTGGCATTCGCCGTGGGCTTCAGCGATCCGAAGTACTTCTCCAAGGTGTTCAAGAGGGAAACTGGCATCGTTCCTACGGAATATCGTGAACGTACCAGATAAAACGGATAAGGAAGTCAAGTTTCGCAAGTGAGCTCCACACGCCCTGAAAGGGCAGAAGCTCATAGCCCAGGGCAGCGCCCTGGGTAATCATGGACGCAAGTTTGTCGCCCTGTAAGGGCAAAAGCTTCAAAAGAATCAGGCAATTTACAAAGCTTTTGCCCTTACAGGGCGCCTTGTTGATTGCTATTATACCCAGGGCGATGCCCTGGGCTAGGAGCTTTTGGGCCTTCAGCCCGTACTTGAACCACTTGCTAAACTTCAATAAGGAATATTGAAGAGAGGGTGTGGCAAAGTTTTGCCACACCCTCTTTCTTTGTGTTTATGTGGACGCAAACAGGGATTAAACGGTTTGAAATCGGGTTTAGAAATACGAAAAAGGGTATAAAAGAGCCTGAAAAGGGCCTAAAGTGCATACAAAAAGGGTAATTAAGGCTTTTTAACTACGATTTTTGAAAAATTTTTGTTGTAAATGATACATTATTCAAAAAAAGTTTGTACCTTTGCATCAAGTTCTTAGAAAAGTTAAATGATAGATTAATCGTAACCTCCCCTTAACAGGTGTTTTTTTCGTAAGGGGGGGGGAAGGGTTCCGGGGATTGTGAAATTACCGGAACCTTTTTTGTTTCTCTTTTTTAGAAATTTTATACCAATGTATGATGATTTCTGAAAGAAAAGTAGTACCTTTGCACTTAGTTAGTAAAACTACCCTGCAAATGGGCTTTAAGAAGTAACATAAAATTAGAATATATAAATAAGAAATGAGAACCGTTTACGAATTCTCCGTTAAGGACAGAAAGGGAAAGGATGTTTCCCTGAAAGAGTACGCCAACGAGGTGCTGCTCATCGTTAACACAGCTACCAAGTGTGGCTTCACCCCTCAGTATGAGGAGTTGGAAAAGCTCTATGAGACATACCACCAGCAGGGTTTCGAGATTCTCGACTTCCCTTGCAACCAGTTTGGACAGCAGGCGCCAGGTACTGACGAAAGCATTCATCAGTTCTGCAAGCTTACATACGGCACGGAGTTCCAGCGCTACAAGAAGATTAAGGTGAATGGCGACGACGCTGCTCCCCTCTTCAAGTTCCTCAAGGAATGCAAAGGTTTCGCTGGATGGGACGAGAGCCATCCGCTCTACCCTGTGCTCGACAAGATGCTCTCTGAAGAAGACCCTAACTATAAGGAGAGTGCTGACATTAAGTGGAACTTCACCAAGTTCCTGGTCAACAAGAAGGGTCAGGTTGTAGCCCGCTTCGAGCCAACAACCAGTTTCGACGTAATTGCCAAGGCCATCGAAGAGTGGCTGAATGCATAAAAGTATAGCAAATAATTTATTCAATTAGATTATTAAATTGTTCACATTAATTAGATTGTTAAATAAAAAGAGGGTGTGTCAAAAGTCCAAGACACACCCTCTTTTTTGTTTCTTCATCGTTTTTCTTCATCGGATTACGCTGAGTTAACGGAACATTCTTGCTTCACGGATTACGCACGGAATTTAAACGGATTTGGCCTTACGGCCATTGGGCTAGCGCATTCGCATTCCAGCTTTAGGGGGTATCGCCACGACCGCCAGGTCGAGTTTCCGTTTAAAATCCGTGAGTAATCCGAGGAAGGCGGTTAAGGTTCCGTTTATTCCGCGTAATCCGATGAATAATGACACACCCTCTTTACTTTTTAATCTACCTGAATTTAATCTACCTGAGGAACATTCTTGAGATATTTCTCAATCTCCTCGTCACTAACCTTGTAATTCTGCAAATCACCATTGAGATAGCTCTCGTAGGATGGCATATCAATCAAGCCATGACCTGAGAGACAGAACAGGAGAACCGGAGCGGTTCCCTCCTCCGTCGCCTTCTTTGCCTCGCGGATGGTAGCTGCGATGGCATGGCAACTCTCTGGAGCCGGAATGATGCCCTCGGCACGGGAGAAAAGCATACCTGCCTCGAACGCCTCAATCTGAGGGATATCTACACCATGCATGTAGCCATCCTTGATAAGCTGCGAAATGATCATGCCCGCACCATGATAGCGCAAACCGCCGGCATGGATGTTGGCTGGCTTGAAGTCATGACCCAGGGTAAACATAGGCAGCAATGGAGTATATCCCGCTTCATCTCCGAAATCATACTCAAACTTACCACGTGTCAGCTTAGGACAGCTCTCCGGTTCGGCAGCGATAAACTCGGTGTGCTTCTTGCCACTCAGGTTATGACGCATGAATGGGAAAGCCAATCCGCCAAAGTTACTACCTCCACCGAAGCAGGCAATCACCTTATCAGGATATTCGCCAGCCATCGCCATCTGCTTCTCTGCCTCCAGTCCGATGACGGTCTGGTGCAAAGCCACATGGTTCAGAACGGAACCCAGGGTGTACTTACAGCCCGGAGTGGTAGTAGCCAGCTCCACTGCCTCGGAAATGGCAGTACCCAGTGAACCTGGATGGTGTGGGTCGCGGGTGATGATGTTCTTGCCCGCACGGGTACTCATGGATGGAGAACCCTCGACGGTGGCTCCGAAGGTGCGCATGATGCTGGAGCGGTATGGCTTCTGCTGCATGGTAATCTTCACCTGGTAAACGGCTGCCTCCAAACCGTAGAGCTTGGCTGCGTAAGAAAGGGCACAGCCCCACTGTCCGGCACCGGTCTCTGTGGTAACGTTGGTATCACCCTCCTGCTTGCAGTAGTAGCACTGAGGCAGTGCCGAATTGATTTTATGTGAACCTAATGGGGTAGCACTCTCGTTCTTGAAGTAGATGTGTGCCGAGGTACCCAGAGCCGCTTCCAGTCCGTAGGCACGAACCAGCGGTGTGGAACGGTAGTAGGTATACTTTTCGAGCACATCCTCTGGGATGTCGATCCATGCATGCTCTGTATCGAGCTCCTGCTTGGAGCACTCTTTATTAAAGATGTGTGACAAGTCGTCGGCTGTAAGCGGCTTGTGGGTCTGTGGATTCAAAGGTGGCAATGGCTTGTTAGGCATGTCAGCTTGAATGTTGTACCACTGAGTAGGAAGTTCCTGCTCCTGAAGGATAAACTTTTTCTGTCTCATGATTGTTATTATTTGATTATTTCTACAATTCTACCTACATTCGTTTACAGATTGCACGGATTTACGAAAGATTCCCTTTCAATCTGTCAGAACTTGGGCGCAAAGATACAAAGAATTTTCGATATAGGCAAAAGAAATGCTGATTTTATTTATAAAATATTGAAGTTTCGCATGTGGTTCAAGTACGGGCTGAAGGCCCAAAAGCTCCTAGCCCAGGGCATCGCCCTGGGTATAATGGCAATCAGCAAGGCGCCCTGTAAGGGCAAAAGCTTTGTTATTGCTAGGTATTTGAAAGCTTTTGCCCTTACAGGGCGACAGTTTTGCGTCCATAAACACCCAGGGCGATGCCCTGGGCTAGGAGCTTCTGCCCTTTCAGGGCGTGTGGGGCTTACTTGCGAAACTTAAGTAAAATATTTTAGAAAGTACTCCAAAGGGGTGAACAATAGGTGAAAATTATCCTACTCGGTGTTATTTTAGTCCAAAAAGCATATATAAAACAGTTTTTACTCCTATAAACAACAAAATTTACCCCATCATTTACAGAAAACTTCGTATCTTTGCATCAGTTAAAACAAACGGCGTTGGGAAACGCTAAATCATCATCTTTTACTTATACAAATAAACAAGCAATGGTTTCGATAAGAGTATCGAAACCATTGCTATTTTTATATATATCCAACTAAAAGCTATCTTTAGTCCACCTGGTTTTATGATGAGAAAACCTGATGGCACTTATTCATCCACCTGAATCCCGGATATCATATCCAGCAGACTTCTGGCTTGCTCCACGCTCTTTACATGACTGATGCGGAGGATACGCTTGTTGTTCTTTTCCTTCAGGGCACAATCCTGAATATGACTGGTGGCATAGGCTATCACTCGCGAGAACATTTTACTGCGATAGAACGGACTATCCACATTGCTCACAAACTGCAGCTGCATGGCTCCACCCTTGAGCAGAATCTTCTCGCAACCCAGCAGCTTGCCCACACGGCGAAGACCTACCACATGAATCAGCTCATCGCCTTCCTGAGGTATCGGACCGAAGCGGTCGATCATGCGCTGGCGGAATGCCTCCACTTCCTCATCCCTATCCAGATGGTCAAGTTCACGATAGAGCAGCATTCGCTCGGCACTGCCGGGAACATAGGAATCAGGGAAATACATCTCCAGGTCGCTGTCTACGGCGCAATCGTCTACGAAGTCATCGCCCGTAAGCTGCTCGCCCTCTTTCATCTCTTCCTGATAGAGGTCGTTGAACTCCTCGTTCTTCAGTTCGGTTACTGCCTGCGAGAGAATCTTCTGGTAGGTTTCGTAACCCAGGTCTTCCATGAATCCGCTCTGTTCGGAACCCAGCAGGTTACCGGCACCACGGATATCCAGGTCTTGCATGGCGAGGTTGAAACCGCTGCCCAGGTCGCTGAAGGTTTCCAGGGCTTCCAGTCGGCGGCGTGCATCGAAGGTGAGTGCAGCCTTAGGCGGAGCTATCAGATAGCAGAATGCCTTCTTGTTGCTACGCCCCACTCTGCCTCGCATCTGGTGCAGGTCGCTCAGTCCGAAGTGGTGGGCATCCATCACGATGATGGTGTTGGCATTGGAGATATCGATTCCGTTCTCCACGATGGTGGTGGAGAGCAGCACGTCGAAGTCGTAGTTGATGAATCCCATGATGATCTTTTCCAGTTCCTCGGGCTTCATCTGTCCATGTCCGATGGCTATGCGGCAATCGGGCACCTTCTTCTCTATCAGCATCTTCAGTTCGGGGAGCTTGGCTATCCTGTCGCACACGAAATACACCTGTCCGTTGCGGCTCATCTCGAAGTTGATGGCATCGGATATGGTTTCCGCATTGAAGGTAACCACCTCTGTATGAATAGGAAAGCGGTTGGGCGGCGGGGTGCGCATGATGCTCATGTCGCGGGCGCCCATCAGCGAAAACTGCAGGGTGCGCGGGATAGGCGTGGCACTCATGGTGAGGGTATCCACGTTCACCTTCAGCTGGCGCAGCTTCTCCTTGGTGGAAACGCCAAACTTCTGCTCCTCGTCGATGATGAGCAGTCCCAGGTCGTGCCAGTGCACGGTTTTGGAAATGAGCTTGTGGGTTCCGATGAGGATATCTATCTTTCCTTCTTCCAGGCTCTGCAGAATCTGTCGGGTGTCCTTGGCTGAACGGGCACGGCTCAGATAATCCACGGTGACAGGCAACTGCTCCAGGCGATGCATGAAGGTTTGGTAGTGCTGGTAGGCGAGCACCGTGGTAGGCACGAGCACAGCCACCTGCTTGCCGTCGCACGCTGCCTTGAAGGCTGCACGGATGGCCACCTCGGTCTTGCCGAAGCCCACGTCGCCACACACCAGTCGGTCCATCGGACGCTTGCTCTCCATATCCTTCTTCACATCGGCTGTGGCCTTGCTCTGGTCGGGGGTATCCTCGTAGAGGAACGATGCCTCCAGCTCGTGTTGCAGATAACTATCTGAACTATAAGCGAATCCCTTCTCCTTGCGACGCTTGGCATAGAGTTTGATAAGGTCGCGGGCTATATCCTTGATGCGCTTCTTGGCCTTGTTCTTCAGCTTATCCCAGGCGCCCGAACCCAGGATGGAGAGGCGTGGCGGTTCGCCGGTATCGCCACGGCGATACTTGCTGATTTTATACAGCGAGTGGATGGAGACGTCTACGATGTCGTGGTTGGCATAGAAGATGCGGATCATCTCCTGGTAACTGTCGCCCGTAGGCACACGTACCAGTCCGCCAAATCTTCCGATACCGAAATCCACGTGTACGATGAAATCGCCCGGTGCCATCTCCTGCAACTCCTTCATGGTGAGTGCCATCTTGCCAGCACGGGCAGAGTCGGAACGCAGGTTGTACTTGTGGAAACGGTCGAAAATCTGATGGTCGGTGAAGAAACATGCCTTCTTCTCGTGGTCAACGAATCCCTCGTGGATGGTCTTGTCAACGGGCTTGAACTGTATCTGATATTTCTCCAATTCCTCGCTTGCGAAGATGTCCTTGAGTCGCTGCTGCTGCTTCTGGCTGTCGGCTAATATATATAAGGTGTAGCCCTTGAGCTGGTAATCCTCCAGGGTCTGTGCCAGAAGCTGGAAGTTTTTGTGGAAGAGCGGCTGCGGTGCCATATCGAAACTGATCACGGCATTGGAGTGGCCCTTGGCCTCGGCAAACTGATCCTGCTTGCGGGCTATTGCACCATCTGCCATCTTGCCGAATTCCACGCGCACGTGTTCGCACAGGGCATGCTGGAAGTCGGTGGCACTCACCAGGTTGAGTTCCTTCTTCATCTCCTGGCGGATGCGTTCTGCCTCCATCTCGGTGGCTCCTTCCAACTGCTCGGTGAGACTCTGGGTGGAGAAGCCGTCGTTGTAGATCTTCTCGATGCAGTCGTGCAGATAGGTGTAATCCTTCATCACCACGAGCGCAGAAGGTTCGAGGAATTGGAGGAAACACTGCTTCACAGTCTGTCCGGTGGCGAGTTCCGGCACCACCTCGATGCTCTCGCGCTTGTCCTTGGAGAGCTGGTCTTCGATGCTGAAGGTTCGGATGGTATCGATTTCATCTCCGAAGAAATCGATGCGGAACGGAAATTCGCAACTGTAGGAATAGACATCGATGATGCTTCCACGCACGGCAAACTGGCCAGGCTCGTAGACATAGTCCACCTCCTGGAGCTTGAAATCGCGCAACTGATGCACCACATCTACCTGTGGAATCTGCTGACCGACAGAAAGTTTCAGAATCTTCTCATCCAGATGCTGTTTAGACACCACGAGTTCGGCAAGGGCATCGGGATAAGAAACGATAAAAATGGGGTTGCCTGCCGACAATCGGGCAAGCACTTCGGTTCGGAGTATCTCGTTGGCGGCATCGCGCTGGCCATACTTCACGGCACGGCGATAGCTGGAGGGGAAGAAGAAGACGCTCTCCTGCCCCAGCATCTGCGTGAGGTCGTGGTAGAAATATCCCGCCTCGTCGGCATCATCGAGCACGAAAAGCACCGACCGCTTCAACCTCGCCTTCATCGAACCGAAAAACATGGAGGCTGAAGAGCACACCAATCCCTGGAGAAAAAGTGAATGCACCGACTTCTTCTTCAGTAAATCAACGAGGGCATTCGCCTGGGGCGAACGCCCGTAAAGTTTTGCTATATCCTGTAATGTCACTTCTTATCCCTAATTAAAGTTTCGCAAGTAGGCTCCACACGCCCTGAAAGGGCAGAAGCTCCTAGCCCAGG
>ERZ1034920.1591-NODE-1591-length-14167-cov-6.346443_pt1 | contig 14167 bp, 16 predicted proteins | sample MGYA00520688_ERZ1034920 | MGnify/ENA primary metagenome ERZ1034920 (study PRJEB33766, sample SAMN09781785) | gut metagenome | biome: gut microbiome | host: Homo sapiens | place: Madagascar | study: EMG produced TPA metagenomics assembly of the PRJNA485056 data...
CCCCGAGCTGGTTGACTGATATTCACTGCACCTTACAGCCACAACGAAATATAATGTAAAAATTCACATTAACATAACAATACGCTCTTGCATTGCAGGAGCGTTTGTTATATAATGATATACATTGAGATACGGGTGCCGAATGTTTTTCGGCTGAGATAGGGCAAATTGATGTTCTGACCGAACCTGATATGGGTAATGCCAACGTAGGGAAATATGCTCGGTTTTATGCGTATGCCTATTGGCGTGCGCTTTTTTTATGTTTTCATTTGTTTTATGAATACATATTGTTTGCTTGTGCATATCGTATCGCAAAATACATATCCGAAAGGAAAAAAGAAAAATGAAAAACTCAAAGGTACAGGTACTGGTCGAGGGTGCTGTAATGGTCGCACTGGCGGCTGTTCTCAGCTTTATCCGTGTGTACAGACTTCCATGGGGCGGCTCCATCACGCTGCTCTCCATGCTCCCCATCGCTGTTTACAGCATCAAGAGAGGCTTAAAGGCTGGCTTTGCGGCTTCCTTCGTGTTCTCACTGTTCCAGCTTTTCCAGGGCATCACCGACGGACTTTTCGGCTGGGGACTTACCCCTGTAATGCTCATCGCCTGCATTCTGCTTGACTATGTTCTCGCATACACCTCTCTCGGCATTGCGGGCATTTTCAGAAACAAGGGTGCAGCAGGCTGGCTTGGCGGAACTATTCTGGCAGTGTTCATCAGATTTGTGTTCCACTTCCTCAGCGGCGTTGTTATCTGGCACTCCTACGGCGAGCTGTGGAACGGCTTCTCCACCGACAATACAGTGCTCTACAGCCTGCTCTACAACGGCTCATATATGCTCCCCGAGATGATCTTCACAGGAATCGGCGCATATGTGCTTTTCAAGGTTCCTCAGACAAGAAAGCTCCTCAAGGGAGATATTTCCGAGACTGAAAAGGCTGAATGAGCAAAGCGTTAGGAATACGCTGATGGGGGCTTTACAAAGCAAGCCCAAAGTGGTATAATATTATTGCATATTATTATATCAAAAGGGGTTGGCAGGGTGAAAATTGACTTCCATAAAGAAATTAAAATCATTCCTTTGTATAAAGTCGTTTTGCCCAGCATAATTTCTTACATAATTGTGATAATAGCATATTTCGGCGGGGAGGACGGTTTGTTTTTCCTTGTATCATGGATGATCGATCCGTTTGTATTCCTCTATATCCCTTTGGTGCAAAGGGCTTGGTGCAACAAAGAAAAAAGCCATTGTAAAAACATACATTTATTGATCTGGTTTTTGATTCAGATTGCTTTTGGCATTATCGTACTTTCAGCGATGTACAATGGAACCCCCTATTGGGATTGTCTGGAATTGTATATGAGATGGACTTTCTGGGCTTCAATTTATAACATTATTTCAGGCATTATTTGCTTTGTGATTATAATTAAATGATACTGAACTTGCAAGATCCCTGCTTCGGCGGGGATCTTTTTCGTTTTCGGAAGAATATTTACATATATCCGGTGTGGGATAACTATATTTATAGAGGCGAAGTGTGAATAATCACCCTCACCCTATTGACATAAACGTTTAATTGGGTTAAAATTGTGATATGTTTACACAGAATTTTATTGCTGATATGATCAGGGCAATACTGTAGAATGAGAGAGGTAAAGAAAATGGGCAGATATTTCGGAACAGACGGCTTCAGAGGAGAAGCAAACGAGAACCTTACGGCAGACCACGCCTACAAGGTAGGTCGTTTTCTGGGCTGGTATTACGGCGAGCTTAAAAGGCAGAAGGGCGATGATACCCCTGCAAAAATAGTTATCGGCAAGGACACACGCCGTTCAAGCTATATGTTTGAATATTCCATCGTAGGCGGACTTACCGCTTCGGGAGCGGACGCATATCTGCTCCATGTTACCACCACCCCATCTGTTGCATATATTGCAAGAGTTGATGAGTTTGACTGCGGCATTATGATATCCGCCAGTCACAACCCATACTATGACAATGGCATAAAGCTTATCAACGGAAACGGCGAGAAAATGGACGAGGAGACCATTTCTCTCGTTGAGGATTACATCGACGGCAAGCTTGAAGTGTTCGGACAGAAGTGGGAGGAAGTTCCCTTTGCCCACCGTGAGCACATCGGCTGCACCGTTGACTACATTTCCGGCAGAAACCGCTATGTGGGTTATCTTATTTCCCTCGGAATGTACTCTTTCAGAGGAATAAAGGTGGGACTTGACTGCGCAAACGGCAGCTCATGGAACATTGCAAAATCCGTTTTTGACGCTCTGGGCGCAAAGACCTATGTTATAAACGCTTCCCCTGACGGCACCAATATCAACATGAACGCAGGCTCCACACACATTGAGGGGCTGTGCAGATATGTGGTGGAAAACGGTCTTGATGTGGGCTTTGCTTACGACGGCGATGCTGACCGCTGCCTGTGCGTTGATGAAAAGGGAAATGTTATCTCGGGCGACCACATTCTTTACATATACGGCGCATACATGAAAGAGCGTGGCAAGCTGCTCAACAATACTGTCGTTACCACTGTAATGTCCAACTTCGGTCTGTACAAGGCATTTGACGAGCTGGGCATAGGATATGCAAAGACCGCCGTTGGCGACAAGTACGTGTACGAATATATGACCAAGAACAGCTGCCGTATTGGCGGCGAGCAGAGCGGACACATCATCTTCTCCAAGTATGCTTCCACAGGCGACGGTATCCTTACCAGCCTCAAGATGATGGAAGTTATGATGGCAAAGAAGAAAAAGATGAGCGAGCTTGCGGAGCCTTTGAAGATATATCCTCAGGTGCTGGAAAATATCCGTGTTACCGATAAAAAGGCTGCCCAGCAGGACAGCGATGTTCAGGCTGCGGTCAAGGCTGTGGCGCAGGAGCTGGGCGAGAGCGGACGCATACTTGTCCGTGAATCGGGCACAGAGCCGCTGGTGCGTGTAATGGTGGAAGCCTCCGATGAGGACATCTGCCGCAGATATGTTGACAGTGTTATAAACGTTATCCGCAGCAAGGGCTACGAGGCATAAATCCTGATGTGACAGCATTTGAGGCTGTTTTTATCCGAAATTTTGTGAGAAATGTCAACAACGATCTGTTAAGAAATCTTGATGTTAAGACTGCTGTGTGCTATAATCGTTACAGAAAGCAGTTTGGCAGAGGCGGTTTTAGCCTCTTATATTAATCTTTAATCGTTCTATAGGTTGATTGAGGATTAGTATTAATGTCAACTCTGCCTGATGAGCTTATTGCACGGTATTGTCTGTGGGTAAATATTCTGCATATGATGTTTGTGCTGTGTATTGCCGCTGCGGGGGTTGCAGCTGAGAAAAATCGGGCGATAATATCCCGCAAAGGCTATTTTGTTGAAAAAATATAGATTTTATATTGGCAGGACCCGAAAATCAGCAAAATTGCAGTCATTATTTTTGTCGATATAGCTTGATTTTCTGTTAATAATATGTTATACTAAATCTGAACATTACGTGCAGACTGTATTGTGTGGACAGCATTATACGCCAATCAAAAGGAGAAATGAAACTTCCATGACCGATAAAGCAACGGATAACGATTATTATGTGATAGACCTGCTGTACCTTGCAAAGTGCGTCTGGCACAGAGCTTGGATAGTTGTGCTGGCAACTATTGCGGCGGCGGCTATAGGCTTTGCCTACTCGGCTTTCATAATCCAGCCCAAGTATTCTTCGTCAATACTTCTTTATGTAAACAACAGCTCCATCAGCGTGGGCAATACAAGCTTCAGTATCAGCTCTTCCGAGATCACTGCTGCACAGAGCCTTGTAAAGACCTACACCATTATTCTCAACAACCGCACCACTCTTGAAGAGGTCATTGAAAGGTCTCAGGTGCCATATACATACGAGCAGCTCAGTCAGATGATCGAGGCAGGCCCTGTAAACAACACCGAGATCATGAGCGTAAAGGTCACTTCCACCGACCCTTACGAGGCTGCAAAGATAGTAAACTGCATTGCAGAGGTACTTCCCAAGAGAATTGCCGTTATCATCAACGGAACCTCAATGGAAGTCGTTGATGCAGGTGTTCCCGATCTTCAGAAGGTCTCTCCCAGCATTACAAAATATACCGCAATGGGTATGTTCATAGGTGCTGCGGTCTCCATATTCATAATCGCTCTGCTTGCCATTATGGACAACACTATCCACGAAGAGGATTACGTTCTCCAGACCTATGGCTTCCCAGTGCTTGCAAAGGTACCCGATCTGGTGGATTCAGGCTCGGGCAAGAGCAAATACGGCTACTATGCTTCTTACGGCAAGTAAGGCTGCGATGTGAAAATGAATGGATAAGGCGGGTAATATAAAATAATGGCGAAAACAAAAAAGCACCAGCTTGCTGTTACCGATAAAAAAACGCTGCACCAGAACCTTAGCTTCATTGCCAAGGAACAGTACAAGATGCTGCGTACAAATCTTAACTTTGTCCTTCCCGATGACCTGAAATGCCCCATAATCGGCGTTACAAGCTCGGTAAGAGGCGAGGGAAAGAGCACAACTGCTATAAATCTTGCCTATGCTCTTGCAGAGGACGGAAAGACTGTACTTCTCATAGACGGCGACCTTCGTCTCCCCAGTATCGCAAAGAAGCTGGGATACAAGAATCAGCCGGGTCTTACGGATTTCCTCCAGGGCGGCGATACCAAGGTGTATAAGACCAATATACACGAAAACTGGTACGTTATGATGTCGGGAAATATCCCTCCCAACCCCTCTGAGCTGCTTGGCTCCGCAAAGATGGAGAAAATGCTGCACATGATGGCAGACAGGTTCGATTACATAATCATTGACCTGCCCCCCGTAAATGTGGTAACAGATGCTCTTGCAATATCAAAGCTTATATCGGGCATGATACTTGTTGTCCGTGAGGAATATGTTGAAAAGCGTGAGCTTGATAACTGCGTAAGGCAGCTGAAGCTCTCAAATGTAAACGTGCTTGGCTGCGTTATGAACAACGCCAAGGACGAAAAGGCAGCCTACGGAAAATACAGCAAGTACGGCAAATATAAATCCTATTATTATCAGCAGCCTGAGAGCGAGGAGCTTCCAAGCGCTGAGACCGTGACCGAAAGCTGAGATACATATGATAGATATTCACAGTCATATACTTCCCGGCATTGACGACGGCAGCAAAAACCTCCGAATGAGCATGGGGCTCATAGATATGCTCATAGATCAGGGCATTGATACCGTGGCGGCAACTCCCCATTTTTACGCCGACAGGGTATCCGTGGAGAAGTTTTTGTCAAGGCGGCAGAGGGCTTACGAAAGTCTGGCGGAGGCGCTGGAAAAGGAGCCTAAAGCCCCGAGGATACTTCTTGGAGCGGAGGTCGCCTATTATTCGGGCATCAGCTCACTTGAAGGTCTTGACTCCCTTTGCATCGGGGACAGCGGAACATTGCTGCTGGAAATGCCCTTGTCAGCATGGAGCGAGTATATGATAAGCGAGGTCCTTAATATTTCCTGCTCAGGGATAACGGTGGTCATAGCTCACATCGAGCGCTCTCTCCCAAGGCAGAAAAAGGAAAATATATGGAGGCTCATTGAAAACGGAGTTGTGATACAGTCCAATGCTTCGTTTTTCAACAGCGTGGTAACAAGAGGAAAGGCAATGCGCCTGCTCCGCAGCGGTTTTATACATCTGCTGGGGTCGGACTGCCATAATCTTACCGAGCGCCCTCCTGCTATTGGAAGCGCATATGAGCATATAGAGAAAAAGCTTGGCAGGTCTTATGTCGAGCGCATTACCGAAACGGGAAATGCCCTGCTTGGTCTCTGAGGCTCTTAACTTACATAAAAATGAAATACAGAAAGGAAAATGAACGATGAAAACTAAAAAGATATTAGCATTTGTTATGGCTGTTGCCGCAACCTTCGTATGCTCCGCAAGCGCATTTGCCGCTAACGGCGAAATTGTTTACAGCCCCTCACATCACGGTCCCGAGGCTGATACTTCCACATCAGGCTCCGCAACCGCAGGCACAACCACTCCTTCCACCTCCACAGATCAGACAGGAACAGCTGCAAAGAACGAGGAGCAGGACAAGTACAGAGCACTGGGCTATTCCAAGCGTTCTTCTCTTACTGCAAAGCAGAGAAGAGAGTTTATAAAGTGCTACAATGATGTAAAGAAGCACACCGACCTTACCGAGCTTACCGAGGATATTGCCGATATTGCTGAGGAGCATGGTCTTGAGGTTTCCGATCTCGCTGTAAGCGATATCTTCTATTCCGTACTTCCCAAGAATAAGGAAAGCGGCACAAGAGTAAGAGTAAAGGCTCCCAACCTTGACAAGTTCGTTGCACTTCTCTGCTACTCCAACGGTGAGTGGAGCGTTGTAAAGGACGCTAAGGTAAATGCTAACGGCAAGCTGGTATTCAAGACCAAGAAGGCTGCTGCTTACGCTATCGTTATCGACACTACAGAGGAAGACGCTGAATAATTTCAGCCTGATAAATTATTATGAATAAAACTAGAGAATCCGATAAGTCACGCATACGTAAGTATGCGGTCGTGGTTCTCGTGTGTGTACTGATCTTTATTGCTGCCTTGGTGATCCTGAATTTATGGGAAAAGCGCCAAGGCACTTTTCTTGGGGAGAACACTGCGGGAACTACTGCAAATATCACCGTGGACGGGGAAAAATATGTTCTCAACAAGAATATCCAGACTTTTCTTATAATGGGTCTTGACAAGTTCGAGAGCGATATTGATGATACCTCATACGACAATGACCAGCAGGCGGATATGCTCCTGCTGCTGGTGCTGGACGATGAGCAAAAGACCTGCAACATAATCCAGATAAACCGTGACACCATGGTCAAGGTTGGTGTTCTGGGCGTTGCGGGACAGAGGATAAACACCGTTACCGAGCAGATAGCCCTTGCCCATACCTACGGCAACGGCAGGGAGCAGAGCTGCCTTAACACGGCAGAAGCTGTTTCGGGACTGCTGGGCGGCATAAAGGTAGATCACTATATGTCTGTTACAATGGACGCTGTGCCTGTGCTGAACGACCTGGTGGGCGGCATTGAGGTAACTGTCCTTGACGATTTCGGCGACTATGACCATACTCTCATAAAGGGCGAGATTGTTACGCTCAAAGGCGAGCAGGCTCTCCACTATGTTCGTGGAAGAATAGGCGTTGGCGACAACAGCAACCTGTCACGAATGGCAAGGCAGCGTGAATATATGAACGCTTTCTTTAGCAAGGCACGAAAGCTTATGGACGGCGATGACAGCTTTTCCGTTGATGTTATGACAAGCCTTACAGGCTATATGATCTCCGACTGCACCGTCAGCAAGCTCCAGGAGCTGGCGAAAAAGGCAGGGGAGTATGAGCTGGGCGAGATATATGCCATGGAGGGCGAAGCCGTGGTGGGAGAAGAATTTATGGAGTTCTATCCCGATGAAGCGGCGCTGAACTCGCTTATTGCCAAGCTTTTTTATGTAAAGGAAGAAGAATAAAAAAAGATGCTTTCATTCCGACCAGAATGAAAGCATTTTTTTCATATATGACGGCACATCAAAGCCGTATATCTGCGATATTTTGTCGCTCCTGCAAATGTCCCGACAGCTGCCCTCCGCTATCTTTTTTCCGCCGTCCATAAGCATCATTCTGTCCGAGGCGGCAGCACAAAGGCTCAGGTCATGGAAAACTGCCACAGCAGCGCCTCCAGAGGCTGTCCAGTCACGCATAAGCGCTATAAGCTCGGGCTGACCCGAAAGGTCGATGTGGTTTGCAGGCTCGTCCAGCAATATTATTTTCGGCTGCTGTGCAAAGGTCTTTGCCAGAAACACTCTCTGGAGCTGACCGCCCGAAAGTTCGCCGATATACCGTGATGACAGGTCTGATATCTTAGTTTTCTCCATACATTCCTTTACTGTCCGCACATCTTCCGCCCCGGGCGAGGCGAATGCGCCTGTCATATAGGGGTATCGGCCCATCATCACCGTATCGAAAACGGTATATGACCCGAATGCTCCCCCTGCGGAGGTCTGGGAGAAAAGGGCTATCTTTTTGGCAAGCTCCCGCCTGTTTTTGCCCATAAGCGGTGAGATGTCCTCGTCCTCTATCTCAATATGACCCGAAGTTGGTTTTATTATCCCGCACAGGCAGCGCAGCAAAGTGGTCTTTCCGCAGCCGTTTTTCCCCGCAACGGACAATATCTCGCCGCTTTTCAGCTCAAGAGAAACGCCGCTGACAATATCGCCGCTGCCGTATCCGCAGGAGATATTTTCCGCTTTAAGGAGCGTCATTGGCTGTTCCTCCTTTTTTTGAAGAATACGTAGGCGAAAAACGGTGCACCCACAAGCGCCGTGACCGTACCAACAGGCAGCTCGGAGGGAGCAGTCACCGTTCTTGCGGCAATGTCGCAGATGACCATGAATGTGCCGCCCACCACTGCGGACATGGGTATGACAACGCTGTGCTTTGCGCCGAATATGCGGCGGACTATCTGGGGAGCTATCATATCCACAAAGCCGATAACGCCCGAAAATGCCACTGCCGTTCCCGTAAGGACGGACATTATTATCAGCAGAAAGCGCCTTGTGCCTGCGGGGTCAATGCCTGCGGAAGCAGCCTGCTCATCGCCGAAGCTCATAAGGTCAAGCTCCTTGGAGCGGCGCATATAAATGAAAATGCAGACTGCGGAAACCACCGCCACCACTGCGCAGCTGCTCCAGCCACGGCCCGAAAAGCTGCCTGTCTGCCATTTTAGTATCTGCTTGTATTTTTCCCCTGCCAGATTTGCCATAATGTTCACTATGGCGCTGATGAAAAGGGACAGTACCATTCCCGTAAGGACAATGGTGCTGCTCTCGAAATTCTTGTCGATGCGGGAGGTGAACGCCACCGCCGCAAACATGGTCAGCAGGGCGAACACAAGACCTGCCGCTGCAAGGGTGAACTGCCCCAGAAATGTAAATCCTGCTGCGATTACAAGCCCTGCGCCGAATGAAGCTCCGCTGGAAACGCCAAGGGTGTAGGGGGAGGCAAGGGGATTGCGCAGCACCGACTGCACCGCCGCACCGCTGGCAGACAGAGCAGCTCCCGTGAGGAATGCCAGCACAACCCTTGGCATTCTTATGTCTGTGATGATGTTCACGGTGGTGATGGGCATATTCTCGGGCAGCTGCGCCCCGAAGAAACGCACGCCTATGGCGGTGAAAATTTCACCCGGGGAGATGTTCACCGAGCCTATTCCGATACCCAGCACTATTGAAACAACGGCGCAAAAAAGCGCACAGACTATAGGAAAATGCCTCTTGCGGTACATACACTCATTCCTTTCATCTGTGCGCTTTATATTATTCTTGTTTTTAAGCAAAATTATGCAGCAGCGTCAAGCTCAGTCTCAGCTTCTGCTTCAGCAGTTTCTTCACTGCCTGCCTCAACGATATCGGACTCAAGGTCAGCACTGCCGAGATCGCTGTAAACATCGGGATAAATGATCTGAGCCATAATGCGGATACCCTCAACAACGTTCTGTGAAGGTCTGCTTACGGGGTTAGGCTCTACCTGATATACCTGATGATTCTTTATAGCAGAAATGTTCTCCCAGCCCTCTCTGCTGTAGATCTCGTTGTAGTCATAGCCGTCATACTTAACGCTGGTGATGATAACATCGGGATCGGCAGCGATAACGCTTTCATCAGTATTGTTTATCCAGCCGCTCTCGGAGCTGTAGATGTTCTCTGCGCCGATAAGGTCAAGGATATCATCTGCAAATGTGTCGGAACCGCAGGTGTACATATAGGGAGCTGCGGAAACTTCAAAATAAACCTTCTTCTTTTCGGTAATGTTCTGAGAAAGCTCAACCACCTCGGCAATGACATCGGACATACCCATAAGCAGCTCGTCAGCCTTTTCATCAGTGCCTGTGCATTCAGCAATAAATCTGATATCGTCCATAACGCCCTGAACGGACTCGGAAGAGGGAACGTAAAGTACCTGAACGCCTGCGTCCTTGAGAGCGGAGTAAGGATCGTCCGCACCTGTCATGGAAATGCCGTTGATGATAACAGCGTCGGGGTTCATGGCAGCAATGGCTTCAATATCAAGATTGTAGAAGTCAAGAGTGCATATGGAGGGGTCAATGCCCTCAACATCAGCGGAATAAGCGTCAGCAGCGATTATCTTGTCGCCAAGGCCAAGACCTACCAGTATCTCGGTAACGGAGGGAGCGCCTGAAACGATGGTGTTTATCTCACCCTTGATCTCGACAGTTCCGCCCTCTCTGTCGTTTACCACCTTAACGCCGTCCTCGGCAGCTTCGGAGGTTTCTTCTGAAGTTTCTGCTGAAGTATCTTCAGCAGATGTCTCCTCAGCGGGAGTTTCCTCAGCGGCGGAGATCTCAGCAGTTGTTTCGCTTGTACTGTCGGAAGCGGTATTGCCGCAGGCAGTCATGGAAACAGCGGTCATTGCGGCAATAAGGAGCGCAGCAATTCTGTTCTTTTTCATTTTTTACCAATCCTCTCAATATCCGCCGACATTTCCACTGACGGCGGGAAATCATATTGACATTATAGCATATTTTCAACAAATGTCAAGCACTGCGGCGTTTTGGTGATAAAAAGAGAGATTTTGCAGGGAGCGGAGCTTGAATGGACTTATGTGCGAAAATGAATTTTCGAGACGTAAAACTTGCAAAATCACTGCCTTGCAATAAGCTTTATCTATAAACTAAACCAAATGTTCATATATAGTCTTTACAGCGTGCATAAGGCTTGAGACTTTTTTGCAAAATAAACAAGTATCGGGTGGAAATATACGGCTTTTTCTGTGGTATTCCGCATTGACAAGCTGTTAGCAGGGGGTATATAATAAAACCATCAAATCAAAATATAACGTTTTTCTTCATCTGCCGCATTCGGCAGAACACGGAATTGAGTGAGCGGACGGCTTTCGTCGGCAAGTCTCAGCGAGTGGGTCACTGTGAAGCCCTTTGGGGATAAGTCAGATACGTGGAAGGAAAGCGGTGCCTCTGCCGTCACCGGAGGTCACGCCCGAACTTGCTTTTCCTCGGCATCATTGCGGGATAGGTACGCCTGTCCGCAGATGTGCTGCATGATATAGCCTTTTTAAGCGTGTCCCGATGTGCGGGGCACGCTTTTTTGATAATATCGAGAGGAGAGGTTTTTTATGGAAAAGAGAAGGATAAAGGCTGCGGCATCATTTGTGCTTGCACTGGGAATGGTATTGTCCGCAGCAGGCTGTTCATCTGAGAACACTGCCGCTTCCGGCACATCAGCAGCTTCGGAGGCTGTAACGGACGCATCTGCCGACACAATAGCCGCTGACACAACAGAATCGGACGCAGCTGCCGACACCGAAGCGGACACAGAGGCTTCCGAGGACAGCGCCGAGAGCGGCTTCCCTTTTGAGCTTGTTACAAAGGACGACCAGGTAGTTACCTTTACAAAGGTTCCCGAGACTGTGCTTTCCACAAACGTTAACGTCGGCGATGAGCTTATGGCTCTGGGTCTTGGCGACAAGATCGTTGGTACCTGCAGCAATAACTCCCGTGTAAATCCCCTTTACAGAGAGGAATACGAGGCTATCCCCGAATTTTCCGAAAAGCAGCCTTCACTGGAAGCTATACTTGACCTTTCTCCCGACTTTGTTTACGGCAGAAGCAGCGCATTCAGCGAGAAGAACAACACCACTCACGACACCCTTTCAAGCTACGGCATAATGTCCCTTTCCTCTATCGAGGGCTACAAGCTGGGCGCTGACCTTGACGACGTTTATCAGGATTTCTACAACCTGGGCAGAATTTTCCGGGTAGAGGATCGTGCGGAAGAAGTTGTTAACGGCATGAAGGAAAAGGTTGCCGAGGTTGAAAAGAAGATCGAAGGCACTGAGCCTGTTAGAGTTTTCGTATTTGACTACCTTGCAGATGACGGCCCTTACACCTGCGGCAACAACTTCACCGCACAGCTTATCCGTCATGCAGGCGGCGAGAACATCTTCATTGATATGGACACCACATGGGCAACCGTAAGCTGGGAGTCCGTTATCGAGCGTGACCCCGAGGTCATCATCATCAACGACTACGGCTCTCATTCCCTTGAAGAGAAGCTTTCTCAGCTCAAGGACGACCCCGCTCTTGCTGATATCAGCGCTATCAAGAATGACAGAATTATCTCCGTTACACTCTGCGAGTCCTTTGCAAGCTCCATGACAGCCGATACCATCGAGAAGTTCGCCAAGGCTTGCCACCCCGAGTGCTTTGAAGAAGAATAATGAAAGGCTTCAGTAATTTTGTGCGCAAACACACAGGCCTTTGCTGTGTGATACTGGCAGTGCTGCTTGTGTTTTCCGTCATTGCAGGAATCAGTCTGGGACCTGTAAATATCCCGTTCAGAGATGTGTGGCGGATAATATTCAACAAGCTTTTCGGCAGCGGAAATATCGATGACATCAAAACAGGAACGCAGAACATCGTGTGGTTCATAAGAATACCGAGAGTTCTGCTGGGACTGGCTGTAGGCGGCGGACTTACCCTTTCGGGCGTGGGAATGCAGGCTTTCACCAAAAACCCTCTGGCGGAGCCTTATGTGCTGGGTATTTCCAGCGGAGCCTCCGCAGGTGCGGTGCTTGCCATAATCGCCTCGGTAGTCCTCCCCTGGGGAAAGATGAGCATATCCTTCGGCTCGTTCGTGGGAGCGCTCCTTTCCATAATTATCGTTTATACACTGTCAAGAAGCGGCGGCGACATAACGCCTATCAGGCTGGTGCTTGTGGGCGTGGCTGTGTCTGCCATATTCCGTGCGCTGACAAACTTCATCGTCTATACCGCCCCCAGCGATGCACAGGTGCGGCAGGCAACATTCTGGATGCTGGGCGGCCTCGGCAGTGCAGAATGGTCTGACCTTATAATCACATATGCGGTGCTGATACCGTCTGCTGTGGTAATGATGATATTCGCCCGCCCCCTGAACGCCATGATGATGGGCGACAGCTCGGCTATAACACTGGGCGTAAACGTAAACGCAGTAAGAAAGCTGCTAATCTTCATCACCGCCGTGCTTACCTCCGCAGCCGTTGCGGTCAGCGGCTGTATCGGATTTGTGGGACTTATCGTTCCCCATATCGTCCGCTCGGTAACGGGTGCGGATCATTCAAAGGTCATACCCCTTTCGCTCCTGTGCGGAAGCATCTTCATGATATGGGCGGACGTTGCCGCAAGGCTTGTCTGCGCCCCTGCGGAGCTTCCTGTGGGAATACTTACAGCGCTGTTCGGCGGTCCGCTTTTCCTGTGGATGGTCAGAAAGCGCAGATACGAATTCGGAAAGTGATAATATGCTTACAGTAAACGACCTGAAATATTCTGTCGGTAATTATAAGATACTGAACGGTGTGTCCTTAAATGTCAAAGACAAGGAGTTTGTGGGCATAATGGGACCCAACGGCAGCGGAAAATCCACTGTACTCAAGAATATCTACAAGCTTGCCAAGCCCGACAGCGGAGAGATAACCCTTGACGGCGAAAATGTTCTTGCCATGAGCAACAAGGAGATGGCAAAGCGTGTCTCCGTAGTGGCACAGGAGCACGAAGCCTGCTTTGACTATACAGTTGAAGAGGTAGTGCTTATGGGGCGCTATGCTGGCAAAAAGCTTACCGAAAGCTGCGGACAGGAGGACAGGGACGCTGTGGCAAAAGCCCTTGAGACCGTGGGTATGTCGGGACTTTCCGAAAGAGGATACCTGAGCCTTTCGGGCGGCGAAAAGCAGCGTGTTATCCTTGCCCGTGCCATTGCCCAGAACACCGAGACAATGATACTGGACGAACCTACAAATCATCTGGATATAAAGCATCAGCTTTTCCTGCTGGATTATCTTAAAAACAGCGGAAAAACTGTGCTTACCGTGCTTCACGACCTGCGCCTGGCGGCGCATTACTGTGACAGGATATATCTTCTCCTTGACGGAAATATCGTTGCGGAGGGCAAGCCTGTAGATGTGCTGACCACGGAAAATATCCAAAGGGTCTTTGGAATAAACGGAAAGGCGATAGTAATGCCTGACGGTCAGACGGATTTTCAGATGTTCTGATACTAATCACCAATAAAACTATAGACAAAAAATCATCGCATAATCCATAT
>ERZ1034920.1594-NODE-1594-length-14150-cov-13.603476_pt1 | contig 14150 bp, 9 predicted proteins | sample MGYA00520688_ERZ1034920 | MGnify/ENA primary metagenome ERZ1034920 (study PRJEB33766, sample SAMN09781785) | gut metagenome | biome: gut microbiome | host: Homo sapiens | place: Madagascar | study: EMG produced TPA metagenomics assembly of the PRJNA485056 data...
GATAAATATAAGATTTTCTTTCATATGTATTCTGTCCCTTCCTCCCGGTCACGCTTTTCCTTTTCAGGACTGTTATCTATATATAAGCGGATTATAGCACATAATTCATATTTCATACAAGTATACCGCCCGGCTGATCCTCCGTTTAAACGGTCTAAAAACTGCCGTTTATATAAAATTGATTCCGTGTCCTGCGATTCCGGCATCTTTGATTGTACAATTCCTGATATAACATAAGCTCGATCATATCTTTCAACTGTGCATCTTTTTCAATTTCAAGATATCTTTCCTCATTTTTTCTTACATTTTCATAAATTCTTCCACACATCATCCGTAATTGCAGCCGGTCCGGATACTCATCATAGATGACACTGTTCCCATATTCCATCCGGTCACATTCCTCTTCTATATAAGGAAGAATCCTCTTTGCAAGAGCCGGATAAAGGCTCTTCATATATTCCAGATCCATTCTCTCCACCCGTTCATCATCATAAGCAAGCGGCATTGGATAAGCCATATAATAAGGCAGTTTCTGATTCATTTCATTCACTCCCGGTCTGACATTATATTTCACTATATGCAGAATACAGCCAAAGGTTCTTTTGTGCCGCCGGGCGGTTTTAGGCAGAATCACTGCTAATGCCCGGCTGATCCTCTTACATACTTCTTCCTGCATACTTTAATATAGCAGAAAGAAGGATCATTGGTTCACTAAAACCTCTGATCCTTCTTTTTACAGAACTATTCTTTTTTAGAAACTATTTTTACAAGATTATTCCTTTTTACACCCACGGTTCATTATTTCGCAGAGTATTTTTTCTTTTTCCCTGCAGCCACAGTTCCTGCCGCAATGCCACCACCGATGAAGAGTAAAGCGATCCACAAAGTCAGATTACCGGTATCGCCGGTTCTGACAGATCCTGCTTTTCCTATAGTGGAAGAATCTGCTGCCCCTTTTCTGAAAGAGTCGGCTTCTCCTTTCCTGGAAGATCCTGCTTCTTTCTCAGATGGCAGCTTACTGTTCTTATTGGGATCTTTTGCTTCCTTTTCCGCCTTTTCAATGGCAGCAAGTGCCTCTTTTACAATTTCAAGCTTTCCTTCAAGATCTCTTTTTTCTTCTTCCGTATAGTTGCCATCAAAGCCACTCAGAACATTTTCCAAAGCTTTTTCTGCCTTTTCAAGGATTTCCTTATCTTCAGGCTTTACATTTTCTTTGGTGATACCGTCAACTGCTGTGATCTCATCGGCTTCTGCAGCAGATTTTGCATCTAAAATGCGATCATTCAATGCCTTACACCTATCTGCAGCATCTGTCAGTTTGTTCCACTCGTCCTCTGTAGATTCACTGTCGTCAAATGTCTCCATCATATCAAGGATCTGCCGCTCCACCGCGAATACAGTATCTGCGTCGCTCGCCTTGACGTTATCCACCGTGATGTCGGAAATAGGATCCATGACAGACTCGATCGGCTTCATATGAACCGTAGACTCCGTCACATTGCCTGCCTTATCCACTGCACGGATCACATAGGTTGCCTCTGTGTCACCAGTCAGACTGAATCCATTCTCAGCCGACTCACTGTTCAGCGTTACCGACTCGAAATTTTCATCGTCAATCATGACCTTTTTGGTAACATAATAGGTCTTTCCGTTGTCCACACCAACAATCTCAGGTGCGGTAGTATCGAAGGTTACACCATCCGAACCGATGCAGGTAACATTTCCGGCATTGTCCTCAATGCGTACATAAATGATAAATTTATCCTGATCCTTCGCCTCGATATCAAAATCACTGTCGTCCGTCCAGCCGGTAATTTCACGGATTTCATCATCAGTAAGCACCTTTTCAGATTTGTAATACCGCACCGACTTCACACCGGATGCCACATCCTTCGCTGTCAGGTTCACATGAACGTCTTCCTTGAAGAACCGATCAAAAGTGATTTTGTTAACGGACTCCTGAAATGCGGTTCTTCCATTAAGTCTGACCTCACCGGTTGGCTTAGTCTTATCGATCTTGTAGTTTTCTGTGACCTTCACAGAGATAGCACCGGTAACCATATTCTTCACATAAAAGATTAACTTGCCATGATTTGTCTCATCGGATGCCGTCAGCGTATCGCTCCACTCCCCGTCTGCCGTATCAGTCAGGCTCAGCTGATAGCCCTGCTCTGCCGTGATGATAAAATCGGTATTGATCCAATCGTTGGAGTTGACACTGTATTCATCACCCGTAGCTGTATACTCTACAATATCCGCCGTGATACCTTTCGGCTGAACAAGTGTGTAGTTTCCGACTGTTATACTGTCGCCTGCAAGGGTAAACCTCGTGAAGCTGACCGGAATCTGTCTGCCAGTCGTTACGCTGTCAAAAGTCGGGATTCCGTTTACAAGCTCAAGCACATCACCTTCCACAACTCCGACAAGTGCAGGAGAACCCTCAATCTCAGCAGTATTTCTGCCATCGTACTGCTTGTCCTTCACCCCGAGATCTTTAATTGTCAGCTCCTTCGCAGAAATATTAGCTGTGGTATCTGCCGGCTGAGCTGCCAGTACATAGTTTGCAGCGTCGTCACCCGTAAGTGCAAAGCCGGAAAATGTCACCGACTTCTCTGTACCCACATTCTTGTCAGCAAAATCTCCTTTACCGGTTACGACCTCTACGCTGTCATTTTTTACAAGACCAAGGATCGTTCCGCTGGATGTAATCTCCGCATCAGTCGTGCCATCGTATACTTTGTCAGCAACTGTCACGCCAGTGATCGTGACTTCTTTCGGCACGATCTCAACAGTCGTTGTCGCCATTCCGGCTTTGAAATCATCGGTTTCAGAAGTCTTCAGACGGACAGTGTACTCACCTACATTCTTTGATGGGGTACTGCTATACGCCGAGTCATCCTCACCTGCCGGTTTATATTCCCACATTTTTGTACCATCAGTACGCAGGCTGCAGTCGATCCGATTAGAATCGATCGGATCTCCGTCATAAGTCTTCCCCGTTCTCACTGCCAGCACAATCTCTGCTGTTCTCTTTTCCACTGTCAGCTTTACTGATGTCATAGCGGGTTCGTCACCTGTCCTGTATTCTTCCCCCCTCGGGTTATATGCCACATGGATCGTATATTCACCTGCGGCAAGGTTGGAAATGTAGTCGTTTTTCAGCGTAATCGTTCCGCTCTCGGACACAGTATAATCATCGCTGTCCATAAGCGTATCACCGTTATACAGTGCTGCCACAGTATTTCCGTTCAATCTTACATCAAAAGAAACATCCGAATCGTCCCGTCTTGTAAAACTTACCGCTTCGGTAACTGCCTCAGAATCAGTGTAAACCACCACTCCTTCAGAATTGATGACCTTTACATTTCCGCTTGCATCCGTCACTCTCAGATAAACATACGCCTTTTGGTCTGCCTCAATATCAAAACCAGCTCTGCCCTCCGTAAGTGTCAGCTCTGTCCAGTCACCGGTAATCGCCTCTTTGTCGGTAAATGCTGTCTCAGAAAGCAAATATTCCACCCTGGAAAGTCCACTGCCGTTATCGCTTGCAGTTACCGTTACATTCTGCGTCTTTTTGAAGAAGTATTTAAAGGTTATGGCATTCAGAAAAGAATTAAATTTATTTGTACCGATTTCAATTTCTGCCTCAGGTGGGGTAATATCCGCAACACCCTCGACAGTAATGGTCATGTTGCCATTCACACCGGCAACAACGAATGTATCACCGGTTTCGTCACCTGTAGTGCCGTCAATCTCCATGTCATTTACAAGAACCTTATAGTTTTCAGTCTTAGAATAACCGTCTGCAATCTTTACTTTAAACTCATAATCCGTGCCATGACCTGCAGTGTCCGCACCGGTAACGGTATAGCCCGTTCCACTCGGCAGAATCACAGTATAAAGTTTCCTTACAGTAACGGTGACACCTGCAGTATTACCCGCAACGTCCGTCGCCACGATCGTATGCTGTGCATTATCCGGTGCAATAGTATATTTTCCATCTTCAGGCATAATGGCATTGCCATCCACTGTCACAGTAAAGTCGTTGGCATCGGTAACGGAAAATTCCACCGCACCGTAATAAGTTTTGCTGTCTTCAATACCGGAAACAACCGGTGCTTCACTGTCCGTCGATTCCACATAACCACAGCCACAGAGTTTTTCGTGCGTATTGGTATTCCATATACAGGAGTGGGTATGGCTGATCACTCTGACATTCCCTGCGATACCTACACGACCGTCGATAACCTCATTAAGATTTACATCCTCAAATGCTTTTCCATCGGCAAGACACTCCATCAGCGGTTTACCGGCAACAGTGATCTGTCCGAATGTTCCGCCTGAAAAAACTGCATTCGCACTTTCCTGAATTTGAACATTCGTTAGATTCCCGTCTGAAACAGTCAGCGTACTTCCTGACTGTGCCTGAATGATACCGTCATATTCGCCCTGCTCAATCTGCATGATTCCACCGGATTTAACCACAATGTTGCTCTGACAATTTCCGCTGAAGAATGTCAGATTTCCATTATTGTTAACGGTAATCTCCCCCACAACGTTGCTGGCAGTGGCTTCAACATTACCACTTACCGAAAGAGTACTGCCAAGCCCACAGGAGGAAAGTGTCATTACACTTCTGCCTGAAACAGCCCCTGCAAAATTACACTGGCTGAAAACTCCTTCACCCGTGCAATTGACTGTACCTGCAAAGTCAGTTCCATTTGCCAGCAGCTTTCCTCCAGCAGCACATACGGTATTTTGGGCAATTTTCCCGTTGTTGACAGTAAGTTCCGCTCCCTTGCCGACATTGAGAGCAGCGTTAATTGTATGTCCAGCCGCATCAAGTGTAAACGAACCCGTTTTCACAGCTACTTTTTCATTCACATCATCAAACAGCCTGAGTGTACTGCCATTATTTTCCACTGCATAGCTAAGAGCTTTTTCAAAGTTGTCGAATACCTTCGTTGTTCCGTTTACTTCCACATTAGCAATAGCGGCTTGTCCACAGTCGGCACAGAAGTGGGTTTCGTCCATATCTGCATGGTCACAGGCGACAACGGTAACATTTTTCAGAGTTGTCTGCTGTGCATCTGCATAGCTGATACCGTCAAAACGATAACCCTTACTGAGCAGATCGGCACAGGTACCTGTGTTGACACTGATCTCATCATATGTACCTCCACAGAGTTCTGTTGTGTAATTACTTCTCTCCTCATCAAGAGTAAATGACTTAAATACACCGGAGTTAACTTTTACGTTTCCGCCTTCCTGTTCAAACTTCTGGAAGGTACACATACCATCAACAGTAAGTGAACCACCCGTCACCAGAAAATCCACATTCATGGCACCTTCACCAAGGATCGTCACATGGGCAGGTTGTGAAATTTCAAACTTTCTGAAGTCAGGGATCGTATCAGCATTTACAAAGAATTTGTGACCATTCATGTTGATCGTCCATTTACCTCCGCAAATCGAATACCATGTCTCTGGTTTTTCAGCATCTCCGAAAAGTGTAACATTCATAGTTTTGATCGTAATATGCAAAGGCAGCTTATTCATCGCCTCTTTATAGCTGTCACCAAATTCAATCTTTTCTACATGATCTCCTTTGTTATCTTCTCCGGTATATTTGACCAATACTGCAGGCTGATATCCACAGTGATCGCATATGCCGGTTTCCTCGTTAAAAGAATGTTTTTCGTGTACATAAAAGTACACCGTCGTGGTGTTGCCCGCTTTATCGTGCACCTCAACCGTATGCCATTGATCGCTGTAATTTGACATAAGATGAAATGTCTTTTCCCAAGTCTGGTAAGTATATGCACTGTGGGTTATGGTTGCACTTTCAAAATTTTCATCGAGAATTTTAAGTGCTTTCGCGCTGCACACATGTGCCCTCTGCCCATTTTCATACCCCTCAATGACCGGAGCTGTCGTATCGATAATAAAGCCGTCTGAGCATAGATAAGTTACGTTTCCGGCCTCGTCAGTCAGCCTTGCATAAATAACATACTTATTATCCTGATCAATAGAAATTGTACCGTCATATTCAGTAAAGGCCGCAGCAGCAAGCTCCTCTTCGGTCATTTTCGCATTTGCCAGCAGATACTCAATTCTGACAGGTTTACTGCTGTTGTCAGTGGCGGTGATCGTTACCGTCTGCGTTTCATTTAAATACCGACCAAAGGTAATTGTATCAAGAAAACTGTTCCATCGGGTTTCACCCATGGTTATTTCACCGGTGGGCTTTTCAATATCCTTCCACTGTGCGGTCACACCACCGTACAGCGTAAGCTTATCTTTGTCTCCGCTCAGTACTATATTTTTAATACTTCCCTCTGTGCCGCAGTCAGTAATACCAGTTGTCCCCTCTACATCGATCATTGTATCACCTGAATCTGTACCCGTAATACTGTTTCCGTTCAGGCAGATGTTCATGCCGTCTGGCAGGGTTACAGTACCGGCAGAAAGGATCACATTATTTTTCAGATAGTAGTTGCCTGCTGTAGCCGGGAGTGAATCAGTCGATGTCCAGGGCTGCCACTCCAGCTCCGTATGCGTGTCATGTCCATCATATGCCTTTCCACCACACAGACAATGGGTGTCGTTGTGCTTTTGACGGAAATACGCTTTGATCCCGGCTGTACTACGTTCCGTATTCTCTTTCCTCAGATCGGAAGGGCGGATCTCGTATTTCCCGGTATTCTCATTGAGAGTAACCTCTGCGGGATTGCCATATGCATCAGTCGCTTCAATCTTTTCAATCTCATATCCTTCATCCGGTGTTACGGTATATTCCGCTGTTTCCGGTGAAGTTCCCGGGTAATCGTCATCCACCGGGTAATACGCATCTGCAGGTGAAATACTTCCGCCTATGTTGTCAGCTGTGCCTGCTTTTACGTGCAGAAGATCATACTTCGGTCTGATATGGATATTGACTTCCTTGTCCGGTATGGCACCAAGGCAGGTATCATAGGCGTTGATCCACTTTCCTTGCTGCCAAAAGACATTGCACACTGCACTGTCATAATATTCAAAATCCCCCGTATGATCTGTGCCGTCCCTGCCGGTGATGGAGATCCGGAACGAGCCATTCTCGAGCTTGTCAACCGTCTTTCTTACCCTGACATCCAGTCCACTGTAAAAATCCGTAAACTCATCGTCACAACTGTCCAAAACGGAAGCAAGAGCCATACCATTGCTGTCGGCTTCACCCACAGCAAGTTCCACTGTATTTGAGAAATTCTTTACCATATAGATTTTCGGCTCTACATAGCGATGTACAAAACGGATTTCTCCACTGGTCGATGATTCCGACAGGTCACTTATCAGCCATTCGCCCTCAGGCAGTATGGCTTTGTAACCGGAATCCTTATTTACGATATCGAACCATTTTCCTTCCATATATACTTTTGCCGATGCAGTATCGCTGGAATGATCCATTCCATCAAATTCGATCGAATCGTTCTGATTAAAAGTCCGCTTGTCCGTGTTCGCATGATAATAGTAACCATACAACATATCGTTATTTTCTTCTTTGGTAAGCTCCGATACTTTCAGATCAGTAGTATTCTCCTCTGCAAATACCGGCAGCGGCATCGCAGAACCTGCCATGACAACCGTCATCAGTACGGAAAGTATCCGCTTTTCCAGTGTCCTTTTTTTGTTCATCTCATCACTCCTCTACTCACATTTTGCCATCGCCACAGAAAGAATCTGCGAAGAAACTGGCTTTTGATGGAAATACGCACAACCAAGCCTATATGACTGGATTCCAAAGCCGTTATCGTCCGAAAACCACAGCACCGGAACATTTTCACAGATGCTTTTTGCAGCAATCACGCCCTCCATACCATCTGCACCATTCATCGAAATAACGATGCCGTCCGGCGGGGTTTCTCTTAAACCTGTGATAAAACTGTCGTAATCCAGATAGCCGGTGATCTGCATTTTGCGGTAGTACCATTCCGGCAGTCCGCCAAGAGCATAGATAAACTCATTCTGATCCGATTCTGTTCCGTATAAAATCAACCTCATCATAAGACACCTCCTCTGCAAGCATAAATATGATACAGACATCATACCTGATAGGAAGTACTTGTACACCCCTTTCGACACGAACGGTCAGAAAACGACGCAAGCGGTAATCATTCCAGATGGGTGATGCTTTGTTTTTCCGGAAATCTATGGTATATTATGGATGATCTGACAGCATTAACCCGATAGAATACAGAGGAGTTTTAATTTTGAGAATTGCGATCGTGGATGACGACATACAGATGTATGAGCGTCTGAAAACTTATTTTAATGAACTGCTCGGCTCTGCCGCTGAGCTTACATATTTTCCAAGTGGCGAAGAATTTCTGAAGGTTCAACAGCCAGGTGCATTTGACCTGATTCTGCTGGATATTTTTATGGGAAAACTTACCGGTATGGATGTGGCAAGAGAACTACGCAGGACTGATAAAGAAGTGCGTATCGTGTTCGCCACCACAAGCAATGAATTTGCCTGCGAAAGCTACGAAGTAAATGCCTGCTATTATCTGCACAAACCGTTCGGCAAAGACCGGGTCAGGGCAATGCTTGACCGCATTGATCTTGCACAGGTTGAAAAAATACGCACCGTACAGCTGCAGGACGGTACAAGTGTCGTCCTGCGTGACATTATCTATGTGGACTACAGTTCGCATCAGACGACCCTGCATTGCAGGCACGGGAAGAATATTACCCTCCGTGCAAATCTTTCCGAGGTTGAAGCACTACTGTGTACCTACGCCTACTTTTTCAGCCCGTCCAAAGGGATTGTCATCAATTTCCATGAAGTAGTTTCACAAAATGCGGACACTTTTACTCTGAGTGACGGCAGCCTCATTCCCATCAGCCGCCGTAAGGCAAAGCATGTGACGGATGCCTATTCCTCATTTTTATTTGAACAACTGCGAAAAGGAGGTGACCGGTAATGCCACCCGTTTCCCGTATTATTGAAGTCACACTCTACTCTCTGCTGAATTTTCTGCCGTTTCTCGCCCTGGCATTATATCCATTCCGCCACAGTCTGCGGTTTTCAAAGGGCGTGACCGTCGCTTTGATCGGGCTGCTCACAATTATTCAGATACTGCTCGGGGCGTGGGTCTGCTTTATCCCCGGCACACATGGCTCTATAGCCAGTGCTGTCAGCACGCTTCTGTATGGTATGTTCTATTTTCTTGCGGTAAAGAAGCATTTCGGTAAGACACTTTTCATTTTGTTGATGATTTCCAACCTTGCTAATCTGACCGTGATCTCCGCCAAATGCCTTGAAGGGATATTCTTTCCGGCACTGGCAACGCAAAACTACCGCTGGTCATTCTCCCTGATGCTCTTTACCATTGAGATCGTTCTTGCCGTACCGGTATTTCTCTATATGAAATCCGTATTCACACCGGCAGTTGAAAAAGAACCATCCGGATTTGAATGGAAATTCCTGTGGCTCATTCCGGCGACCTTCTATCTTGTATGGTACTCTGCGATGTACAGCGTTATCTCCCGTTCAGCACTGGAAGTTGCCCTGCAGCCGAAAAATTCAGTTTTTCTCTTTGTTATCAATGTGGGAGCCTTTCTGATTTACTATGTTGTCGCCCGACTGATCCTGGAGCAGAGCAAAACGCTTGAGCTGCAGGAAAAGAACCATCAGCTCACCATGCAGGCTGTACAGTATGAAAATCTGCAGAAAAAAATCGAAGATGCCCGTCGGGCCAAGCATGATGTACGCCATCATATCCTGCTTATGCAGGAATATCTGAACAGTGGCGAACTTGAAGCATTGCGGGAATATCTGAGCAGATACAGCGAAAGCCTGCCCGATGATTCCCTTGTCCGTTTCTGCGAAAATAACGCTGCCAATGCCCTGTTGCTCTATTTTGCACAACAGGCAAAGGATCACGATATCGATTATATTGTAAAAGCACAGATTCCAAAAGATTTCTTCATTTCAGATACAGATATCTCTTCCCTGTTTGGAAACTTGCTGGAAAATGCACTGGATGCCTGCAAAGAAGAAAAAGAAGACGGCCGGAAGATCATCGTCCGTGCCGGCATGACCGGTGGTTCTTTCTGTGCCACGGTAGACAATACTTTCACCGGTTCACTCAGATATACCGGTGACGGTGACCTCATCTCAACCAAACATAAAGGACATGGACTCGGCACGCAATCGGTGAAAATCATCGCAGAAAAATACCACGGTATATGCAGACTTGAATCCAGGGACGGAATGTTTTTCGCTTCAGTCATGTGTCAGAGAGAATAAAAACGAGAAAGCCTTATTCGCTCTCCCGTAAAATATTCAATATCTCAAGTCTCGTTCCGCCAAGTCCGATCACATCATCCTTCTGGATCACTACCGGTCTTGTCACCGCTTCCCCGTTCAGATAAGTGCCGTTCCTTGATCCTTCATCTTTCAGATATAACTTATCGCCTCTGTGAACGATGACACAGTGCTTCTTAGATACCCTTCCATCTTCTGATAATGGAAGATATCTCTCATAGCCCTGTCCTGACTCTGCTCTTCCGATCCCGATATTACTGTAAAAAATAAAACTGTACTTTGTCCACGAATCCAGATCTTCCAGGATTACTTTCCACTGGCGGCGTTTCTTCTGCTCTTTTCTCTGCTCTGCCTGTACCCTGCGTGCTTCTTCCCGGCGTGCCTGTGCATACTGCTGCCGCCCGTTCTCTGCACCCTGACTGCTCTGCGGTCTGCCATCTGCTCTTTTCCGTCTGTCTCCCGACTGCTGTGCTTCTTCTGCACCTGCCGGTCTCTTCCGCTTTTTCTTTCTGGCTTCCGCCCGCTCTGCGGCCTCCTCTGCCTTATTTTTCTTTATACTGAAAAATGTTCCGCTCAGTAATGCAATACATCCGATCACCAGTACTGCCATTACGATCCAATACCACATACGAATTTCTCCTTCCCATTCTAAATTTAAATGGTACTATATTTTTTGCTGTACGGCAAGCATTATATGACTTTTCTGTCGAAAAATGTCAGATTCTTCCTTCTGAATCTTTCAGAAAAAGCCTGAATTGGGTATACATTTTTCTAACTTCTTGGTATGATATAGATTGTGAGAGTAAACTGCAACTAACTCATTGAACAGACCACAACAAAAAGAAAGAGGAGATCCTATCATGGAAAGAAATGAACCATGTTGGTGCGGCAGCGGGAAAAAATATAAAAAATGCCATATGCCCATCGATGAAAAAATACAGCTTCACGCAGACCACGGGGAGATCGTTCCGTCAAGAGCGATCCTCAAGACTCCTGCACAGATCGAAATGATCCGCAAAAGTGCTGCTCTTAACACAGCAGTTCTGGATGAAGTAGCAAAGCACATCCGTATCGGAATGAGTACAGCCGAGATCGATGAAATTGTCTACCGTTTTACGACAGAGCATGGAGGAATCCCGGCACCTCTGAATTATCAGGGTTTTCCAAAAAGCGTATGCACCTCACTGAATAATGAGATCTGCCACGGAATCCCGGATGAAAATATCATGATCCAGGACGGAGATATTATTAATGTAGATGTTTCTACTATTTTAAATGGATATTTTTCAGATGCATCCCGGATGTTCAAGATGGGAAATGTCTCTGAGCGTGCCGAGCGTCTTGTACGTGTTACGGAAGAGTGCGTCCAGCGGGGACTTGCAGCCGCAAAGCCATGGGGACATCTGGGCGACATTGCCGATGCCATCAATACGCACGCACAGGCCAATGGTTATTCCGTTGTAGAAGAGATCGGTGGTCACGGGATCGGACTTGAATTTCACGAAGATCCTTTCGTAAGTTACGTTACACCAAAGGGAAGTGAGATGCTCCTTGTTCCGGGTATGATGTTTACCATCGAGCCTATGATCAACGAAGGCAGTCCTGACTTTTTTGTGGACGAAGATAACGACTGGACAGTCTATACGATCGATGACGGTCTTTCCGCACAGATTGAGTACATGGTACTGGTAAAGGAAGACGGCATCGAAGTACTGACCAAATAATAAAAATATCGACAAAACTCGCCCTGCGTGCTTTTTGTGTTTTAACATCTTTATCGCACCGTCTTAACATTCACCAAAAATTTTAAAATTTTTACTTATTTTATGGTAAATTATCACAAGAAATAGTATAATGAAATGGAAGTATTATGAAAGAGAGGGCTTTATATGAAACAAGATAACATGTTGGCTATGATTTTAGCAGGAGGACGTGGTACAAGACTTCACGACCTGACAAAAAAAGTGGCCAAACCGGCCGTTTCATATGGTGGAAAATATCGAATTATTGACTTTCCGCTCAGCAACTGTGCAAATAGTGGTATTGACATTGTCGGTGTCCTCACTCAGTATGAATCTGTTCTCCTCAACAGCTATGCTGCTGCAGGAAGAAGATGGGGACTTGATGCAAAAGATAGTGGAGTTTACATACTTCCTCCTCGTGAGAAAGCAGATACAGGACTTGATGTATACAGAGGAACTGCCGATGCGATCTCCCAGAATATCGACTTTATTGATTCCTATTCACCGGAGTATCTCCTGATCCTTTCCGGAGATCATATTTACAAAATGGATTACGATAAGATGCTTGAGTACCACAAGGCAAATCACGCAGATGCAACGATTGCGGTGATTGAAGTACCAATGAAAGAAGCCAGCCGTTTTGGTATCATGAATACAAATGAGACAGGCCGTATCGTAGAATTTGAAGAAAAACCCGAGAAACCAAAGAGTAACCTTGCATCCATGGGTATTTATATCTTTAACTGGAAACTTCTTCGCAAGATGCTTCTCGCTGATATGAAGAATCCTGAATCCAGTCATGATTTCGGTAAAGATATTATCCCGACCATGCTCGCAGATGAAAAGACGCTTTTCGCCTATAAATTCAAAGGCTACTGGAAAGATGTAGGAACCATTGATTCCCTCTGGGAGGCAAATATGGATCTTCTGAGCAAGAACAATGCATTGGATCTGAATGATTCTTCCTGGAAGATCTATACAGAAGATGTCACTGCTCTTCCACAATTTGTCGGTACCGATGCTGATATTGACAGAGCCTTCATCACACAGGGATGTGTTATTAACGGAACTGTTAAGAACTCAGTGCTCTTTACAGGTGTAAAAGTTGCTGCAGGTGCAAAAGTCATTGACAGCGTCCTGATGCCGGGTGTTGAGGTAGCTGAAGGTGCAGTCGTAACCCGTGCACTTGTTGCCGATAAGGTAAAGATTGGAAAGAATGCCGTAATCGGCAGTGCAGACAGTGAGAATATCGAACTGGTTGCAAAACGTGTAAAGGGGGAAGAGTAAGATGAGTAAAGCATTTGGAATTATTAATTTCGCAGGAAATGACGTACAGGTAAATGGTATGCTGGATTATCGTCCGATCGGAGCTTTTTCTTTCCTCGGAAGATACCGCGTGATCGACTTTCCTATTTCTAATATGAGTAACAGTGGGATTGATGTAATGCAGGTTTACGTCCGCAGAAAACCTCGTTCCCTCGTAGAACATCTCGGAACAGGACGCCATTACAACATCAACTCCAAACGTGGAAAGCTGAACATTCTTTTTGCGGAGACCATCGAGGAGAACAATGTCTACAATACAGATATTGCCGCTTACATCGAGAACCTTGACTGCTTTGATGAGATTGATTCCGAATATGTAGTCCTTGCACCAAGCTATATGGTCTATACAGCAGATTACAATACACTCCTTCAGTCGCATATTGAATCAGGTGCAGATATCACACTAATGTATCACAGCGTAGATAATGCAAAGGATCATTTCCTGAATTGCCATGCACTGGATATCAACAAGCAGAAGGGTGTTCTTTCCATTGAGCCGAACCACGGAAATACAAAGAGCAAAAATATCTTCATGGATACGTATGTGATGAAGAAAGACCTGTTCCTTGAACTGGTTCAGAAAGCTCATAAGCTTTCTTCCATGTATACACTTGCCGATATCGTACGTGAAGAATGTGAAGAACTGGATGTTCGTGCTTATCCTCACCGTGGATTTTTTGCTACGCTCACTGACTTCAACAGTTATTATGAGGCAAATATAGAACTGATCAACCTCAAGAAAGCAACAGATCTTTTCGATGATAACTGGCCGATCT
>ERZ1034920.1595-NODE-1595-length-14147-cov-4.782004_pt1 | contig 14147 bp, 13 predicted proteins | sample MGYA00520688_ERZ1034920 | MGnify/ENA primary metagenome ERZ1034920 (study PRJEB33766, sample SAMN09781785) | gut metagenome | biome: gut microbiome | host: Homo sapiens | place: Madagascar | study: EMG produced TPA metagenomics assembly of the PRJNA485056 data...
CCAACCAACAAAGCATTTTCAACATACTTCGGTGAAAAATCGGCATTTAGCGCGTCAAATGCTGCCGCACGTCGGCCCATGCGCCGTTCAAGAAAAAGCACGCGGGAAACCCCAGTCAAACACACCTGCCCGCGTTTGCGATACACTAGCTGCACCCCAATCACACTATATCGAGGAGCGCCTATGTGGCTCACCCTGGCACTCGCCATTCTGACCGGCCTAGTTGTTCTGTATGCCCCCGGATACTTTTTCGGACGCGCATTCCGTCTCGACCATGCATCCTCCGCACTCGTTGCGCCGGCGTTTTCGCTCGTCATCTTTGCCGTTCTGGGCATCGTGCTCCATAAGGCAGGCGTCTCCTGCTCGGGACTAGCGCTCTTCGCGCTTTCGCTCATCGTGGGTCTTGCGGCCTTCCTCGTGGGCTTCGTTGTGAATAGAACCGCAGCTGCACCGCGCATCAGCATTACAGGCGTCGACGCAAAAAAGACGCTCAAAGTCGCAGCTCTCTACGCAATCGTTGCACTGGCAATGACCACCGTGGTGTTCCTGCTCGCCATCGATGGACCCGAGTCGTTCTCGCGCAACGACGACACCACCGTGCATCTGAACGTCGTTCGCGCATTCCTCGACACGGGAACGCACTCGACTCTCGCGGCAAACTCGTTCCTCGACCAAGGCGTCGAAGGAAGCTTTTATCCCGCAACGTGGCATATCGCCACGGCGATCGTCGCCTCCCTCTTCGGCGACAACGTCACGCTTGCAACGAACGCCATGATCGTCGCGACGCTCGCATTCGTCCTACCGATTGGCTTCGGAGCACTTATGCACAGGGTGTTCGGGGATGGCGGTCAGCGCCGCATCGTGTTCGCAGGCGCAGCAGTTGCGCTTGCCTTCAGCGGATTCCCGTGGGGATTCGTGGTGTTCGGACAGCTGCTGCCCAACATGCTGTCGTTCTCGCTCATCCCGCTTGCAATGCTGCTGCTCATAAGCGCGATCGACCCCGTGAGAGCGAAAAGCAGCGAGGAGGGCGAGCGCGAGGGTCGATCCCTTGCAGGCATGAGAGCCGCCCTCGTCGTGGCACTCGTTTTCGCGCTTGTCGCCATTGCCTTCTCGCAGCCGAACGGCGCCTTCACCTTCGGAATCTGGGCGGTGCTGTACGGAATCAGCCGCGTGTTCTTCCAACCTGATGCAGCGAGGGCGTGCTTTGAGAAAAGGCGCATCCTCATCGCACTCGCGATCCTCGTTGCTGCCTGCCTCGCTTGGGCGGCAGCTTATTTCGCGCCATTTATGCAGGGCGTCGTCCAAAACACCTGGGCGGCAACTCTTTCTCCTGCTGAGGCGGTCGTAAGCGGGCTCATGTTCATGTTCACCATCCGCCAGGGCGTGCAGCCCTTCCTCAGCATTCTTGTGCTCGTAGGCGTAATTTGGACATGCAGAAACCGCCGCTATCTCTGGATGACCGTCGCTTACTTCGCCGCGCTCGTCATGTACGTCATCAGCGTCTCGACCGACGGCGTGCTCAAGCATGTGTTGACGGGCTTCTGGTACACCGACTACAATCGAACGGGCGCCATGGCGGCGTTCTTCGCCATCCCGCTTGCGGCGATCGGATTTGCGCAGGTCATCACCTGGCTGCAAAGGTTGCTTTTGCGCGGAACTCAGAAGAAGACGTTCGGCACCGCTGGAAGCACGGAGCGGACGTTAGTCTCATGCTCTGCAGAGCATGAGACTCAAGACGAAGCCTCGAGCGCCAAGCCGCGAGGCGTCAAATCACCCGCAACGCGCAACGCGCTCATCGGAGCAACGTGCGCTCTCGTCGCCGTGTTCTTGGCGTGCGAATTCGCCCCCATTCACGTCAAGTTCAGCGAGAAGCGTGACATTTACATGGGTCTCGTGCAAATCGATCAAGAGCTTTCAAGCCGATACTCGTGGGAAAACACCCTCACGAGCGAAGAGGACGCATTCATTGACGAGGTGCTCGACGTCATCCCCGACGGCGCGCTCGTCATCAACACGCCGAACGACGGCAGCTGCTGGAGCTACGGTGTAGAGGGCATCAACGTGTTCTACCGCCGCTGCTCCGACACGGGATCGAACGAGAACGAGCACGCCGCCGAACTGCTGCGCACCGAACTCTGCAACATCGCTACGTCAAGCGAAGTCCAGCAGACGCTCGACGAGCTCGACGCCCACTACCTGCTCGCCCTCGACACCCCGAGAACCGAAGACAGCACCGTCACCAGCATGCGCTACACCCCCGAACACTGGCAAGGCATCGAATCCATCAACGAGAACACGCCCGGGTTCAAGCTCCTGCTCAGCGAAGGAGACATGCGACTGTACGAGATTGAGTGGTAGATGGAGGATCGGAACAATGGGGACATAGCTTTTTCGCCCCGACCACGGGCAACGAGGATGATATCCTACGTCCCCGTTGCCCATTCGCCGATTTCGCTACACAAAAAATTCTCGCCTGAAAGGGAATGGCATAGTTTCAAAGCTTATCTGGACAAAGCCTGCCAAAGCAGCTCGCTTCTCAGAATCAAGCCAAGGCTGACGGCGTGAACGGGCCAATCTTATCGAGATTGTGCAATATGATTTCAAAGTACCTCTTTTGATAGTATTCAGGTCGGTCAAGTTTTTCGATCTCCGACTTGAGACTTAACGCCCATGCGGAAAGCTCCGCTCTATCCTGATTGCTCCTGAGCGAATGGGAAAGCATCCCCACATGACCACTCTCGGCAAACAACTCGTGAATAGCCCAGATCTTTTCGGGGGGGCATCTTCGCCATAGCGACGGCGAACCAAGATGCATCAAGGGAGACGAGAAGGGAAACCGCCTCTCTACTGTCACCAAATTCGTCCAATGCCTTATAGAGATTGTCGACAAGCTGGACTGAAGCGTTTTTCATGACGTCGTTGAGAGATTCCGATCTTCTTCTAACCAGTGTCTTTAGAGCATGATCCCTCAATTCATCGACCTCTTTGATCTTCGGCAATTCAAACACTCCACTCGGATCGAAGGGGACCTCCTGCCATTCGACTCGGTTATTACGTACCGATTTCACAGCAGCCTCGGGATCTCGTTCAACAGCGCACCTCATTGCGTCAACGAGAGGCGTGATGCCGTCGGACAGAGCACTTCCGAACTCTTCCGCAATCGCACTCACCGTGCGCAGCGCATCTGGATATACGTTAAACGAAAGCCCACGACTACCGTCCGACGGAGAAACACCGTCAACAATCGCCCGTATCAATTCGGGAACCTCTTCATCGCGGAAAAGAATGCACTTTATTCTCTCTATGCACGCGAGTGCTTTTCTGGCAGCAGGTCCGTCGGGGTAGTATGTCGCAAGATAGTCCTCCAGGCAGAAGAGCGCATGATCCGAATCTACCCCCCCCCTCACATCTCTCAAAGTAGCGCGGAATGAAATCAAGTGATTCGTATTTCGCACGACTCGATTCGAACTTGAGTTCATCTGCAATGAAGCCCTCCGAACCCGACGGGGGATCCAAACGCTTCCCCATCGCAGCCGTAACCGCAAAATAGAAAAAACTCCCTGAACATCTCCCTCGCTGACTCTTTATCTGGCGTTTCGGAAAAGAATCCCGACTTCCTCATCCCGACCAACAAAGGGCGCAGCTTGCAAAGAGATCGGTAATTTGACACCCCAATACCCCTCATTGCTGAGACGGCGTTTTCAAGTGCTTCAGGATAAATGGCGCACAGTTCATCCCCCAAAACGCGCTCTACAGCAATATCAATCGGCTGCTCAAAACGGCACTTCCTCCATACGGTCTACTCAACGAGAGCGCGATACCCTTCGACGTCACCTTGGCGCTTCAGCCATTCCTCTTCGTTGCAGACAAGAAGCACTTTCTTCCCGCAAGCAACTACAAGATGATCGACGATTCCGAGAAGCTCCTGGGAAGGCATAGAGCATCTCTCCACGTCGTCGATGACGAGAAGAGCTTTGGGTCCAATAACGAGGTTGACAACATTCAGGGGAGTCATTGCGAGCTCAATGCCCGCTCTCTTTTCGAGATCCCTGATTGTCTTCCCAAGAAACGACACCCCTGTATCTTTCGCGAACTCGACAAGTGAATCCCTCCTGCTCACCCCATCACTGCTCGTGCGACCTGCAGCATACTTGGAAATCAATGCCGACTCTATCGCCCCGCAAAGCCCCGAAACGTCCTTTACTCCATAAGCGGAAGCCATAACGACCCGATGTTTGCCACCATTATCCTCCAGGGTCTCGGTAAGATTACGCTCGACAAAGTAGGTTTTCCCACATCCCCATTCGCCCGTGATCATGAGGGCATACAAGTTATTCTTGTCCTCGAGATACTCCCTCACCACATTAATGATCTCGATATCTTTCATCTCGGCGTCCCTATCTACCTCCAACAGTTTTCCCGCCGCCCTGGCGCTTTCCCAGAAACCCCGCTGGCCCACATTCGTTCCAGTATTCCAATGGCGAGCTGGCACTCAACACCGCCACACGAAATACGCGCCATGCGAGCACCCGCCCCATACAACTTTCGCTCAATTGTACCTTCGAGGATGAGAATGAAGATCAACTCAAGCCAGCTCTCGACTTCCCCCCGCAGTACACGGAAGCCATACCGAGCCCTCAGGCTTACGCCGCCAGCTCTGAATGCCGCTGACGACAAGGGAAACCCTGTTAGTTTCTTATTTCAATCGTTTTCCCGCGCTTGCAGATTCGCCTCTGTCACAATACCACCGGCGACAAACTAGACGATGCAGCTCATAGCGTCAGGCCAATTGATGCAGCGACCTTTGACATCTTTGACAGTCCGTTCTCGGCGAGGAAACCGTGCGCAGTACGTTCGCCGTCAGGAAGAATGCTGAAGACTCCTTCGAAGCTTCTTCGAAACCAAATTCCTAAGTTTGACGATTGACGCTCGGCGAAAGCTCGAGCCGAGCTCGGGTTTATTTAACGACGAGAAGTCTCTCATAGTAAATATCGAATCCCGCCTCGTGGTCGAGATCTCACGTCTCGCAAGGATTTTCGCACGCATCATCATGCATGCGTCTGCCGTCAACGCAAAAACGAGAGAGCGTATTATCTGCGACGTAAGCAACAACCGCATCCACGAGGAAGAAGAACGCATCAGATTCCTGATGTATGCCAAGCGTGCTAATGAGGCGACGATTCACAACAGCTACACGCTCATGTGCTGTTACCCACAGCCTAGATTTTGCCGAGAGAGACCGGCGATTTCAGTATACGAGGAAAGTCCCTTAAAAGCAGAAATTCAGAACCGTTTGAGATAACAGAACAATCTAATTGCTCACACCCGATCAGCCATACTCAACTAGGCAAGCACACATCCATGCATTAAAGTAGTGTCTACTTTAAGTCGCTCTTGGCTTGCGATTAATCATTTTTTGCTTTAACAGATCGGAGGATATATGAAAAAAGACGCTCAAACTGATACCCCCCTCCGATTCTATTCCGACATCAGGGAAAATGGCATTCTAACCATCTCCGAAGGAACCATTGCGAAAAAGGCGGTTTACATCACAGTTGGCAACAATTCAACCGTAACAATCGGTGAAGATTGCCTATTCCATGGAGAAGTAACGCTCTACACCAAGGACAACTGCAATCTGACAATCGGAGATGGCTGCATCATCATCGACACGAAAATCGTATGCGGTTCCAATGCCTCGGTTTCCATCGGAGCAAACACCACTATCAACGATAATTCTGCGATTTTCTGCAGAACGGACCATGTAATCACTATTGGAAACGATTGCATGTTCTCCCAAGATGTCGTTGTCCATGCAGGAGATGCCCACCCAATCATCGATACTTCTACCCAGCAAATCACGAACGACCCTCCGCCCGACTCGCCAAAAAAACGCATCTTAATCCACGATCACGTGTGGCTCGGATGGGGTTGCATGGTGCTTCACGGAAGCGAAGTGGGAGCAGGATCCATCATCGCCGCTAGGAGCTTGGTGAACAAGCGCTTTCCCAACAACTGCCTCATTGCAGGTCATCCAGCTACGCTGAAGAAAAGCAACACAGGATGGAAGCGCTCCCGTAACTGGGAGACACCGGATACCTACCTCGAGCTCACACGCGAGATATAGCACTACCCATCCCCCAATCAAGAACCCCGAGAAAGGGTTTAGCAAGGGCCGAAGCAAGAACCGCAGAGAAAGCGACGCCCAAAGGGTTTACGAGCTATCGCGCGAGCGCCGCGTGCTTATCACGTGCTGACAGCACCTCACACCTGCCCATACACTACTTCACAGATCCGTCCAGATCGTCTACGAACTCTTACCGGTTCGTAAAGCCATACAGACCGAACAAGAAAGGCGCAGACCTTCCGAAGCCTCCGTTTTCGCAAGACGCTCCTCAACCGATTCGCGATTCACGTAGTCGAACGCCTCCGCAGGAAGCTCATCCAGCAAGCGTTCCTTTGTCGAAGGGAGAATGACATCGAAGTGCGTGATCTGAGATTCGGACACGATGCTTCCAGTAACCAGAGGGATCGCCGTGAGCAGTTCCTTGATGGCATCAGGGAACTATTCGTACAGAGCGAGGTTATGAACCCTGTTCCCAAACGGGATGGAGCAAAGACCTGGGTTGATCCGCCACATCATGCTGAAGCACGACTTCTCCTCCTAGCGCGAGCCGAAATTGAGCTTCCGGCTCGCTTCAAGCACCACGAGCGAGTATAGGAGGATGAGATTATTCTCCAAGGTGGTCAGATTACAGTTATGCGCTCTCCACCGATATGCCGACATGCTGTCCGCATAGTTCATGTTTTCAGGGAATTAGGTGAAGTTGGAGCGGAGCAGGTATTTCCCGAAATCGCACACAACGTCGAGCCCGCTCTCTTTCAGGAAGAATCTGTCGGCATCGGTACGTCCAAAGCAATTGAGCCGAACCCGACATCGCTCATCGGTCAAGCGGTCGAAATCGACCTCATGACCACGAAATCGCCTTTGTATAAGCACCCTGAAGGAAGTAGCGAGCCCAAACGACTCCGCAAAAGGTGTGCCCATCCCGTTCAACCACACCGAAGGCGAGACAATCCCGCAAACATCTGCAAGCGCACCAGACTCGACTCGACGGCGTTCACTATGCACACTTCTTTGGCATAGGCGCCGAGATCCCTCCCTTCCTCTCGGAAGGAAATCACTTCGCGGGCTCACCGTATGACTCAAGCCGTACCGCTTGTCCAGCATGGCAGCGACGGCGCAATCGGGATTCACCATCGTGCCCTTCGTCTCGAACGTCCATTCTCTCTCCGATCCGCCGTCCATGATGAACGACAAAGCAAGACGGGAGTCAAGCCCTCCTGTGAACTGAGCGATTTATAGGAGAACGTGGAATCGACAGTCGTCATGCCCCACGGAGCTCCTTAATGCTCTCGTAGCACAAGCTCTTCATAAGAAACATCTGCCTCAATCCCCCTCTTAGAAGGGAGAAGAATGCCACCGTCCGTATTCACGCGAACGTATTTCCAAGGCTCAATCCAGTTAATTCCCGTATAATCCGCAACATTGCCTTCATTCGTGATGCTAATTGCATGCCACACAGCAAGCATAGGCTCAACCCTCGCAGGAAACCCCAATTTCTTCTGCAGACGGCTATCGAGTGGAGCTATTTCAACCATCAGCACACCTTCATCTTCAGAATAGCGCAGAGGAGGCAACCCCACCTCGTCAGCTGCGGAAAAGCCAACACCCTTCTCCGATTCGAAATAGTCACCTAGATCGTCATAATAGCCATACAGACCAATCAAGCGATTACGGTTCGAGCTGCGATGCAATTTCGACTTGATTTCATACCACTCGGGATCGCACAGTAAGGTTACCTCTTTGTTCATTCCCTACGGAGGTCATAAGCTGTCCGAGATTGACGAGAAAAAAGCATACGTCAGCTCCTATCGAATAAATGTACGCAGGGTCAACTTAATCCTTAACCGTCCCGGAGACGCTCGTTCCCCCAAACCAGCTCTTCCAATCAGGTTCCCAGTCCTGCCAGTAGCGCCACGTCCACTCGTCGCTTACGCGATCGACCGCTACCACGCATTGGGACCCCTTCAGCTTCCCTTGTTTTTGATACAGAAACAGTCGAACGGCGCAGTGATCATCTTTCACCTCGGAAAGGTCGAAATCAAAGTGTCTCGAAGATGAGTATGCCCCTTTGTAGAGGGTCGACTTCCCGTAGTTTCCGTGTACATACCATGCGCACTCGACTCCTTCAGGCAACGGATCGGTGTACTCAAACCTGAAACGGGAGCCGTCCTGAAAAACCGAAATGCAATCGAAAGCGTATTTCGGCGCAGGGGCAAGATCTGCTGGGTCAAGCCGTTTCAAACCAATACGAGACCTGCGGCTCTCGTCCAACGAAATGATCACGCTTCGGGAAGAAACATCCACATCGCACTGCGGCAGTGGCGCGCCATCGTCAACAACTTTCACAGCAGTCGCGAACAAGGGCCCAGAGGATTGCGCGACCGTACGGTCGTATTTCAGCACGGTCGTGTAAAGCGCCTCGTTAAAATCGCCCCCTATCGCGCCGTATACCATGCCGGCAGCGAACGCCTCCTCGGAACCTTTTATCGCCTGAAATGCTGCTTTCCCGGACTCGCAAAGCTGCAGCACCTCCACATGGCTGCTATGCTCGTCTGGGAAATCGAGGATCACCCTCTCGACAGAGCAATCTCCCACCACCATGTCCGCACCACAATAAAACAGCTGACTATAGGTGTGGGGAACGCGACTCCATGCCTCATCCACAATGACCAGGACGGTTTTCCAGTAGATAAAATGCCGGATGTGGACCACGCCGAAATGCAGCGAGTTGAACCCGACGATGTAATCGGGCGCATCTCCGTCGCCAAGCTCCACATTGACGAAGCCTGCCAAATCCTTGTTGTCGACCTGGAGAAAGTCATAGCTTTTCCCATCCACCACCAAGGTATTATGCGCCAGCGCAGAGCGAACATGCTGGCGCATTGGATGCCGGTACATATAGTTGTAGATGCTCGCATCCGTAAACACCTCATGCCCGCGTGCATAGAGCATAAAGTGATTGTCGTCTGCCTGGCGATGGGTGATAGACGAGTATCCCGATCGAAACATCGCCCAAACGGCATCCGGGAATTCGCCATCTGGCTGCCCCCAATGTTCCCTCGCGAAAAACAGCCCCGTGCACGGGTACGCAACGGAGGTATGCGGCGGGCGCACGCCCTCTTTACCACCCCGCGACGAGTACACGAGCACGTCGTTCGCGTCCACAAACGCGCAGCTGAAATAATCATCGCGTAAGGTATCGCCGTAGGGAGGGCAGATTCCGTTGGGCATGAGTGCATACCCCATGAAATCCTCTGCGCGAGCCATCCTGTTCCGTAAGTCGATGCCCTCTTTCCTGCCCTTCCTTGAGAGCAGATAGGCTATATCCACGAAGAGATCTTTATTTACCCTTTGGTAGAGGAAAGAATTCTCGACGCATGCCATATCAGAGTCAAACAGCGCATCCCACTGCTCAAAGGCGCGGGAAACGGCAACCTCAACCCATTCGTCATTATTGAGCGCATAGCCCAAGCAGAGCAGCGCCCTGTCCTGGAAGACGCCATGGTTCTCGCCAGGAAGATAGTTCGCCCGATCGGCAAGAAAGACCCCATGGGCAAGCAACACCTTGCGAATTCGCTCCGATAACCTCGAGGAAAGCCGATTGTGCTCCAGCCCAATCACGAGGAGGCAAAGGATATTCTCAGTGCGCAACGCCGCCGCATGCTGATCCCAAACGTAGGTGTTGTCGAGGGAAGCATCACCCTTCTCATAGCGTAGCCAGCTTTTCAGCATGTCGAGTGCCAGCGAGAAGAACGCTTTATCCTGCGTGAGCTCATACGCTCCAACAAGATACAAAACAGGCTTCAAACCTTGGAGGTAAAGCTGAAAGGTCGTTGGAGACTTACCATATACCCCCCCCAATCAAACGTCCGCAGAGCGAAAGGGACTTCGTCTTTAATCCAGTTGTCCACAACCAGATTGCCAGACAGGATCTCCTTCGCGTTCTCCAGCGAACCCTTCACGGGGAAGTTGCCGCCGTGCAAATCAGCAGAAGCCAGCCCAAGTTTCATGTGCGAGGGGAACAGAAGCATCAGCACCACCCGCTTATCGGTACAAGGAGCGAATCTCGAAGATGGCGCCCTCGCCGTATTCGCGATCCTCAGGCACCACATGGGCAAGCTTCTCCTCGTACCATCCCTTCATGAAGACATCGAGCTTGATGTTTTTGTACGCGTCCAGCACTCCGTGCTTTTTCAGTACCTTCACCTGCTGCTTTTCGAGCAAGAGCGACTTGTCGAAGAAACTGCGTGAGATCTTGTTCACCGCACTTCCAGCTCGCTCGGCGTAATAAATATGTATGGGCATACGTACATGATAGAACGACGACGCGTTCAGCATCATCTCGTAGTAGAAGAGCGTGTCCTGCCCTATAGCTCCCACCACGTTCTGGATACCCGAACTAACGAGGAAGTCCCTGCGAATCACGCATGCCTGCACGCTCTGTCCCTTGAACCCACCTGAAAGCAGCAATTCCCGAGGATTCTCGTTGCGCCCCTCGGAATACGACGGCGAAAGCTCCACCGCCCGATATGCCGGCGCAGCTATCTTCAAAATAGTGCCGACGGCAAAATCCACGCCTTCGCGCTTGGCATGCTCGAGCAATACGGCATACCCATCGTTCACCGCTTCATTGTCGGGATCGAGATAGGTGACATAAGGCTCCTTGCACAGCTCGAGCCCTTTGTTCCGCGGTCTGGAGGCGCTGCCGCTGCCCCCGTCCTTGAAACGGTACGTCACCACGTTGTCGTAATCGCTCGCCAAAGATTCGATGATCTCAAGAGTCTCCGTGTCCGACGATCCGTCATCCACCAAGTATATCGTCATCGCATCGAAGATCGAGCTGCGCAGCAGGCTCAGGAAACACCTGTCGCGCAGATACCGCCCGTTGTTGTACACGGGGACGATCACCCCAAGCTCTTTCTCCTCGCCTGCAGTGACGCGTCCCCACCGTGTGGGAACAAGCTCGAATCCCGTGAGCGCACCTCTCTTGGCTGGATCGAAGATGTCATCCCTGCTGGAAATTTTCGAAAGGTCGTAGATCGTACCCTTTTCAGTAGCGGTACCATGTACGCTCTCGTAGGAGGTGCGACTGAGCCTGCCCAGCCCGTAATTCACATAGGCGGAATCAGTAAACTTGAAGGCGTTCACCGCGTCTTCAATGTAGTGAGGATCGCGCAGATCATCCTCGCCTGCATAGACGACGTACCCGAAGCGACTGCGGTCATCGCCCCATACGCTACTCTCATCACACACTTCCACGCCTTGAAACGTCTGACGCTCCGCAAGTTGACACACTCGCTGCCGCTCTTCTTCGGATGTGCACACGATCGCAACTTTTTTATCCGCGAAGCAGAAATCAATCTTCGCCGCCTCGAACACCGCATTAAGCCGGTGATAGACCGTGCAAGACTCGAACATACGTCTGACGCCTTCGATCTGCAGGTTGATGAGCTCTTGGTGCGTATACCCTGACAGAATAAGCTCAACTTCGCGTGGCTGGGACACCATGAACACAGACGGAAAATGAGAACTGATGGACAGGGCGTAGTTCGAAAGCATCAGGCAACCCAAAGCCTGCATTTCATACACCCTCATGGCGCACATGGTATCGGAATCCTTCACCGTGCTTAGACTCACGCAGAAATCGAAGAGCTTGTGGACGCGTTGGAGCAGGGTGTGGTCGATGGCATCCACGCAACACGGTTTGTATTTTTCAGGGTACTCATAATCCTTGCGCTTTTCGGGAGGGAGGGCACTGTTCCTGTCGGCTATCACAAGATCTTTCAGGGCCCAATCCAGCACACCGTCAAAAAGCACAGAGCAATCCTCGCAGCGCATAGGATAGCGCTTGTACCACGAGCCCGCGAAGAACACCGCATCCCTAAAACGCCCGCGCGCGATGAAATGCCGCTTCAAGAACCCAACTGGGTTGTGGATGAGCGGATTGACCCCGTATTCCAAAACACGCACATTGCTATTACCCGTATCGGAACGGTAGCGCTCGACCATATTTGCATCGCTGGTGAAGATCACATCCGCCTTCTTGGCGATGGGGAGAAACATCTCGTAGTTGGTGGGATCCTCAATGGTCTGGAACAGCGCCGGGATTCCTTTGGAGCGCGCGTAATCGAAGATATCGCAGACTTTCGCCCTCTTACCCTGAGAGTTATAGTCGGTACCGTCTCCAAGCCCACGCCAGCAGCTCACGAACATGACAAACGCCAGATCGCCCTCGTCAATTGCCGCACGATACCCCTCGGGCGACAGATAAACGAAATCCAAGGCGTCTTTATAGTAGTTGTACATGAACTCGTCAGTGACGATACCAGCACGCAGAGGAGCCTTTTCGAAGTAGCTGCTGCCATTACTTTCCGCGATGGAGCGAGCAGCTTCGAGCCCTTTCCTTTCGAACGCCTCAACGAACCGCGTACTCGCACTTAACGATGTCTCTGCAGCACAAACACCGCTCGCGTTCACACTCTTGCCCGAGTCAGCAGCCACTCTGCTGCCAAGAGGCGGGATCTCGTAATGATAGGGCTTATACCGCTTGCCCAGAAGCCGCCTCGCCCTCAGCCACAGCTTGACCCCGCGCGACCTCAACACCTTACGGTATTCCTCTTGGTACCTCCGCGCTATAAAGGTGACCTCCTTCAACGATGATTTCGCGCGCAGGCATTCCGCTTCATAGGCTTCGCGTTTTTCGGTCTGCTTCACTAGTTTCGCTTTCAAGTCCCCCGCCTGCTGCGCTGCAGTCTTTTGGCTTTCCGCCAGCTGCGCCTTAAGTTTTTCACCCTCCTCCTTTGCCCTCAGACAATCCTGCGTGCACGCCTCCAAGCGACGTTGGATTTTCCCCGATTTCGCTGACGCGTCCTCAAAAGCACGCAGACGTGCCCCATCCACCTCAAAGAAACCACTCTCTAATCGCGCGACAAGATCTTTATTTATGGTAACCGTCTTTTTGGCGTTCCGGTCCGCTACGAACCCAATCCACTTCCCGAAGAACACCACCTCGCTCACTGGCAGCAGGGCAGAAAGGCTTTCGAACATCTCCAGAAAGTAGTATGTGCGCTTGTGGTCGGGATGCGGGTTAATTCCGAAAGGAACGGTAACGATGAGTTTGCCCTCCGCAGACAGAAGGGATACCGCCTTGCGCAGCATGAGGTCGGGACTGAACACGTGCTCCAGCACTTCCGATGCGATGACGCAGTCGAAACGAGCGCTCCCGAAATCGTGATTCAGAAAATCCTCGCATACGAAATCCACGCGACCTTGGGTGGCAGTATCAAGCTTTTGCTTAAGCAGGTTCGCGTAATCAATCGAAGACGGCTCATTATCGATGCCCAGAACGCTCGAACCCGTCTGAGCTACAAGAATGCTCACAATTCCCTGGGAGCATCCTATGTCAAGGACACGAGCGGCCGATCCCGTTTTCGCCGCTATCCAGTCGCACCGGACGCGGGTTTCCTCCTTGAACTCATCACCGAACTCGCCATCATAGGCTTCTGCAACCCTATCGTGGTTCATATTTCATCTCCTTACCCCAAAGCACGCCATCAGCAACCCAGATCCCTCGTACCTTAGCGAGCGCTCTCCTCATCGATCCAGCGGATCCCCTCTTCCAAGATCCGCACCTGCACCTCCAGCGATTCCACCAACTCCCTGTAGCGCTCATCGCGCAATTCGCAATAGCGTTGAAATCTCTCCTCGTCGCTGGAACCGAAGAAATCGAAGCCATCGCAGGGAGCGCCTCCCACTTGCGGTTTAGAGCTGCTTGCTTGAGACATCGAACACCTCCTTCGAGCCTATGTAGATCGCAGGCTCGCCTGATCGAGGTCTCCGCAACAAATGCGCCGCTCGAGCAAGCACCCCATCAAAGCACGCGCCGTCCTCTAGGCACACCCGCGCAAGGCCAGCGAAACGCTCCGAGGAGAACAGCGCTGCACGCACCTCGGGGGAATGTCTCTCGGCAATGCGCCGACGGAGACGCGCAACGACCTGCCGCCGGCGGAGGCGCCGATAC
>ERZ1034920.1597-NODE-1597-length-14139-cov-17.815464_pt1 | contig 14139 bp, 12 predicted proteins | sample MGYA00520688_ERZ1034920 | MGnify/ENA primary metagenome ERZ1034920 (study PRJEB33766, sample SAMN09781785) | gut metagenome | biome: gut microbiome | host: Homo sapiens | place: Madagascar | study: EMG produced TPA metagenomics assembly of the PRJNA485056 data...
CACCGGGCTATACCATACACGCCGAACTGGCGCACAACTTAAGAACCCTCCGGCCAAAGGCCGGTCAATCCTAAGAATCCTTTTTCCCCCCCAGTTGGTACTCCGTACCATCTTTCCCTCCGCAGGTGGAACAACAAGGCGTTTTGAACCCGAGACGCGAAGCGGCTCCACATTGTGGTATAATAAAAGCAAAAAGACAAGGAGACTGTATGACTACTTCATTTTATCTCTATGCTCTTTTAGTGGCGGTCCTGGCGCTGGCTCTTTCCCTGGGGGGATCCCGGTGGATTGAGGCTCTATATGGGAAAAACAGGGACATCCTGACCTTTCCGGAAGAGGTGGAAAGGCGGGGACGGTGGCGGCCCTATGTACTGGGCGTTCTTTTCTTCGCCTGCGGCATCCGCTTTCTTTTCATGACCTCCGGGCTCCCTCTTTTCTTTCTCCTTTTCATGACGGCCCTGCTGCTTCTTATGACAATGACAGACTTTGAGCAGTACTGCCTCTTCGACAGCATGATGATTCCTCTGGCTCTGGGGGGCATGGCCCTCACGGCGGTGTATCCTTCCCTCTTTACTGACCACGCCCTGGCGGCAGCCGGCGGCGGGGTGGTGTTCTTCCTGCTGGGCATCCTTTCCCGGGGTGCCCTGGGGGGAGGGGACATCAAACTCATGGCCTGTCTGGGCCTTTGGCTTGGGACCGACGCCCTCATCTTCGTGGCGGCGGCAGGCAGCATCTTCGGCGGCCTCTCGGCCCTGGTGCTCCTCCTTCTTGGTAAAAAGAAACGGAAAAGCGCCTTCGCCTACGGCCCCTACTTCACCCTTACTACCTTAGCCCTGCTTCTTATTCGCGGATTATAACCCCTTTTTCAGGAGGTGCTCCCTATGCGTTTTGAAATGTGTAAATCCAAAGCCCAGAAGGGGGCTTTTCTTGTGGTGGCAGCGCTTATGGTGCCCGTTTTCTTCTTATTCGGCGCTTTAGCCATGGATTTAGGGGAAATCTGGGCCTATTATTCCAAGATGCAGAATGCAGTGGATGCGGCGGCATTGGCCGGAGCTTCTAATTTTCTTGAGTCTGAAGGAGATAAAATTGATGGAATTGGTAAAATAGATGTGGTAAATCATGCACATGCGGATGCATATGCTAAAAGATATCTGATAGAAAATTTGGGTGTAGATGCTGTTAATCAGGGAACCCAAAAATATTTAGCTAAAAGCGTACAGGACGATGAAAATCATTCAACACATTCCTATTATCGAGTTGAAGCTTCTCAACCTATTCCACTGATTTTTATGAGAATCATTGGTCAAGATGAATTTACTGTAAAAGTTGCAGCAGTTTCATTAATTGGAACCACTCATCAAGGTGATGGAATGCAATTTTCGCCATTGTTTGCCGCGAAAAATGGGCTTTGGGGCAATTTTAATAGTGACAACAGGAATCAAATTCATAATACATATGATGGAGATATGGTTGTTGCAGATAAGACGTTTTATGATGCTCATGTTAATGACGAAAAATATAAGTTCTTTATAGGTGATGCGTTCGGTAAAAATTATAATGAAGTCAACAATGAAAATTGGTATAAGAGAATGAAATACCAAGAAAGTTCAGATTTTGATGATATTGCAGAGAAAACCGATGCTGCGATAAAGAAAATAATTTCTGATAATAGATATACATATGATGGACTTAATTATGAGGGAGACCAGAATTACAACAGAATGAAGATTCCTTTCCTGAATCGGGATTATAGTTATTATTATATTAATACTGATGCTGGTAATTTTGACATTGACCTGTACAATATTCCAGGTGATGTTAACAAACCGGTTTATATTTATATAGAAGGTAAGAAAAGTCAGATTCAAGTAAATCTTCAAGCTAATATAGAGCGCCCGGTTATTTTCTGCTATTTAGGACATGCTAATTATGGAGAAAGAAATGAGTGGTATATTCAGACCGATTCAACCTTTAAGATGGCAGCTAATGGATATAACTTTAATGGGATGGTATACACACCATATGCTCATGCTGAAATAAACTTTGATGGTCGTTCGACTTTTACAGGATCCGTTTATGCAGGCTCTATTAATTTCCCTTCAAACTGGGGCAAGTTTGTCTATAAAGATTACCATGTGCTGCAAGGTAGTTCTGGCAGTTCAGGTAGTTCTGGTTCTTCGTCTGATGATTCCAATGATAATGTGCGTTTAATTAATAATAATGCAATCTCTTGGGATCAATAATACAATAACCCTTAAAAAGAGTTTCTAATTAACTGGCAATTGTTTTATCAATGCAAAACACCACAAGGAAACCCGGTGTCCTGACTGCCCAATGAGTTCGGTGTCTGCATGGTCTACGGCCGCTGCTGTACGAGGTACGACGGCGCGCGCCATACACGAGTCTCCCGTCATTTCTGCAGGATTTGGACTGCATTTCCGGATTTCCCTGTGGTATTTCTTTTTTGCCTGATCAGGCGGGGAGTGAAAGCGGTTAACCCATGGACGACTGCTCTTCATAAAATACATCCCTATGGCCATCTTGGGAAAATATGATGAGCGTTTTTCCATTCCTCAGGTCTTTCACATCCCGCTACTATATAAATAGAAAAAATCGCTTTTATGTGAACGTCCTTTTAAAAATTTTTTGATTCCATAGAAAAAGACCCTGCTCATCATAAGCAGGGCTTTTTTATACAGAAAATTACCGGCTCACGGTCATGCGAATTCCACCTCTTTTATTACTCTATCCACACTTTCTTCACTCAGGTTGCACATGGTGTTCAATTCTAACCTATTTTCCCAGGGCTTTACGTACGTCAGCCCGCATTTCCGTGGGGACGTTCAGCGCATCCATGGCCTGGTTTATGTCCAGCCTCAAATTGACCATCACATTTCTTACAGATTCTATGGCGTCGCTTCTTTTTACGGATTTAGTGACAGAATCGGTTACGGATTTAGTTACTCTCTCAGTTACTCTATCCACAATACCTTCACTCAGGTTGCACATGGTGTTCAGCTCCAGCCTATTTTCCCAAGGCCTTGCGGACATCAGCTCTCATTTCCGTGGGGATATTCAGCGCATCCATGGCCTGGTTTATGTCTAATCTCAGATTAACCATCAGATTTCTTACAGATTCTATGGCATCACTTCTTTTGACGGATTTGGTCACGGATTTGGTTACGGATTTGGTTACGGAGTCGGTTACAGATTTGGTTACAGATTTGGTTACTCGTTCAGTTACTTCATCGGTTACCCTTGCGGTTACTCTTTCCGTTACTCTATCCACAATTCCTTCACTCAGGTTGCACATGGTGTTCAGCTCCTCTCTTTGGTCTGTTTCATACTGCAGAGAACAGCGCTTTGGGGATGATGATATATTATTGGCTCACAGCCATACGGATTTCATCCCTTAACTCTTTCGGTATCCTGAGAGCATCCATGGCCTTGTCCGAACTCCAGCCGGTAGAAATCATCAGATTTCTGACATCCTCAATCGATCTCTGCTTTGTTACGGATTCAGTTACTTCCGCGGTTACTCTCTCAGTTACTCTCTCAGTCACTCTCTCAGTTACTCTATCTACAATACCTTCACTCAGGTTGCACATGGTGTTCAGCTCCTCTCTTTGTTCTTCTGTCAGATGAATGTTGTATTTCTCTTTCAGTATTTCATTTCTTTCATCGCCGGACATATTTTCTTTCCGGAACAGCAGCTGCAGCAGTCCTATGAGGCGGTTTCTGACTTTTTCATCGCTCAGGTAAATCATGACTACGTTCAGCAGGTCGTAGGATTTTTGATTGGCCTTGTACCGGTGAAGAAGGTGCTCTTCTTTCATGCGATAACGGTTGATGGCACTTTGGCCATTGGGAGAATCCATACAGATGAATATGCTGTAAACTTTTTTGATTTTATTATAATCGGAGCCTTCAAACTCTCGCTCCTTCTGGCTGGAAATAATGCGGCTCACATAGTACAGCGCCCTTTTTAGTATGTCATATCCAAGGGTGGAGGCCCTCTGTGTTTTCTGGGCTTCCACATTAATAATAAGGGTAATCAGGTCGCCTGATTCCGGGGCTTTGGCGTGGAAAAGGATGTCAAAAGTGACCCAGCCTTCTGTGGGGCTCGATTCCTCATTCCGGTCGCCCTGGATTTTTTTCGTGACGGCATTGGTCTTGTCCTGGTTCACAGGTATCTGGCTGACTTCCGGCGTTCCTTCAATGTAGACATTGGCAATATCTTCTATGGAAGTATTCTTGAATTCGGAAACCGTGCTTTTCAGAATGTGAGCCAGTATGGATTTGTCGGATAGGATATTTTTTGCGCTCTGGTCATACCGGGGTTCGCCGTAACCCATGAGCCGGTCTTCTGCAGTGTCCATTTTCCGCACCACCTCCTTCTGTATCTATTTTATCATAGTTTGAAAAGTCCAATTTTTACAAGTTTACCCTGCAGGTCATTCGTGAATAGATAACAGTGGATGGGGCTGCATGGTACCTGCGTCAATGCGGCCAGTACCATCGGGCCGTGAGATTTCTCCACTTCACTTCGTTACGGTCGAAATGACGATAGGGCGGGGGCACTTGTGTCAATCGTCACTTTCTGAAATGACGGTGAGCTGCCCGGCACCCCGTCATCTCGAGCGGAGCGGCAGGCCGGTATGGGGATAAATGTGGCCAGCTCTATTGAAACGCAGAGTCGAGAGATCTTCGGTCACAATGTGGCTTGTGCCATTGAGGAATGGGATTTCTCCACTGCGGTCGAAATGACGATAGGGCGGGGGCACTTGTGTCAATCGTCATCTTTTGAAATGACAGTAAGCTGCCTGGCACCCCGTCATCTCGAGCGGGGCGGTATGCCGGTATGGAGATAAATGTGGTCAGCTCTATTGAGACTCCGAGTCGAGAGATTTCCGGTCACAATGCGGCTTGTGCCATTGAGGAATGAGATTTCTCCACTCCACTTCGTTACGGTCGAAATGACGATAGGGCGGGGGCACTTGTGTCAATCGTCACCTTCTGAAATGACTGTAAGCTGCCCGGCACCCGTCATTTCGAGTGGGGCGGTATGCCATTGTGGGGATAAATGTGGTCAGCTCTATTGAAACGCAGAGTCGAGAGATCTCATGCCACAATGCGGCTTGTGCCATTGAGTGATGAGATTTCTCCACTCCACTTCGCTGCGGTCGAAATGACAGAAAAATGCCAATAAAAAACACCACAAGGAAATCCGGTGTCCTGACTGCCCAATGAGTTCGGTGTCTGCATGGTCTACGGCCGCTGCTGTACGGGGTACGACGGCGCGCGCCATACACGAGTCTCCCGTCATTTCTGCAGAATTTGGACTGCATTTCCGGATTTCCCTGTGGCATTTGTTTCTTTTTTGCCTGATCAGGCAGGGAGTGAAAGAGGTTAACCAATGGACGCCTGCTCTTCATAAATCCATTCCCTATGGCCATTAGATCTTGGGAAAATATGATGAGCGTTTTTCCATTCCTCAGGTCTTTCACATCCCTCTACTATATAAATACCGCGAGATTCAAAAATGTGAAGGTCCGCATCCAAAATTTTCTGAAAAAGTTTCTTTATTATGCTAAAGAAAGCCTGCTGCTATGCACTGCAGCAGGCTTTTTGAAATTATGATTGAAAATCCGGTTTGCTACTCCGGCTGGTATTTATAGACCCGGTACTTGCACTTGAGACTTTTCCGTTCTTCCGTACTAAGCGAGTCGTCCGTATCAGAATCCCATAGAAGGACATAGTCCTTATCGTTTTTCAAATAGGCATAGAGAGGGTCAATGGATGTGGTGAGCAGATGAGTAAAGTGATACTGCTTCATGAAATCATGGTAGTCTACATAGCCGTATAAAAGGTCTAAATATTCTGAGAATACATCTTTTTTGTGATTTAGCTTAGGAAGAAATACCTCTGCCCGCGTATCCATATAACAGGGAATACCACGAAATTCTGCGTAGGGACCATCGTTGTATCCGGTCCATAGAGAAATAGGGCGGTCAGAGCTGTCTTCTTCGATGATGTCAATGCTTTTCTTTAAAGCTGGATTCACGAGTGGCTTATTGAAGTACAGATAGCCTATTGGTACCAGAAGAAGCAGAAGTAAAGTGGCAAAGAGATTTCTTGCATTACCCCTTAATTCATCCTGCTTGGCTCTGTCTTTCCAAAGAACATAGGCACCGGCCGTTGATAACAGAAAAAGCAGTCCTACGATAATGCAGAGAGGAGCCATCTTTTCTGCAGGAATGGTGTTCTTTATAAAAAGGAAGAATACGCCTACAAGGGCAGCAGCATACATGAGTACCATCATAGGCCATGTCCGTTTCCAGGCAGCAGGTTCCTTTTCTTTTCTTTTAAAGGAGAAACCGTGAAGAATGGAAGCCAGGGGAAAAAGGCCGGCAATCAGGAATAGGAAAATGCTTCGAATGGCAAGAAATGACATAAGAGCTGTGCCGGCAAAGAGAAGCACACAATGAAGGGGCAGAGGATTGCGTGCGTAGATTACGATGAGAATAAGAATGATAGGCAGTATGAGGGAAGCGTAAGTATTAGACCCCAGAGATAGTGGATGCATTTCTGTAACGAGAGAGTTGATTCCTTCATAGCCGTAGGAATGGAATGCGTAGGTCATAGCTTCTATGCCGTAGGGATTGATGAATCCTGCAGCCAAAATAGGAAGCCAGAGAAGGACTGTGTATTTCCATTTCCATAGGAAACTATGGTGGAACCAGGGAATCCTGGTCCCAAATATTGACTCTGCTACATAGGGAAGAATGAAGACGGACATCATGGGCCACATGGCAGCGTGAATATTGATGAGCAGGAGTGACAAAATAAAAAACAGACCATAAATCAGCAGTGGCGGTCGTTTTCTATTTTTAAAATATTCCAAAGTGTAAAGCTCAATAAGAAAAATAAGTCCCGAGATGACCTGCGGCCTTTGGCAGAAATAAAATGACAGGAGCACAGCGGCACCTGCAGTCATCGTTCTGGACACCGCAACATCATGATCATCTACTAACTGGAGCAGTTTGTAGAATATAAAAACAAACATAGCGCCCATAATCCAGTTGAAAAGGAGCATGCCCTGCATTTGGCCTATTTCATAGATTTTCCAAAGTCCCAGTGCAAAGAGCCACTGCTGCATGACGAAATGGAATCCTTCGTGAATGGTAAAGGGTTCAGTATGGGGAATTCCGTAGTTTTCCACATAGCGGCCGGAGTTCAGGAGGAACCATCCGTCATTATCAAAGCGTGTAGTGAACAATAGAAGGATGGAAGCAATGAGGAGGATAAAGAGAATAGAAGAGATCTTATTTTTCACAGTTCTATTCCTCCTCTGTACTGATTTCCTGATAATCGGATTCCGTATTCACTTTCCAAAGTGAAGTCTTATCGGTTTTGTTTTCATTGATTAATTTAACCGCTTCCATGGCACTGAGCATGGAATGGTCCATGTTGTTATAACGGTGCTGGCCGTTCCGTCCGATGCAGTAGAGGTTGGGAATGGTATCCAGCTCCTTCTGCAGAAGTGGAAATTCTTTATAGCTGCCATAGTAGGCAGGGTAGGCTTTCTGCATCCGTACTACATGACCTTCCTTCACGGCGCCCGGTCGGATGACATGAATCTTCTGCAGTTCCTTTTCCGCAAAGGCAAGGAAATCGGAGTCGTCCATGGACCAGAGGCTGTCCCCTTCCTGACAGAAATATTCAAGGCCGATCCATACGGTGTGAAGAGGATCCTTCACCAGATAGGGAGACCAGTTGTTAAAGACCTGGAGGCGGCCGATTTTTACTTCCGGCTCCTGAATATAAATCCAGCAGTCCGGAATGATATGGTTTAATGTTTTGTGGTGGGTGTGGTTTGAGAGCTCCAGCCGGTCTACCAGAAGGCCGGCTGTCATGAAGTCGCGGTAGGGAAGGTCATGGGCCACTTGCGCTGCCTCTTTGCTGACCCAGTCTTCGGGCAGAGCGGATACCAGGTCTTTCACAGGCATACTGGAAAGGATATAGTCTGCCTTGACTTCCTGAATCTTTCCTTCTTTATCTTTATACAATACATGGGTGAGTTTCTTATCATCGGTTCCTTTGAAGCCAATGGTTTCCGCATTCATGCGGATTTCTCCGCCCAGACGAAGCACCTCATCCCGGAGGCATTCATAAAATTCACCGGGGCCGTACTTGGGGTAGGAAAAGCGTTCAATGAGAGACGTCTGTACTTCTTTGGGCTGCAGGTGGAAGGCCCGCTGGAAGAAATCCTTCAGTACGGCGCCGATGGAAATTCCCTTGATACGCTGGCTGCCCCAGTCGGCGGAGAGATTCTTCGGCGATTTCCCCCATACCTTTTCCGTGTAGCCTTCAAAGAATGTCTGGTACAGCTTTTTTCCGAACCGGTTAATCATGAAGTCTTCCAGGGTAACTTCCTTCCTTTTATGGAAGCAGGAATGAAGATAGGAGAAGCCCATGCCGGTCATGCGAAAAAGTCCCAGGTTCCTGATGGTTGTGGGATTCAGAGAAACGGGATAGTCGAAAAATTTATGAAGGTAGAGTATGCGTGATACCCGCTGACGGTTCAGGAAGACAGCGTCCTCTTTTTCCGGGTCCGCTCCGGCGGGATCCAGTTCACATTCCCGCTGAAGGATGCGGTCATCCATGGCAGGAGCCGAGGCCCTGGGCATGATGGTATCCCAGAGATTCTGCACCTCATGGCTTTTAGTGAAGAAGCGGTGGCCGCCGATATCCATACGGTTGCCGGAAAAATTGACGGTTCTGGAAAGACCGCCTACCATATCGTCCTTTTCCAGAATAATAGGATGAATGTCCGTTTGCTTTAAAAGTTCATAGGCCGCTGTCAGTCCTGCAGGGCCGGCGCCGATAATCACAGCAGTTTTAGTCATTAATATAAACCTTCCTGTTTCGCTTTGGAAAATTCTGTATAAACCTATTATAATATATATATCTATTTTTTAGAATGATGATTTTTGCATAATGTTTTGCCATAAAACATCATATGAATAAAGAACATGACAGGAAGTAAAAACGATTAGTTATTTTATGAAGCCATATGATTAAGATATAATTCGGCTGCTATCCAGATAGGGCGCGGGAAATTCTAAAAGGAGAAATGTTTTGGAAATGACTGCTAAGAAAAAAGAAAAGTGTTTTTTATATGATATGATTCCTGCACCTCTTTGGACGATTGTCCTATTTATTGGTCTGATTCCAGGATTGAAACCGCTTTCTGTAGACAACTATTACCAGATTGCCATAGGAAAGATTATTGTGGGAAGCGGTATTCCCCATGAGATTCCCCTTACGGTTCATACGGCAGAGCATCTGCCTTATATGGCCCAGCAGTGGCTGTTCATGGTTTTTGACTATGGCGTCTACTCGTCCTTTGGCTTTACAGGACTTTTCTTCTGCGGTCTTGTCCTGAATATGCTTCTTGTTTATGCAGTGTACAGGATGCTGCTTTGTATCGGTAAAGGCCGTAGAATCATTGCCTATCCTGCAGCGGTACTATTGGGATTTTTCCCTGTGCTTATGAGAACGATGCAGATGCTCAGGCCCTACTATATTACATGCATCCTCCTTGCATTGGAAATCATCATTATGGAACGAGCGAGAACGGGGGATAAAACTAAACAGCAGCTTTTGGCTTTCCCTGTCTTATCTATCCTTTCCATCAACTTTCACGCGGCCATGTGGCCTATGCTGCTTGTTATGATTCTTCCCTATGCAGCGGAAAACCTGTGCCTGAAAGTGCCTTTTGCAAAAAAGTATTTTTATCAGGAAAATCCAGTACCTGTACGGCTCCTTGCCGGTGGAGCCCTGTTGATTATCGTTGCAGGTTTCTTGAATCCATACGGAACGGAAGCAATGACTTATGGGATTCAATCTTATGGACTTGATATACTTCGTCAATATTCTTCAGAAATGATATCTCCTTTTTATAATGCTCCGGTATGGGCGGTTATTATTATTGCTTTTATGGGGCTTGATTTGGGGCTTACTCTTCGATTCCATATTCCTTTATCCTATCTTTTCCTATCCTTAGGCGTTGGAATCATGGCACTGCTTTCTTTCCGCTCCCTTCTCCTTTTCCTCATGTTTTTTATGGCGCCGGCAGTTTATTTGTCTTCTAGGTTTAAACCGATACGGCTTTCCAGAAAGTGGGGGCCAGTGATTTTTATGATTCTTGCTGCTCTTCAGGTTTATCTTTTTGAAATAGTGCGTCCCTGGCATTTTTATTCTCCCGTGCATCATACGCTCATCAATGGTGCAAATGCAATAAAGGAAGATGCTGAAGCGTATGGACAGGGCCAGGCTAAAATATTTGGACCGGGATTCTTGCTTAATTATTTTATGCTCCAGGGATATCAGGTGTATGTATTTTCAAGTGATGAGGTTTTTACAGAGAAAATGAACAGAAAACATGACATTATCCGGGAATTTTTGGATATCGACAGCGGCAGGATACCTGTTTCTTTTCTGGAATCCCAATATGGAATTCAGTATTATGCGGTAAATAAAGATATGAGACTCTATGACTTCTTGAAACATTCGACTGCATTTACGCTCATTTATGATTCAGGAAAGGATGAGGATTTCTTAACTCAAAGTGAAAAGATGAATATCTGCATTTATCGTGGGCCGGCTGCTGATAAAGAAAATATCTTGTGATGTATTATATACAGTATTACAACCAGCGTCTGTACATGGGGAATATGATCCACCAGGCGGAAAGCCTTTCCGGGAAAAATCTGGTGCTGAAGGTACCGGAGAAACCGGATATGTTAAAGAAAAATGGGCGCTGCTCACAGGCATGCATGCTTTTTCGATACCTGTGGAGAGGATGTAAACCATTGGAGGAACGTGGCGTTTGCCAGATATTATGGAATCAAGGGAATTTACAGAGAGGACGGAGAAGAGAAATAGAGGAGACTATTACTGCCTATAGAAAAATCTTATATCGCTTTTTGCCTGTTTTACAACCATAATCCTCTTTTTCATTTTCTCCTTAGTAGCAGTAGATTCTGTGTTATGCTAAAATGATTTCAAGAAATATATGTATTTTACAACACATACATGGGGGAATCGGGGATGAATGGCACAGCATGAATCGGGCAGGAAAACATTTCAGGTTCTGCCGTTTTTGATTCACCCATTTTTTACGGTATAAGGGGGAGCGGAGTTGAAACTATCAGATAAGCTATCGGGCGCCATTGAGCGTATGTCTCCAAGAAAGCTGCTGCTGCTTTGCGGCCTGGCGGCTATTCTTGTATTCATGATTATTTATTTCATCCTGTCGTCTATATTCTCTGATAAAAAGGAACCACAGCCTCAGGCTGCGGCCATGGTGCCGGTGATTGAGGCGTCCAGGGACATCGAGCCCCAGACGGTGATTACGGAAGACATGGTAAAGGCGGTGGATGTATCGTCCAACCTGGTTCCTACCGGTGCCCTCACTGATAAGAATGCGGTGGTAGGGAAGAAGGCAGGCACCACCATCCTTTCCGGCGATGTGATTACGGCGAGGAAGCTGTCCCAGAAGGCAGGCGGCTTTGTGGGCCTCATTCCGGAAGGCATGAGAGCGGTATCCTTCTCCGTGAATGACGTCACCGGCGTTTCCGGCTTTGCGAAACCGGGAGACAAGGTGGATATTCTTCTGGTCACTTCCAGAGAGGGCATGGACCGCATTACGTCGAAAATCCTTCTGAAGGATGTGCTCATTCTGGCGGTGAATAAGAGCAGCGGCCAGCCACAGCCGCAGCCCCAGAAAACAGACAAAGACGGCAAGAACCTGCCCGATGGCAGTGCGCCGAGGCAGACCTCTTCCAGCACCGCATCCATCGGCACGCCGTCGGTGGTGACGGTGGCTCTGACACCCTACGATGCGGCTAAGCTCATCGCTTCCACCCAGATCGGCCAGCTGCAGATGCTGCTCCGTCCGACGAATGATGACGGGGATCATTATGTTGGCTACTATGTCATTCCCCTTCCTAAAGCGGAAGCGCCTAAGCCGGTACAGCAGGCTGCGCCTCAGCCGATGTATGCGGCACCTCAGCCTGCATCCGCTCCGGCAGTTTCCATTTCTTCCGGCGGCGCACCAAGCGGTTTCTCCGGTATTGAAGTGATTCGTGGTACTAATGTAAGCAGGGGGCAGTGATGATGAATAAACAGTTAAAACGTTTGGGCCTCCTGGTAACGGCGGCCATGATTGGTGCGGCAGGAAATGTCTTTGCCGCCGATATTCTCAATGTGTCAGTGAACGGATCCCGGTACATGGAAGACTCCGGCATTACCCGTCTGGCTGTGGGAAATCCGGATATTGCGGATATCCGTCTCCTTTCCAACAATGATTACCTGGTAGTAGGGAAGAAGGCCGGCTCCACCTCCCTTTTGGTTTGGTCTAATAACGGCCGCCAGGAATACAATGTGTACGTTTCCGGCGACGATGAAGGCACGGAAAAGGCAATCCAGAAGGCCATCGGCTATCCTGGCGTCAAGGTACAGATGATGAACGGCAAGGTTCTTCTCCGGGGCAAGGTGAGGAACCAGTATGAGCACGATTCCGCTGTCAAAGTAGCACAGCTCTATCTGGGAAGCGGCGGAGGAAATGCCTCTTCTGCCACCGCTAATGGCGAAAGCCAGGGGGCAGCCACAGACTCCAATATCATCGACCTTCTGGATATGACAAACCCCAGTCAGGTGCGGCTGGAAGCACAGATTATCGAAATCAATACGTCTGCTGAAAGGGATCTGGGTATCCAGTACTGGTCTCCGACCCTTGGGAATACATCAACAACGAATGCCTTTGGTGAAACGACTTCAACAGATATTACCCGGGGCTCGTCCAACCTCTTTTATGTAGGGGAAAATTTCAGAAATCCAAGGGGCAGCTTCGGCTGGCTGGGGAGCCATATTTCCAACATGAATGCATCTCTGCAGGCACTGGTAACGGAAGGCAAGGCCAGGATTTTGTCCCGCCCTTCTATTACCACCATGAGCGGACAGAAGGCAAATATCCTCATCGGCGGCCGTATCCCCATTCCTACCTCTGCCGGTGACGGCCAGATTGCTATCGACTGGCGGGAATACGGTATCCGTCTCAACATCGAACCGGTGGTGGATGCGGATAATAAGATTACCTCCAAGGTCCACGCCGAAGTGTCCACCCTGGACTATGGCCACAGCGTGGTGGAAAATGATTTTTCCATCCCTGCCATCGCTTCCCGCGAGGCTGACGCCGTTATCAACGTACGTTCCGGCATGACCATGGCCATCGGCGGTCTCCTGAACTCCCAGGACGGCAAGACGGTGACAAAGATTCCCCTTCTGGGCGATATTCCCATTATCGGACAGTTCTTCCGCCATACCCAGAAAACAAGGGATAACCGGGAACTCCTCATCCTCATTACCCCCACCCTGGTGTCCGACGAAACGCCGGTATCCATGAGCCAGCGCATGAAAGGCGCCTACGAAACCAATGAACGGAACCTCCGCAATGCGGAAAGAGTAAACGTAAACACCCCCGTCAAACCGGGAACCGTACAGGAAGAAACCGACATCTTCGGCGATAAACCGGGAGAAGACAATGGAGATACGGTGATTCTGGAAGAAAAGCCAAAACAAGAGGCCCCCTCCCACGTCCTTCGTACCACTGACGAAAAAGGCGAAACCGTCTACGTCCCCATGACAGAAGAAGACTACGCCGAACAGAAGGATAACCTGCAGGTGGTAGGAGTAGAAAAGACACCGGTGCCTGAAGGGGCAGAGAAAGTGCCGGTGGTTAAGCGTGCGAAAGTCGAGCGCCCCATAGACACCACCGCCGCGGATAAAGAAAAGAAAGATATCCGCGAACGGGTGAAGGCCGTGATGGATGGGTACGCCAGGTAGAAAGGGGCGCGGCTTCGCCGCAGGTTATGGCCGCTAGCGCGGCGGGTTGTGTAAAAAGGTTGTGTTCGCTTACGCTCAAGGTGAAGGTGGCGGCGCACAAGTAAAGAAGCGCCGCAAAATATAATTTTTGCACTTTGGCACACTGATACACTTTATGCGTGATAGCAGTCCGAAAAGGGGCGCGGCTTCGCCGCAGGTTATGGCCGCTAGCGCGGCGGGTTGTGTAAA
>ERZ1034920.1598-NODE-1598-length-14137-cov-5.602045_pt1 | contig 14137 bp, 10 predicted proteins | sample MGYA00520688_ERZ1034920 | MGnify/ENA primary metagenome ERZ1034920 (study PRJEB33766, sample SAMN09781785) | gut metagenome | biome: gut microbiome | host: Homo sapiens | place: Madagascar | study: EMG produced TPA metagenomics assembly of the PRJNA485056 data...
AAAGCACGGAAATATCGGCGTTTTGGCGGGGTTCGTATTATTCTTGTCTGGCATACCACTCGTTATCGATATGCGAAACCGCAAGTTAATCCGCATTTCGCGCGTTTTTACTCCCAGATCTGCTTTTCGGTGAAATCGCAACCGTCGAAAACGACGGTTTTAACTTCGTATTTGCCGAACGAAAACGATTTTTTGATTTCGCCGCAAGAAATTTCACATAGATTTTCGCCGTCCGAGCCGTTGAAAAGCCTTAATTCGTATATCCCGCCGATTACCCGACAATAAATTCGGTATCGGGCAATTTAACCATCGATTTATCCCAACTCATAGGTCGGCAACAAAGGTAGCCGTCGTAGCCGCACTTTTTAAGTATCTGTACGAGTCCGACGGAATGTCCGAAACTGTCGAAATTAGTCGCGACGGTCGGGCGCGCGCCGAATTTTTCGGCAAAATATTTTCTGCCGAGTTCTATTTGCCTTACGAACGCTTCGCCCGACGGCAGATTGCAATCGGGTTGCAGATACCAACCGCCCGTAATCTTCCATTTGCCTTTTTTAACGAGTTCTCTTATTTTTTCGAACAGTTCGGGAACGTATTCCTCGATATACTCGTACAAAAGCGCTTCGTTATGACAAAATATATAATCGTACACGTCGGCTAAAATCGCCGCCTGACGGAAAGTCGCGATAGCGGTAGCCGCCCCTTCGTCCCAATCTCACATCCACACGGGATCGACGTGCGCGTTGCAGATTAAATGTAGCGTCTTCATCGTTTTCGTCGGTTTATTATCTTAAAACCGTTCTGCCGTTTTTGCACGATATAGTAAGGCGAACTTTAAGCGTACGCATGAGTTCTCTCGTTTCAAGCGTTTTCAGGCGGCTTACGGTGCCGTAACCGTTACCGTCGTCGCAATCGAAAACGTACGTCGGCGCGCAATACAGACATACTTTCATCGCTTTAAGCGACTTATAAAAGTTGTTGCTTACGCCGTTTTGCCCGTGATGCCCCATCTGAACGACTTCGCAGGTTTCCGCTTCCGATTTGAAATATTCGTCCTTTATAAGGTCGTCGCCGTAAGTACCCATATCACCGAGAAACAAAATACTCTTTTTCGGCGTCTCGAATTTGTAAACTACAGACGAATCGTTGGGCATATTCGACTGCTCTCTGAAGTAAGCCTTATTCAGAACTTTGACTTTAAGGTCTTCGTCTATAACGTATTCGTCCCGTTTCGCGGGGGTTATAACGTTGCCGATTTTGGAACGGTTATTCGCGACCGCTTCTTTGAATTCCGCGACGAGATGATTGTCTTCGTCGCCGTAGGCGTTCAACACTTCGTCGGAAACGTCGAAATCGAAATACAGGTTACGGATATAAATATCTTCTTCGTTCAGAATACGCAACACGGAATATACGTGGTCGCAATGGTAATGCGAAACGAACCAATAATCGACTTCGTTTTTATACGACCGTATAAGGTTAAGAACGGTGTCTTTATCGCTGTAATCGCCGCCGTCCATCATTACGATTTTACCGTTTTTCGTAACGAGCATAAACCCCTCGGTCTGATTGACCTGCGGTTCTATCTGGTAAAGCGTTACGCCGCCGAACATATCCGACTTGTCGTAAACGTCGTCCGAAAAAGCGACTTTCGACAGATTTACGGTTACGCCTTCGCCGTTTTTAACGCCTACGAACACACATTTTTTGCCGTCCCTGACGTAAACGGTAGCGTCGAACAATAAATTCTGCCATTTTCTTATTCTGAAACCGCCGTCTATATACTCGCCCGCTTCGTTTACGAAATCGGCGGAAGCGTATTTTACGCCGCTCTGGTCGAGCCTTACGGTAGTTTCAAAATGCACTTTATCTCCGAAAGAATATTTATCGAGTTCGGGCGCGGTGTACCATATCCCCGACAAGCCGTTATCGGCAGGAGTGATCTTAAGGCTGTTGCCGCCGCCCGTACCGAGCGTATCGACTACGCATTCCGTATTCACGGTCGATTGAACGTTTTCTTCTCCCACGGAGATATTATCTTCGGCTTTCACTTTAAGGTTCGCTCCTCCGACGACGAACAACGCGCACAGCGCCATTGCCGCCGTTTTTAAGATTTTATTTCTCATTGCCTTTTACCTCTCTTTGCAAGCAAGACCGCAAAACCGATTGCGAACAGCGAAACGCCCGCGCCTGCCGTCGCGCCGCAACCGCTCTTTTTAGCAGGCTCGGGCGTTGGCGTTGGGGCTGTGCCTTTTCCGTATACGGCGTAACAAATGACGTTATCGGTTACGTTTTCGTAACCCGAAGTATACCCTTTAAGGTAATAACCTTCCTTTTCGGGAGCGTCGGGCAAGGCAGCGTAGTTATATATGCTCACTTTTTGTTTGGCGATAAGTTCGCCCTCTTCGGTCATAAACGAAACGGTATAAATGAGTTTATCCGATTTTTCGATAAAGCCGTTGCCCGTTATTATCTTTTCGGTCTGATCTTTATTGTTGTCAAAGGTAGAAGTAACGGTTTTCTTTCCGCCCGTCATTTCGAAATTATCGATTATGCAGGAAGCCGAAACCTGTTTTTCGGATTTAAGGTAAATACCGAGATATCCGCCGAGGCAATTCGTAACTTCGGAAACCTTTGCGTATTTTTCTTCGTAAAAACCGCGTTTTGAAACGGTAACTTTACCGCCCGCGTAGGCGAGTTTATAATTAAACCCGCTTTCGAAAGCGTATTCTTTCATATCGGTATCCGTAAGATTGGAAGTCGGTTGCGTTTGAGAAGTAAATACGCCTATAGAGCCGTTATCGATAGTTTTAAGCATATCGAAAGTAAGGGTTTTGCCCTCGGCGAATATAACCGAAACGCCGTCTTTTTCCGTGTCGCCGCAAGCGGTCATATCGAGCGCATAATTATTGCGCAACGTTACCGTATCGGCGGCTTTTGCGTTTACTTTCGTATCCGACAGACACGCGAATATCGCGACCGCCGAGAACAGCAAAGCGAAAATTATCTTTTTTATGATTTTCAGGTTGATTGATGTCGGCATTTTTACCGTCCTTATCAGAGCGCCATACCCCCGACTTACGCCGAGGGCATAACGCCGTTATTCGTTTTAATTTATCGCTTTTCAGCCGCGTTTCTTTTTGAATACGACAGCCGCAAAGCCGAGCGCGGTAAGCATCACGCCGAGACCGCCGACAGAGCCGCCGCAACCTTTTTTAGCAGCCGCAGGCTTTTTGGCGTAAGTTATAGTGATATTTACGTCGCCCGTTACGGTGAGTTCCGTAATTTCTGTCTCGCCGTTTTTGATAGTCATATTATATCCGTCTTCGGCGTAAGCGGAGAAATCTACCGTTCCGTTATATTCTACCTGCAAGGTAACTTCGTCCTTTTCAAGTCCGACGAAAGTTATCGTAACGGTGTACTTTCTCGCGGTTTCGGTGAATTTGGCAACGAGAGTTACGTCGCCTTTAACCGTATCCGCGTCGAAATTCCACTTCGTTTCGCCGTTGTACCAGCCGTCGAAAGTATAAACTTTATCTGCGGTCATGTCTTTGGTCGGGTCTGCGGGTCTGGTGAGTTTGCTGCCGTACGCGACTTTCGCCGCGTCCGCTTCGCCGAACTTAACGTCGTATTCTCTTGCGCTTTCGTTAAATCTTGCCACGAGCGTGGTATCGCCCTGAACGGTATCCGTTTCAAAGTCCCATTTTTTATCGCCGTTATACCAGCCGTCGAAAGTATAAACTTTATCAACGGTCATATCTTTGGTCGGATCGCTTTCGGGCTTGGTAAGTTTTTCGCCGTAAGCGACTTTAACGGCTGCGGCATCGCCGATGATTACGTCGTATTCTATCGGTTTAACCGTTACCGCATACGAGCAGTTTTCTTCGGGAAGAGTTTCGGGAAGATTGACTTCGTAATAGTAATGTTCGGGCGGAGTCAAACCGTTTATAGCCGCTTTAAGCGCGGTAAGTTTGGCTTCGCGGTCGAGAACGTCGTAAGTTATTGACGTAAGAACGGTATCGCCGTTTTTAATTTCTACGGTATAGGTTTTATCTTCGTGCGCCGTACCGTTAAGTAAAATAAACGAATAATTATTGGTAATTTTAATATATCCGCCGGTTGCTCCGCTCGAAATCGTATTTGCCGCAACGGATACTCTTCCGCCGTAATTTGCGGGAACGTTATCGAAATCTATAGTCAACGCCACGCCGCCGTTTTCGCAAACGTAAGACCAACCTTCGGTTTTGGTTTCGCCGACGGTCAACGCAACCGAGCCGTAACTAAGCGAGAACGCGTCGCCTTCCAACGCCGTATCGGTGGTGAAACGAACGAGCCAATCGCTTGCTCTCTGCGCGGCTTCAACGCCCGTCAAAGCGATATCTTTAAGTATCTTTTCACCCTTTACGTTACCGAGGTAGACGTAGGCTTTGAATTCTTCTTTAAGAGTGATATTACCTATCGCAAGTCCTTTCGGGAATACTATTTCGTGTTCGTCGGTTATCTGACTGCACGAAGTAATGCCTTCGCCGAAATACGAATAATTTACGAGAGCCGCGTATTCCGTATTACCCCCGCCGTAAGTATATTCTACGTTTACGGATTTGCCGTCGATTAAAATCCGGTTGGTTTCTTTTTTCAACGCATTTTCGCTCGTATCGACCTGACCTTTGGTGTTAAGCCAGATAAGATATCTTGAAAGATCGTCCTGCGCTCCGCTGTCGTTATCCCAGTATATCGTGCGCTCTTCGCTCGTGGTAGTCGCTCCGTTATGCCCGAATACGTTAAATCTCAATTCAGAATTGAGTTTTATATCTCCGAAAACCGTTCCCGCAGGTATCTGAACGAGTACGGTCCTGTCTTCGGGGAACAAATCGAACGATATAGTCATAGCTATCTGCGAAGTTTCGCCGAATCTGTAATAGCCGCTCGTTGCCGACGCGGGTTGACCGTCGATTAAAATGCCGTCAGCCGCGCCGACGTAACCGTCTTTAGAAGACCAATTGACGTCGTTAGTTTCGACGTAAACGAGAAAATCGTCGTTTGCCGCTCTTGCATGGATAGAGTCTATCGTAGCGTCTACGCCCGTAGGCTCGTCGGCGGCGTAAGCCGTGGTTACGCCGGCGTTACCGGTTACCGTTAATGCGGTAATTCCTGCGACGAGCATAAAGCAACACGTCGCCGCAATAAGCAGTTTTTTAAGTTTACTCATATTTTTTCCTCCCATCGCCGTTTTTTATCGGCGAAATTTATTACTTTTTATACGGTATAAGATATACGCCCTCGCCCGCTCCCAAAGCGACCGTCAACTTATTGTTTTTTACGGAAACGGTCTGCGGTTTGCCGTTGCGGTATATTATCGCCTCGTTACAATCGATAAGGTTAAGGGTAACGTTTGTCGGTTTGTTTCTGCCAGGATCGCCGTAGTTTACGAGCATATATCCTTCGTTTCCGCCCTCGTCCGAAAACCTCGATATAAGCGCGTTATGATCGGCTGCGGCGGATTTGAGAACGTCGAAATCTTCGGCGGTTATAACCGCTCCGTCGATTTTCGCAAGGTATCTCATCGCCTTGTCGTCGGTGTCCTGCTCTTCTTTCGTCGCGCTCTTTACCGCTATCGGCATAACGCCCGCGAAAGAAACGGATTTAAGAACTTCGTCTAAATCGGCGATTAAGGCGTTAGCCTTCTGCACGGCGTAATACACGCTCGTGCGTTGGTTGTTTTTATCGAGCATAGCCACGTTATCTTCGGTGAACTCTATATCGTCTGCCGGCGGCATGGAATAGGTAAACCAACTGAAATCGGTAAATCCGAACGCCGCGTTGACGTAAACTTGAAATTTACAGTCGTTTTCGGTCGGCGCTCTTCTCGGCGAATTAGACGGCTTTATTCCGTAACTCATCGACTGCATTGCGATATGAAGCGTGAGTTCGGGGTGTTTTATCTTCATTTCGCCCATATACGCAAGCGAACGAAGCCATAACGCGTTTATATATTCGTAGCCGTAATTCTGCGAGTCGTGGCACGGGTAGATATCCGTAGCCAGAACTCTCGGCATGCCTTCGGGTAACTGCGACAAAACCTTATCGTACCATGCGTTAAGGTACTCCTTGTAATCGGTCGTACCTAAATGTTCTTCGCCGGAGTAACCCGAAAGCATACATACGAAAAACTTTTTGCCCGAATATTTTTCGGAAAAATCGGGGATGACTTCGGCTATCGCGTCGAATTCGTTAATATTCGGCTCGTCGTCGTAATCGATGCCCGCTATCGTATCGTAGAAATCGGTATCGCCGTAATCTTTTACGTTTTTGTTGTAGTTTCCGTTGGTATAGCCCATTGCGGAAAGTCCGAACTTCCGGCATTGTTCGATATACGCCTTTTGGTTATCCGAACCGAATTGCGCGCCGCGTTGTCCGTCAAGACCCGAATCCGTCATAACCGTGTTTACGCCCGACTCTTTAAGCCATTGCCATTGTTCGTCGGATAAATCGGTCGGCGGTCGCCATACCATGATATCGGAAACGCGCGTATCCGAATGAACGGAATAATCGACGAGCGACGAATAGACGTTGGTCGTTCTGTTCGTCGGGTTGGTCTGATTACCGTTGCCGCCGCAACCGCAGGCAAGCAAGGTGATTCCGCACGCCGCCGCCAAAGCGGTAAATTTTATAGTCTTTTTCTTCATATTATCCTTTAAGTCCGCCTACGGACATACTCGTCATAATCGTTTTGCTGAAACTGCCGTAAATTATAAGCACGAATACCGTCATAAACGTCATCGCCGCAAACGCCTGCGGAAGCGCGTCGCGCTGTTCGGCTATTTGCTGTATGTTGTATACGCCCAAAGCGACGGTGGGCTTATCGTACAGATAAAAATACGGGGTCATATAATCGTTCCACAAGCCTATAACGTTCAATATACCCATAGACACGATAAGCGGCAACGCCTGCGGATACATTATGCTGAAAAACACTTTCAGGTTGCCGGCGCCGTCAAGAAACGCGCTTTCGGCGTACTCCCACGAAATGGAAGCGAAATAGTTTTTATAAAGAAGCGTTCCGAAACCGAGTCCGCCCGCGTTCATTATAAAAATGCCTGCCCAGGTGTTTTTAAGTTTCGTGGCGGTCATAAACGCGTAAGTACTCGCCGTTGCCCCGATTGAGGGTACGACCATCGATACTATCACGAGATTCAGCGCCACGGTACCGAGTTTCGTCTTATACCTCGCCAGAACGTAACCCGTTATAACGGGTACGACTGATTGCAAACCGGTGCAGACGACTATGAGTATAAGCGAATTTTTCATCATACCCGGCATAGTCGTTTTTGACTTACCGTATTTCGTCTTGAAAATCGTCAGATAGTTGTTGAAAGTGGCGTTTTTAAGATTCCAGAATTCGTACGGTTTTTTGAAATACGCCTTTTGAGGACGCACGGAATTCATAACCATCCATACCAGAACGAACAGAAACGACAGCGAAAACAACGCTATGCCTACCGTCACGAGTATTTTATAAACAAGGTCGCCCGCGTGAATTTTTCTTCTCGCGATAAAGGTAACGTTTTTCAATACTCTACCTCCTCGACGTATCTGCCCATAATTTTACGCATTACCGTCACGAAAATCATACCGATAACGCCGACTATTACTCCCCACGCCGCCGCAACGCCGTACGCGCCCGCCTTCGTATTGGTGATGACTATAAGCCCCATAGTCGAAAGATAAGGATTGCTCGCTCCCATTAAAAGCGAAGGCATATACCAGGCAAAACAGCCCGAAACTATCGATATAGACATAGTGCAGATCGTCGGCCACAAAATAGGCAAAACTATTTTATTGAATATTACCATTTCGCTTGCGCCGTCGAGTTGCACGCTCTCGATTATTCCGTCGGGCACTCTCGCCATGGACGAACCGAAGTAGATGATATTCGTGCTTATACCCGTCCATACGCTGAAAATAAGCATCATCGGCCACGCCGTCTTGCCGTCGCCGAGCCAGCCGCCCGTCGGGATAAGTTTCTGCCAGCCCCATTTGGTAAACAAACGGTTGAGTATCGCGTCTTTCCCGTTTACGAACGACTTGAAAACGTAGCAAAGTACGGTCGCCGATATCATCGCGGGTAAAAACAAAATTATCTGATAAAACCTGTACCCTTTTATCTTACGGAAAATCGCGAAAGAGAATATAAGCGTTATCGGCAGGTTTATAAGCATGCTGAGCGGAATAAGCGACAACGTGTTAAGCGTCGCCCGCCAGTTCATTATCTGCCCCTCGTTTTTATCTATCCCGAATATCGCCCTGAACGCACCCTCGTAATTTTTCCAGCCGTTCCACGCTCCCACTTTCAGGTCGCCCGTCCTGAACGACAAAACGACCGTGCTGACGTTCATGCAGAGCCAGAACACTATAAAATGCACGACGGGCCAGATGAGCACGCAATACGCGAAGATTTTATCGCGCAGAACTTTTTTCTTCATTCCGTCCAAGCGTTTTTTCGTTAAACTTACGCTTTGCATATCGCTCCTTATCGGATGTATCCTTTTTGTCTGAAAATCTGTTCGTATCTTTCTACGAGCGGAACTTTATCGCTCCAACCGCTTCTCTTCGTTTCGTAGTCCGAATCGAGTATCGTCTTTAATTTGTCGCGGGTAACGGTTCCTTTGTACATTTTATCGTAACCCGTAATGATTTCGGGGCGAAGCGCGCCTACGAGATAGTAGAGCGAAGTCGAACCCGAAACGACGTTCTTATACGAAAGAGAAGCCGTTACGTCTTTACTCCACTGCGATTTGTCAAGCCCCGTCATGTCGTACTCGAACGCAAGCGGAGTCTGTATCGCAGAGTGAATTTTTCTCAGATTAGATTCCTCGAACATGAATTTAAGGAATTGTTTCGCTTTGTCTTTATTCGCGCTGTTGCTCGGAATAAAGAAGTATTCGGTGGGATAGTTGATATTCGTAACTATTTCGTTACCGTCCATCGCCGGGATAGGCGCGAAACGGAAATTGAAAGTATCTTCGTCGATATTCGCGTCCATTTCGGATCTGAACCACGTACCCGCGAAGCAAACGAGCGATTCGCCGCGAAGGAATGCCCTGTATCCCTCTTTATGTTCCGCCGCAAGCAGTTGCGGAACGGAAGTAGAAGATTGTCCGTTTACCGGATCGATCGCGTCGTACAACGCTTCGAGGGCTTTGATCCTTTCGTCGCTTACGAACAAACTTTCGTCGATTTCGGTTTGTTCGAAATATTCAACGTATTTATCGTAGTTGGACTGCGCCCAGAGGGTTTTGAAAGTATCGCTGAGATCGAATTCGCCGTTACCCCAAGCCATGCCGTAAACTTTATTGCCGTCGTACTTATAATTCGACGAGGAAACGTCTTTCAATAATTTTACGAAGCCCGTCCAGGTCGTGGGGAACACGTTGCTGTCTACGATATTCTTTTTATAAAGGTCGTCGAGCATATCCTGATTGTACACTATGCCCGTCGGGCAGTACGAAAACTGAACGATAAATCTGTGATCGCCAATCTTACCGAGATTGCGTATAGACGACGCGATTTTGGTATTTATCGTAGAACCGTCGCTATATTCTTCGTCGCACAGATCGGTTAAATCTTCTATCGTGCCGTTAGCCGCCCACTTTACCCAGTCGTAAGTCGCGCCGACCATATAAATATCGTCCTGCGCGTCGTCGGCATCCATATCCTGTTTTACTTTTTCGTCGAGCGACGGGTCGCTGTCGATATTTACGAGTATGCCCGTATTGTCGTAAAAGTCGTCGGCGACGTCGTTAAGGAAGTCTTTGCCGAGCCCTTTTTCGAGAAGCATTACGGATATTTCGCCGTTTTCGCCTTTTTTATCGTTTTTGCCGCTGCACGAAGTCGCCGAAACCGTAGCGCCGACGATCATCGCGCCGCATAAAATCGCAGAAATAATTTTATTCTTCATCTTTTTTTCTCCTTAAAATCATAGGTATAGTCATCGCCGCCGCGAGCGGTAAAATTCCCATAGCGGAAATTCCGCCCTTGCAGCCTTTTTTAACTTCTTTTTTGCCTTTGTTGAATACGAACTCTTCGCCGTAAAACGTGCCGTATTCGTTGGTAATTTTCGCCCTTACGACTATTTCGTAATCGTTTTCGGCGAATATTCCGTTTCCGTCGATTCTCGCCTTACCTTTTACGACTTCGTACTCTATAACGTCGAAAGCGGTGGTCATGTTCGCTTCGCACGAAAGCGTCGCTTTTTTGCCTTTCGCCAATACGGTCTTATTCGCCGTCGTCGTAATCTTCATTTCTTTTACTTCGGAAGTCTTCGCAGGCGCAATCGTAACCATGCTGCCGCCCGCGCCTTCGATAAGTCCGCAGAAGTTCGAACCGAGCCCCGAAAGTTTGTCGATGTTGTCTTCGATTAACTTTTCGCCGTTGACTTTAAGATATACCACCGCGCCCGCAGAAACCTTTTCGTCCGCGATAAAGTAGTCTACGCAACCTATTTCTATTTCGTATTCGGTATCTTTTACGAACGGCGAAGCAATCGACATAGAACCGATTATCACGATATCGTCCGCAATTACGAGTTTATATCCGCTCTTCGCGTTCGTGTTTTTACCGCGGAAAGCAAACGTACAACCGAAGTCGTCGCCGCCGAACTTAATCTTCATTTTTACGGAGTAACCGCCGTTTTTAACGGAAACGTTCGTCGCGTTTATCATCGACTGCCCGCTATCCGTCGTATTACCTTCGATTTTCGTATAGGTTATCGAATTGCCTATCGGCACTAAATCGGATACGTCGTATTCGTCGTAACCCTCGGCAAGCCTTATCTGCGGAGAGTAAAAACTCATCAAGCCGATATCGGTAAGTTGACCGTCAATTTCGCGTTGTTTATCAACGCTCATTACGGTAATATCGGAAACTTCGTTCGTTTCGGGAGCGTATCCGTCGATACGCGCGGTTTTGAACGGAGCCTGATATATCGCCACGTCGCCGTCTTCCGAAACGTTATAGTCGCCGCTCATCATACATTCGGCGTAAGCCATTTTCGTACCCTGCGTAATCTGAACGAAAAATACGAAACCGTCGTTATTGCTCTTATCTTTTTTGTTTACCGCGCCGAACTTTACGAAAAACTCGCCTTTTTCAAACGTAAATTCGTCGTTGGAATAAGATATTATGGAAGGTAACCCCTGCAAACCGTTATAGAAGAAATCGAACCATAAGCATTCGCTTTGTTCGGCATCCGCAGCCTTGTTGCCCGCATAACGAAGTCTGACCGTGGGTGCTCCGTCCGTAAGCCAATAGTTGCCGTTATCGTAAACGCTTCTCAATTCCAATGCGAGATACACGTCGCCGCCGACGTATTCCGAACGGAACCCTACTTGCGGCTCGGCGTTTTTACCCGAAATTTTAATCGACTGACAATAACCGACGGTACTCGGATCTCCGCTCGTAAATTTAACGTTGCCGTTCGCGTCCTTTTCCGCGCCCGCTTTAAGTTTGACTACGGGAGCCGCAGCGACGAAATCTTCTATTTTAACCGTGTTTATATCTATGGTTTTCTTATCCGTACCTTTCGTCGCTTTTACGTACCCTACGGGAAGATCGGGGATTTCGTCTTCGGTTTCGTATACCGTTTCGTTACCGACCCATACCGTGTAATCTTCGGCAAGTTTATATTCGAGTGTATCGCCGCCGTTCAACACCGAGCCTTGCTTAAACGTCAGGCTGTGTTTGCCTATTTCGGTGGAAGCGGTCGCTCCGTCGATTATATTTTCATAATCGACCAACAAAAGCATAGTCGTATCGCCGTTCTCCGACACCCAATATCCTGCGGAAACGGTCTTTTCGTTATCCGTCCCCTCGTCGACCACACAGGTAAAGTCGCCGCGGGTCTTCGTAGTAAGACTTTCCGCTTCGGTATCGACGTAAATGCAATACCTCGACAGGAAGTCCTGCGAAGCGGAATCGGGATTAAACGCGAAGGTTATATTGCTTTGACTCTTTACGACTTTAAGCGAAAACGAACCGTTATTCGTTTCGATAACCGCGTCTTTCTTTATAGTATAAACGCCGCCTACGTCCGTACCCGCTTTAATCGTTATCGTAGACTTACCCACTTTGGGTACTTCGGCTTCGTAAACGATAATCGCAAGATCTCCTTTCGAATACGACGTTTCAACCGGTTTCGTCGTTCCGTTAATGTCGACCGACATTTCGGGATTGCCGCTTAACTTCGACCATAAATTTTCGTTTTCGTTAAGCCAGATCAAATACCTTCCGCCACCGGTTGTCTGCCATGCGCCGCTTACTTTCGTTATTTCGACTTCTTCTTTTACCGTATCTTCGGCTTTCGCGGTAGTGCGGGCAAAGCCAAGACCGAGCGAAACGAATAACGCGAAGACCGCTATAAGCGCGGCGACGACTACGTTCTTTGATTTGCTTTTTATCATATTTGCCTCCTTAATTCTTCCGTCAAGGGTATCTTCTCGCCGCGAGGCGAGAAGAGGGGTACCCCTCTTCTTTCTGCATTTTTATTATATCATTGCAAAAGCGTAGTGTGTTAGGCTTATTTTTGCAATATTTTTGCATAATCTTATCATATTATTGACAAAAGCCCGTTTTTTTTATAGAATATGGTTATGAAGACTTATAAATACGAATTTTTGGGCGGCAGACAGCCCGAAATCGCAACCCCCGTAGACACTCATACCGAATTCGAAATAACCGCGCTTATTTCGGTATATTACAACAGATTCGCCCCGTCGTTCCGCTTCCCCGGAGAAAGACACAATTTTTTCGAATTTTATTACGTCGTAAACGGCGATATGGTTACGACGATAGACGATAAAAAATATTATATGTCCGCGGGCGATTATATTATGGTTCCGCCTATGCATTACCACAGTATGGAGCCGCGCAAGACTTACGCCACGGGCATATCGGTCTTGTTTGACGCGTCGGGATATCCCGAAACGGTTTTCGGCGGTAAATTATCGTCGTTCGGAAAACAAATACTCTCGAATCTCGTAAATTGTTACGCCCAAAACGTAAACGATTCAGAATTCCGCCCCAAAGTTTTGCCGTCGCAGAGTTACGAAAAAGATTTCGCCTACGCCCACACGCTGAAATTATGCGTAGAAAATATCGCTCTTATCGCTCTCTACGATTATAATCAGGCTAAACCCAAAGAAACGAACTCGCAAAAGAATAAGGATGAACTCGCTGTAAAAATTCTTGCTTATTTAGAAAAAAATTATAAGGAAAACCCTTCGCTTCAAAAAATTTCGGAAGACCTGAATTACAGCGTTCCGCACATATGCCGAACGTTCAGAAGAGCCTATAACGAAACCGTAGTCAACTATATAATAAAACTTAAAATCGACGAGGCGTTGAAACTCATCGAACAAAACGCCATGTCTTTCCGCGAAATTTCCGACGAACTCGGTTTCGACGGCGTAGCGTATTTTTCGAGAATTTTCAAACAATACACCGGCACAACCCCGTCCGCGTACCGCAAATTCGCGATATATTCTCACCTGCTGAATTCCAAATATCTCCCCTACAACTTCGAACTTTAACCCCGAAACGATTCTTTTTTCGTTTCTTTCAATAAGAGTCGTTTTAGGTTTGATGTTCTCCGCCAAAGGCAAATAATACGAACCTGAGAAATCGGGGGTCGTATTATTCTTGGCTGATATTGGCTATTATATGATAAAAGTATTCTGCCGCAAAGCGTTTGCCGCGAAATATTTCAATAAAAAGAACTAAAAATGACTTAAAAAATTTGACTTAACGCCGATAATATAGTACAATAAAAACCGTCGATAAAGGCAAAATAAAACGCTTCCGTAGTTAAATGGATATAACAAACCCCTCCTAAGGGTTAGTTGTGGGTTCGATTCCCGCCGGGAGTACCAAAAAATGACGAATGCAATTTTGCATTCGTCATTTTTTTGCGTTCTCTCGTGAATCAACCCCGTTCGTCAATGCGGCGGCAGCCGTATTCTTGCCGAGGGGCTCCCGCTTGCGGGAAACGGCAAATTCCCGCCCTCCCGTCGACAACGTAAGGTTGCGGCAATTTTGCATTCGTCATTTTTTTGCGTTCTCTCGTGAATCAACCCCGTTCGTC
>ERZ1034920.1599-NODE-1599-length-14128-cov-8.539402_pt1 | contig 14128 bp, 10 predicted proteins | sample MGYA00520688_ERZ1034920 | MGnify/ENA primary metagenome ERZ1034920 (study PRJEB33766, sample SAMN09781785) | gut metagenome | biome: gut microbiome | host: Homo sapiens | place: Madagascar | study: EMG produced TPA metagenomics assembly of the PRJNA485056 data...
TTTTTCTAGCCATTTTTGTTTTTTCCTTTTTTATATTGTGTACATCGCTATTATTTTCTTAGCTTCATCATAATTATCACATGAACAAGTTTTTTTGTAAATAATTTGCGGGGAGAGGTTAAGTAAAGTTCATATTTTGGGAAAGTGAGTAGTGAATTGTGAATAGTGAGTAGACCATTACAAAAGTTATCCCATCAAAATTTATTTTCGAGCAAAGCGAGCTATAAGCACCACTCACCATTCACTACTCACCACTCACAATTATCAATCTTCCACTCCTATTCCATTTTTTCATGTTTGCCCTATAATGAAAGTTATGAACGAAACAAAAATAGCTGAAATAGTAAAAGATACAAATTTACAACACATCGCAATAATAATGGACGGGAACCGCCGTTGGGCGAAAGAAAAAAATCTTCCGTCTGCTATGGGACATAAAAAAGGTGTAGACGCACTAAAAGCAACTCTTCGAGCTTGCAAAGATTTTGGGATTAAATACCTGACCGTCTATGCATTCTCGACTGAAAATTGGAACAGAAAAAAAGAAGAAGTTGACTTTTTGATGGAACTTCTTGCAATTACTTTGACAAACGAGCTTGCTGAAATGCACTCGGAAGGCGTTGTAATCAGTTTTATCGGCGACATTAAAAAACTTAGTCCGAAACTTCAAAAAATCCTGAACAATTCCGTCGAAACAACTAAAAATAACACCGGAGTTCATCTTCAAATTGCCTTCAATTATGGTGCACGAGATGAAATTGTTCACGCAGTAAAATCAATTGTAGAACAAGGGGTTACACCAGAAAACATTACAGAAGAATTAATTTCTCAAAACCTTTATACAAAAGGAATTCCTGACCCTGATTTACTAATCAGAACAGGCGGTGAAAAACGAATTTCTAACTACCTTTTGTGGCAAATTGCGTATTCTGAAATTCTTGTAACAAAACAGTATTGGCCTGAATTCGATAAGAACTCTCTTGCAGAAGCAGTAGAAGAGTTTCATAATAGACAAAGAAGGTTTGGGAAGTAGAATAAGAAAGACGTTAAGTCGATAAGACGTTGAGACGATAAGTTCTTTACATAAAAGCTATATTGTCACATTTTACTAAAACTATTAATTGAAATGAACTTAACGACTTATCGACCTATAGTCCTAACGTCTTAAGGACAAGAAAGGTTGACCTATGAAGATAGTTTTTGCAACTGGCAATCCGCATAAACTTCAAGAAGTAAACGACATTGTCAAAGGTTCCGGCGTGGAATTTACCTTGCCGCCAAAAGGTTTTGACCCGATAGAAGATGGAACGACTTTTGAAGAAAATTCATATATTAAGGCTAAAGATGCAGCAAGGCTTAGTGGAATGATGGCTCTTGCTGATGATTCAGGCCTTTGCGTTGAAGCTCTTGACGGTGCCCCAGGAATATATTCCGCAAGATATGCCGACACCCCCCAAGCAAGAATTGACAAATTGCTAAACGCAATGAGCGACAAAGAAAATCGTAAAGCAAAATTTGTTTGTGCAATGACAATCGTAAACCCAGATGGCGAAATAGTTTTTCAAACCCGAGGCGAATGCCATGGAGAAATTGCAAAAAAACAATCCGGCACAAACGGTTTTGGGTATGATCCGGTGTTTATACCAAACCTCTCTCCGCATGAGCGAGGGCAAAAAATTACGATTGCTGAACTTTCAGAAGAAGAAAAGAACAAAATTTCGCACAGAAGCAAAGCTTTGAGAAATGTGCTTGAATTCCTTAAAAATCAGGATTTATAATCATTTTTATTTGTTGTTTAATATTAACAAATGTTACAAAAGCCTATATTTTTTTAAAGTTTTTCTTTCAAAAAGCCGTAATACTACATGAACGTTACTAAGAAAGGAAAACCATCAATGGGATTAGCGGCAGGACAAGCTAGATTATTGACGATAACAGGCAGAAAATCTGACTGTGAATATGAGTCTATGCGTCTTTCTCACCAAAAGATAGCTCTTTCACGCCAGCTTGCTGACCTTTCTAATGAGTACCAAAATTCTATTGATCAAACTAAATTGATTTATGATTATTATGGTACTGGAGATGAATCTAATCCATTGTCTTATGGTATTTTGATGACTCCATCGGCTCTGAATAACTATATGCCGATTTTAGTAACTGATCCAAAAGGAAGAACTACTTTAAATGAAAAATATGCAGCAGCAGCTGAAGCTGCAGGTATTCCTCAAGAAGGTTTAGGAACTCTTCCTTCTGAAAATATGCGTAATAAGTTTATTGAAACTTTAGGCAGTCAAGGTGTAATCTCTACTAAAACTGCTGAAACAATTTTAAGTTTGCCGTATAACCAAGCTGCCGGCGTCGGTGGCGGTACTACAGTTGCAGTTGCGACTCAACGTGTCAATAAGACTGAATTGGCAGAGTTGTTAAATGAGTCAGCTGTTACTCCATTAAAAACAAATTATAATAACACTTATACTAAAGGTATAAATTTATATAATTCTAAAGGTGAAAAAATTACTTCAGAAACAGAACAAGTTGGTATCGGTGATATCTTAACTGGTAACTATACTCTTGTTTCATATGGTCAGGATAACTGGAGTAGTGCATTTGGTTATGAAGGTGGCCCGGTAGATGCTTTGGTAAACTCTTCAGCGTGGAAAGATATGTTTGATGCTGTTGATAAGTTATTTAACGTAGGAGACACCTATTCAAAGAATGCTATTGAATATGCAAGAAATCAAATTGAGTATATGATTTCTAACCAATGTGACAAAAGTAAAGGTCCTGGCGCTAGCAAATCAAAAGGTCAAAAAGGACAATATAATAATGAAAATGATTTAAAAAACTTTGCGTTACGTACCGGAGGTTCTTCTCAAAAAAGAAATGATGAAAGCATTATAAAACAAGCATATGATTATGCTCAAAATAACGTAGGGCTAGTAGCAAGATTTAACTACGGTAGAGGGCGTGACGACGATAGTTGTATCAGTGCAGCTTCTGTAAACATGTCTTATGTGTTAAGAGCTTATGTTACTTATATTGAAGACTTTTTGAATGGTGTTGCTAAAACAGATTCTGCAGGGAATGACCTTTATAAAGTAAGCATTGGTAATAAACAAGAAAGTAATCTTGTAACAGATGAAAATTTGCATAAATATACGATTAATGCAGGAACAACTGTTTCCAGTGATGACTGTGCGCAAGCAACATTTTATGATGCATTGTTTAACCAAATTTGCAAAAATGGTTGGACTTGCAATAAAAATATTGATGATAATGATTACCTTCAAGAAATGTTGAAAAGTGGAATGTTGTTTATTTCCAAGGTAAACGATGATGGCTATTATTACCAAGGTAACTATGCTACAGATACTTATATTAAAGAAGTTTCTGATGACACTAAAATAGCACAGGCAGAAGCTAAATATACAACTGAAAAAGCTAAACTTAATGCAAAAGAAGAAACTCTTGATTTGAAGATGAAAAATCTTGATACAGAAATTTCTTCTCTAACAACAGAATACGATACTGTTAAGAATACAATATCTAAAAACATTGAAAAATCGTTCAAGCGGTATAATGCATAAAGCAACAGTTGGTGTTTAAGTTTTTAAACTTTTGCAACAGGCGGCAAGTCAATACTTTTCAGACGTTGCTCGATTCGTCTGTACCATTTTAAGTGTTGCTTAAATAGAATGTTATATTTAGAAACATCTCCTTGTGACATTTCTTTGAATTGGTTGTCACATGTTTCTGTTAGAGCTTGTTCCAAGTAATGCGTTAATTCTCTTCTTGTCATTTTGTCTAACTCATTACCTTTACGTAGTTCAATTCTTTTGCCAAATTCAACAATAACTTCAGGTCTGTTATCTCTAAAAAACGCATAGTCAACTGCCATAGGGATAAGATTGACTTTTCCATATTTCTTAACTGCATTTTCTGCGATGTATGCCAAACCTGTTTGGAATTCTATTGGTCTAAAATGAGGCGGTCTGATTATTCCTTGTGGAAAGATGCAAAGCATATTTCTTAAATCTCCGACAACATCTACTGAATATTGTAAAGCTTTCATTGCAGATTGTGGAGATTTTTTGTTAACAGAATACGCTCCGCCACGTCTAAGAAGTGGAAAACGATTCAGTTCTTCAACCATCAAACGAATTTCCTTGTGAAAAATTCTGTGTGTCGTGTTGTACAATACAATTCCGTCCCACCAATTACAATGTGGTGCAAACAGAATTGTCGGGACATCTTTTTCTGCCTCAAAATAATTTTCTTCTCCTCTATACCTAAAAGCGTAAAATCGATTTTGCAACATGTTAAAGAAAAACATGCTCGCAACCCACAGCCAAAACTTGCTTGTTTTAGCCGGTTTGAACTTCTCCTCTTTGTTCCTCAGCTTTGTAGGCGGGATGTCAGAATATAGTTGTTCTTCTACTACCATAAATCAATTGTACCCCGAGAAAAAAAATAAGGCAAATAGCCGAGTGGATAATTTTAAGAAAGGTTAACTTTACTTGACATTTTTCTTCTGCTTATTTTACCCTAAGTATATAGAGGAAATGGAGTGAATATCTTCAGCTGCTGGCGCAGCCGTAATAGCCGGAATGCTCAAAAATGAATTCGTTTACGCGCAGTTTGAACGAAGTTCTTTTTGGAACCTCTTGAAAAAGAGGATTTTTTATGTCTTTAACAGCAGTACAATCCAACAATTCCAAAATTGGAACATGCCCGCACGGGCTTCCGCAGGGTGCATGTCCTATATGCTCCGGCATGAGTGGAGGAATGAAAAAAGCAGATTTTTCCGCAAAACCGGGAGAAATGAGCTGGAATGAATGCGCTGCTATCGGAGCTTTCTTGAAGGCTCAAAAAAATGCCAGACTTCAACGTGAGCAAGATGCCCAAAATTTTGCAAACAATATTAAGGCGTTCCAAAATACACTAATGAATGTCAGTAAGCGACTTGCAAATATTGGTGGTTTTTTTGCTCAAAATACCCCAGCAATTATTGCAAGACCTGTAAATTTTGTACTAAATACTGTGCTTGGCGGAATTGTAAGGACAATTGCGAATATTCCATCAACTATTTCTAATATAATTCAGACTGTACAGCAAAAGTTAGCCGATATTTCGGATAAATTAACCGCAATGGTTGGTGAACTTAAAGCCTCTATTGAAAAGAAAATTTCAGAAAGCCTAAAAACTCTGAAAAAGAAAATTAAGTCTATATTCTCAATATTCAATTCACAAAATATAGATAATGAAGAAAAACAAATTGATGAAACTAAAAAGACTTTTAAACTTAAAACGTTTATACATGATTTGTACAAAAAACTAACAGAAAAGGGAAAAAATGATACTGAGCACAATTCCGTTTCATGATGCGGAAACGGTACGACAGCAAAGAAATTTAACAAACTCACAAAAACGCACAAATACCGAAACTAAAGAAGGTGTTTTGGTAAATAATTTTATCAAAGAAACTTCTGATACTCAGGTAAATCTGAATGATACTTGCGATACTCTTGTAATTTCTGATAAAATTAAAATGCCGGAAAGACTCAATGAAAAAAATACATCTCCGGAAAAGAGTATTTTGCCGATAAGCGCATTGGCTGTCGGGGTGATGGGATCTATTGCTTTACTTTCTGTATTTATAAGACGTAATACAAAAGTTAACCTTAAAATTGCGGATGAAAAACGCCTTCCGCCGACGACAAGGAATGTTGCAATAAATGAAGAAACCCATCAAGCTCTTTATCAGATGATACAAAGTCCTACAAATAAGACAATTAGAGCAGGTGTTGGAGTGCTTGCTCTTACTGCAATGGGGTTTATGGGTAAGACTTTCTTTGATGGTTTTAAAGAAGTTTGGGTAAAAAAGAAAGAAGCAGATATTCAAAAGAATATGCAAGAACAGCTTATTAATATAGAAACCCAATCATTTGCCGGCAAAATGCAGATTACACGCAGTATGTTGGCTGAAAAAGCCAAAGAACTTAATAATTATTTGTCTGAAAATCAGAGAAAAACATTAGCAAGTTTTAGCAGTCATAAACCGGTTTTTGGTGGCTATAATAAGTATCAAGAAAAAACTAACAATTTTAGCTATTTTTTACTAGGTGCAGGAACTCTGGCATCAATCGTCGGACTTGGATTTTTGGCGTTGAAAAATATTAGTAAAAGTAACAAGCTTTTGAATGATTTTATAAACAAAAAAGAAGTATTGATAAAAAATGTTATTAAAAAATCAACAAATGCCACTAAAGATAAGGATAAACAACTTTTAGACGCATATTTTCAATCAATAGATGCTAATGAAGCGATGATTAAAGATTATTTAAAAGATTTGACTTGGAGTAAAAGAGAGATAGAAGAATTTACGCAAAAGTTGATCAAGAAGTCAAAAACCTCAACAACTGCTGTGAATGCAACAATTGGTGGTGACGGAACTCCAAAACCTGCTTTTTATTCGCACGTAAACGATTATAGAGCTTTTTTCTATAATTGGCTTTTGGATACGGATAACAAACAATTTAAACAACTTTTCTTTGGAATAACTGGACTCACGGCACTTAGTTACGGTGGAAAACTTGCTGGTGATGCGATAAAAGAAGTTCAGGTTAAAAAGTTGAATGCGCAAACTGAAGTTGATTTGCAAAACAGGCTTGTATCAACAGAATTACGAAATTTTAAATCTAAAAAAGATGCCGTAATTCAGCCTCTTGTTGATGAATTCTACAAGCAGGCGCAAAACGGCAAACCGAAAGAAGAATTGAAGGTGATGGCGGATAATATATTATTTGAAATCAAAAATGGACCGCCATTTGTATACTCATAAAGGAGAATTTTAAATGAATAATATTGGAGTAAATTTAATTATACAATCAAATCCCCGTCCTACGCAAAATCCTTGTAACGGGCAGGTGTGTACTGTTCATTCTGCGCCAAAAATATATAAGGATAATTTCAAACACTTACAAAAACCTTGTCCTATTGTTACGGCAGGTGATAGCTTTGAATACGCACATTGCAAACTTCCGACAAATAATGGAAATTATACTTTTGCAAATCCGAATAAGGTAAAATATTTTGTTGGGCAGAAAGAAAATGCTTTACCTTATATAAACGATGTTTTGGCGCATTCGAATAATGAAGCCCAAGTGGCAGAAACGCTTTATATATTGGATAGAATGATTGAAAATGGTACAAAAGGCGTTGACAAAATGTATCCGGCTTTAGCACGTTTTAACAATACGAAATCGCCTTATATTCAAACATTTTTGGCCGGAATTTATCGTAAAACACAAGTGCCTGACGCATTTGGCCCACTTGTAAAAATGCTTGTTCAGAATTCTATAAAACCACAACCAGCGCCGTTTGATCCGAATGAAGAAATTGGCGGAGCAATATTGGAATATGTCCGAAATTGGAGTCAGAAACAATAATTACGACGCTGGTTCAATAGTTGTTTAATATGTTGATTTGGCAGGCATGTTCAGTGTTATAAAATTTAATTGTGATAATCTTTGCCTCCGACAATTCTAAGATGTCGGTTTGCTCCTTCGCCAATCGATTTGCTAGACATATTGTGCTGTTCAACAAGTTCGTGTTGAAGCTTTCTGATATGTTGATTTTGTGGTTGTAATTCTACGTGTTCAGCTCCGGCAAGAATTTTGTTAATCGCTGTTTTGGCTTCATCTAGTGCTCTTTCTGCATCATCATAATACCCGCAAAGTGTCTCGGAAGCTTCTGTAATCTGCAAAGCCTCTTTCAAAACCTTTTGGATTTGTGCCATTGAATTTGTTTTTACATAGAAAATCTGCAATCTATAATCATTTGCAGTACTCAAAACCTTTGCCCCGCCTTTGATAAAGTTTTTATGTGCAATGACAATATCCGCCTCATCGAGGTTTCTTGTAATTTCTGCGTTCAAGTTCAAGCGTTCGATTATCTTTTCTACAATCGTTCTTGAAACCGCATAAAGATAAATTTTCTTAAATCCTTTTACTTCATCAACGTATTTTTGTCTTGAGAATGAAAACTTTAAACTGTCTGTATTGTGTTCTGGTTGAATTTTTTGTTCTAATTTGTTAATTTCTTTGGGAATATCTGTAATTGTTGGTTCCGGTTTTGGTTGATTTTGCGGGGGGATCTCACCCTCATAGGATTTGTCGACTTTTCTAATCTCGGGTCTAATTGGCCAACCCCTCAAAATATAATCAACTGCTTCTGCCGTATCCTTGTAAACCGCAAGGGTGTTTCTGTCTAAGATTTCGATTACTACATCAAAAGTTGGTTGTTTTTCTCGTTCCAAAACGGTTTTTTGAGAAGCTCTTCGTTTTGCCTCATCATCTCCCAAGGTAACGGATTGAATACCACCGACCAAATCCGATAATGTCGGGTTTTTGATAAGGTTTTCTAAACTATTACCGTGAGCGGTTGCAATCAACATAACCCCACGTTCTGCAATGGTACGTGCGGCTTGAGCTTCTGCCTCTGTACCAATTTCATCGACAACGATAACTTCAGGGGTGTGATTTTCAACCGCCTCAATCATAATATCCTTCTGAAACTCGGGCTGAGTTACTTGCATACGTCGCGCGTGCCCGATTGCCGGGTGTGGTGTATCTCCATCGCCAGCAATTTCGTTTGAAGTATCAACAATTACAACACGTTTTCCTAGTTCGTCAGCAACAAGACGAGAGATTTCTCTCAATTTTGTAGTTTTGCCGACTCCAGGGCGTCCGAGGAACAAAATACTTTTGTTCATCATACAAATATCTTTTATGCAGGCAATCGTACCTGTTACAACACGACCGATACGGCAAGTAAGCCCAATTACCTTACCTTGTCTGTTTCTGATTGCACTGATACGGTGAAGAGTTCCGGGAATACCAGACCTATTATCTGACGTAAATTCTTGAATTCGACTTGTAATATAGTTAATATCTTCATCGGTTACAAATTCGTCGCCAAGATACTCAATCTTTCCACCGGCGTGACGGATTTCCGGGGTTCTGCCGATATCCAAGACAATTTCTATAACATCTTCCATTTTTTCATAAGAGATGTGCTTCTTTACCTTAGGGGGTAAAACTTCTGTCAATCGGTCTAAATCGTTTTGAAATTGTAAGTTGCTCATTTTCTTTTCTGCCTTTCTGATATTTTGTATATAGACAAAATAATTATCGGCTGATTACAATTTCGCACCCGCAGCGAAACTAATATTTACTTTTTATAAACTCTATTCACCTTTCTATTTATATTATACCACTTTTTTATAAAAACACATCAATCAAAAGTATTACATAGGTAGCAATTTTACATTTGTTAATAGAGGCGAGCTTACACTTATTCTATTGTTACGAAGAATGGAAAAATATTCAATATAGATAATATAAGCATTGATAGATTCTGAATAAGACGAAAAACTATGCTAATTGCTTGATTTTCTGTCTTTTCAGAATGACATTATTATATTGCTGTAGCTTCCTTTTGCTCATAAATAAAAGAAAAACGACAAACTTTGTGCTTGTCGTTGGAAAATCAATAGGAAAAAGGGAAAGGAAAATTTTTATCCGAAGGTTTTGAATGAACTTTCTACGTTCTTTTCAATAACCTTTTGTACTGCGTCCAATTCTGTAGAAATTGCATCTTGTTCTGTATCTAGTTGTTTCAATCTAAGTTCAAGGTTTTTATCTTCAGATTGGATGATTTCAATTTTTGAGTTGATGTCTTGGATTGCTTGATCGTATTCATATTTTTCATATTCATACTGGTTCATAGCGTCATCATAAGCTGCTTGGTCAGTAGCAGTTGTAGTTGTCAAGGCATAGGTAATTTTAGTACCTGATGCATCTTTAATTGTTATATTAATATAACGACCAGAGCTATCTTTTTCAATATCACAACCTTCAACGGCTTTAACTTCTTCTGTTTTAGTTTCTGTGCCGATTTTGTAGCTGTTGATGTTTGATTGAGAGTTGCCATTGCTATCGTAATTTGCGCTTTCAAGGTTTTTTAGGCTGTAGAAATATGGTTCATATTCGCCAGTTGTGGTGTTTTGTGTGTATCTAACCATATAATCGCCGTCGCCATATTTTTCTCTAAGAAGTGTTAAATATTGTTCTTCTTCTTTGATTAATTGTTTAAGTTGAGCTTCTGACAATGTTTTCAAATATTCGTCAGTGATGTCAGAGCCGTCAATTTGAGTATTTCCACCAGTTGTAGTTGTAATTGATTTTACTTGATCATCAGTTAAATATATTTTGTCGTAATTATATTCGGTTTTAGTATATGAGCCGTCTGTTTGTTTTTCAAGCCAGCTAACAGTATCAGTTTCTTCATCATACAAAGCAGGCAATACTTTATCTTCTGCGACTTTTGTTGATGTATCAACAGTACCATCTTGATTGTATGGAGAATAAGTTCCATCTGCATTCGCTTGGTATTTAATTAATAAATCTTTATCTTTGTCATAAGAGTAGTAACCAATATTATTAATTTCATCTTGTTCTAGAGGAACACCATCTTGTTGTCCAACTAGTTTATTGTAATAATATTTGCCATTATCCTCAATTACATCATAAGTTTTATTATCTTCCGGAATAGTAATTTTGTCACCAACTTTGTTTTGGGGTGGAGTAGTAGTGATTTTTGCTCCGTCAAGTTCCCCAAGTTTTCTCAAAGTTTTTGAACCAACTTTATATTCATTGTTAGATTTGTTAACGATGCTTGTAGTTGCGCTAACCATTGCGAAATCATCTTTCCAAGTTCTCAAGTAGCTTACAGTATAAGTTCCATCAGTTTGCGCAATCATTGCTGTAATTTGGTTTGTTAAAGCTCCGTCTTCGAAAGTGTACACAGCTTTTGTGTAATCGTCGACAGACGGTGGCACTGGTACAGCCATACCGAGCAAATCATTGTAGTAATTTGCAGACTGGTTAGACAATGTTGTTCTTTGTTGGTTAATCTGTTGACCTTCAAATTCAACATTTGTCTTTCTGGCTGTCAGACCTAAAAATCTAGCTTGTGATGCTGACATTCCCATTTGCTGTCGATTTCCTTTCGTTTAACTTAGTACTCGTATCTTATGTATCGACACATGTTTGGAAAAACTTTAATCATGAAGAGAAACATGTTAAGGAATCGTTACAATTATTGTAAATAGTTCTTAGGCAATAAATAAAACAGACGAGATAAAATATCTCGTCTGTTTTTAGCTGTTTTTTGTAGTCCCAACACCCAAAGGGCGGGGGGAACGGCTACTTAACAATTTTCATTAATATGTAAAAGCGCTACTTACAGAATTTGCTAAAATTGTTTGATTATCTGTAAATAGCGCTAATACTAATATTTGCCACAATGGGTGGGTGGAGCTTCAAGCTCCTACTTACATCCTAGTGGTAATGAGATGTCTTTGGATTGTTTGAACTCAATTACCGCTTGAGCTGCTGCAAGACGAGCTTGCGGAACTCTGAATGGTGAGCAAGAAACGTAGTTCAAGCCAATTCGGTGACAGAATTTAACTGACGCCGGATCTCCACCGTGTTCTCCACAAATACCACGTTTAAGGTGTGGACGAACTTTTAGAGCTTTTTCAAGCGCGATTTTCATCAATTGTCCAACGCCTTCTTGATCAAGTGTTGAGAATGGGTTTGCCGGAAGAATTTTTTGTTCTACGTAATTTTGTAGGAATTTGCCTTCAGCATCATCTCTTGAGAAGCCGAAAGTCATCTGCGTCAAGTCGTTTGTGCCGAATGAGAAAAATTCTGCATATTCTGCAATTTGGTCTGCAGTAAGCGCTGCACGAGGAATTTCAATCATTGTACCAAACATATAATCGACTCTGACGTTCTTTTCGTCCATAACTTCATTTGCAACACGTTCTAGAACTTCTTTTACGGTTTTAAGTTCATTTACGTGCCCTACAAGCGGAATCATGATTTCAGGTTTAACGTCTAAACCTTCTTTTTTCAAGTCGCAAGCGGCATAGAAGATTGCACGAACCTGCATTTCATTGATTTCAGGATAAGTAAGACCAAGACGACAACCTCTCAAACCCATCATTGGGTTAGATTCAGACATTGCTTCGACGATATTTAGAAGCTTTTCATCTTCTTCATAATCTTCGCCTTTTGCTTTTTTAGTAGCAACTTTTGCGATAAGTTCTTCTTTATCAGGTAAGAATTCGTGAAGAGGCGGATCAAGAAGTCTGATTGTCATTGATTTGTCGCCTAATGCTTTAAACATTGCGTGAAAATCGCTGTATTGCATAGGTAGCAAGTGTTCTAGTGCTTCTTTTCGAGCTTCCGGAGTGCCTGCGATAATCATTTTTTGAACCCAAGGAAGTCTTTCAGGATCCATAAACATGTGTTCTGTCCTGCAAAGTCCAACGCCTTCTGCACCAAGTTCCAGAGCTTTTGCAACATCAGCCGGAGTGTCAGCATTTGCACGAACGCCTAACAATTTGATATCGTCAACCCATTCGAACAATTTTTTGAAATTGTCGTCCATTGTAGGCGGTACAAGATGAATTGCGCCGTCCATAACTTCGCCTGTACCACCGTCTAATGAGATTACGTCGTTTTTGTGGTAAACAGTTCCGTCACCGGCTGTTAGAGTTTCATTTTTAAGATCAATTGAAAGATCTTCGCAACCTGCAACGCAAGGTTTTCCCATACCTTTTGCAACAACTGCTGCGTGAGATGTCATTCCGCCACGAAGTGTTAAAACACCTTGAGATTCAATCATACCGTGGATATCGTCAGGGCAAGTTTCAATTCTTACCAAGATAACTTTTTCGCCTGCTTTACCTCGTTCTGCGGCTTCTTCGGTATCAAAAACGATTTTACCGACTGCTGCGCCAGGGGAAGCTGCAAGACCTTGTGCTATTTTGTGTGCTTCTTTTTTAGCTTTCGGGTCAAAGTCAGGAAGTAGTACTTGATATAGTTGGTTTGCATCAACAAGTTCTACTGCTCTTTCTTTGTCTATGATGCCTTCTTCGCACATTTCAACGGCAATTCTGACTGATGCTTTTGCGGTTCTCTTTCCGTTACGAGTTTGCAAAATCCACAATTTGCCTCTTTCGATTGTGAATTCCATATCTTGAACATCTTTGTAACCTTTTTCAAGTTTTTTAGCGATGTCAACGTATTGCTTGTAAAGTTCAGGCATTTCGTGTTCAAGTTCTGCGATAGGTTTTGGAGTTCTGATACCTGCTACAACGTCTTCACCTTGTGCGTTGGTTAGATATTCTCCATAGAATTTGTTTTCGCCTGTTGACGGGTTTCTTGTGAAGGAAACACCTGTCGCACAATCGTCGCCCATGTTACCGAAAACCATTGTTTGAACATTTACGGCAGTTCCATAGTTATGATCGATTTTGTAATGTTCTCTGTATGCAACGGCACGTGGAATATTCCATGAGCGGAATACGGCTTCAATTGATTCTTCAAGTTGAACGTATGGATCTTGCGGGAAATCTTTGCCTGTTTCTTTTTTGATTAAGTCTTTGTAAGGTTGAATTAAAGATTTCCAATCGTCTGCTGTCAGGTCTGTGTCTGATTTGTAACCTTTTTCTTCTTTAATTTTGTCTAGGTAATCTTCAAATTTTTGTCTGTCGATTTCCCAAGCAACAGAGCCAAACATTGTCAAAAATCTTCTGTATGAGTCATAACAAAATCTCGGATTGTTTGTAAGCTTAATCATTCCTTCAACAGTTTGATCGTTAAGCCCTAGGTTAAGGATTGTTTCCATCATACCTGGCATTGAAAGTCTTGCACCTGAACGGACAGAAACTAAAAGAGGATTTTCAGCATCGCCAAATTTTTTCCCTGCTTGTTTTTCAACTGTTGCAAGAGCTTCTCTAACCTCGTCCATAAGCCCTATTGGCATTTTATTGCCATGGTTAATGTAATCCATACAGGTTTCTGTGGTAATCGTAAGCCCCGGCGGAACTGGCAAACCTAAATTTGTCATTTCTGCAAGGTTTGCACCTTTGCCACCCAAAAGATTACGCATATCTGCATTGCCTTCTTTGAACAACCACACACGTTTTGCACTCATGTTATTCTCCTTTCATATTCATATAATAAACACCTCTAATGAATTTACTATAACACAA
>ERZ1034920.1601-NODE-1601-length-14119-cov-4.903655_pt1 | contig 14119 bp, 11 predicted proteins | sample MGYA00520688_ERZ1034920 | MGnify/ENA primary metagenome ERZ1034920 (study PRJEB33766, sample SAMN09781785) | gut metagenome | biome: gut microbiome | host: Homo sapiens | place: Madagascar | study: EMG produced TPA metagenomics assembly of the PRJNA485056 data...
GTTCAATGGTGCCCGAGGTGGGACTCGAACCCACACGAGTTGCCTCAGCGGTTTTTGAGACCGCCGCGTCTGCCATTCCGCCACTCGGGCCAACGATTGACCAGTGTAGCAGATTGCGCCCCACGGCACGGAAGCGCACGGGGAGGGGTATACACACCACGTAGGCAAAAGCGTCTTAGGAAGGGAACCACCATGGCACTGGACAAAAGCGTAGCCGAGCTCATGAACAAGCAGATCAACGAGGAGCTCTACTCGGCCTACCTCTACCTCACCTTTGCGGACTACTACGAGGACCGCGGCCTCAAGGGCTTTGCCAACTGGTACATGGTCCAGGTCCAGGAGGAGGTCAGCCACGCAAAGATCCTGCGTCGCTACCTGCTCGACAGCGACGTGCAGGTCAAGATGCTTGCCATCGCAGAGCCCGACAAGGTCTTCACCGACGACCTTGCGCCGCTGCTTGCCGGCCAGGAGCACGAGAGGTACATCACGGAGTGCATCAACCGCTGCTACGCCGCCGCGGCCGACGTGCGCGACTTCAGGACCATGCAGCTGCTCGACTGGTTTGTGAAGGAGCAGGGCGAGGAGGAGACAAACGCCTCCGACATGGTCAAGAACATGCAGCTCTTTGGCTCTGACCCCAAGGGCCTCTACGACCTGGACCGCGAGTACCAGGCACGCGTCTTCGTGGCGCCGACGATGCCCATGTAGCGGCCGTGCGGCCGGAGCCGCGTCCGGCTGTGTGCAAGGCGTGAAGACGGCCGCGCCCGGTGCAGGTTGTGGCTTGCGCACGGGCGCGGCTCCGTCTATTCTAAGCAACTGCGTGTTAGCAAAGCGGGACCAACTGGTCCCCACCTTTCGGCGCCCCATGGCAGCTGTCTGGTCAGACGATGAACATGCTCGCTAGCTGGCGAGCGGAAGTCTCCCGGATGCTGTCGTGCGTCGGGAGTTTTTCATATGCGGCCACGCGCCGCGGTGAGAGGAAGGTGTAGGAGATAGCCAGAAACGATGGTCCCCGCATCAACGGGGAGATCACTTCTCGCACTTGTCGCCTGATCGGCGTCGATGGCTCCCAGCTGGGCCTGTTCGGCGTGCGCGACGCCCTGCGCATCGCCAACGACCAGGGTCTGGACCTCGTGGAGATCGCCCCCAACGCGGAGCCTCCGGTGTGCAAGGTCCTGGACTACAAGAAGTTCAAGTACGAGCAGGATCGCAAGGCCAAGGCGGCTCGCAAGAACCAGGTCAAGGTCGAGATCAAGGAGATGAAGTTCCGTCCCAAGATCGACGTCGGCGACTACGAGACCAAGAAGGGCCACGTCATGCGCTTCCTCAAGAAGGGCGCGCGCGTGAAGATCACGATCATGTTCCGCGGTCGTGAGATGGCCCACCCGGAGCAGGGCCGCATCGTGCTTGACCGTCTGGCTGAGGACCTGAAGCCCTACGCCACCGTGGAGTCCAAGCCGCAGATGGAAGGCCGCAACATGCACATGCTCATCGTCCCGATCAAGGGCGCGTTTGACGACGTTGCGATTGCGGACGAGGAAGTTTCTAACGAGAAGGAGAACTAGCATGCCCAAGATGAAGACGCACAAGGGAACCGCCAAGCGTTTCCGTCGCACCGGCACCGGCAAGATCATGCGTGCCAAGGCTTTCAAGAGCCACATCCTGACCAAGAAGTCCCAGAAGCGCATCCGCGGCTTCCGTCAGGAGACCGTGCTCGCCCCCAGCGACGTGCACACCGTCTCCCAGCGCATGGGCAAGTAACTGGCGCTTTTGCGTCCCTAGATTTTTCCAACAAGGAGTTGATTAGATATGGCACGTGTCAAGCGCGCAGTCGCCGGTCGTAAGAAGCGTCAGACTCTCGTCGAGCGCACCAAGGGTTACTACGGCACTTCCTCCCGCACCTTCCGCGGCATGAAGGAGCAGGCCCAGCACTCCGGCCAGTACCAGTACCGTGATCGCCGCAACAAGAAGCGTGACATCCGCGGCCTGTGGATCCAGCGCATCAACGCTGCCGCCCGCATGAACGACATGTCCTACAGCACGTTCATGCACGGCCTGAAGCTCGCTGGCGTCGAGCTCGACCGCAAGGTCCTCGCCGAGATCGCCTACTCCGACGAGCAGACCTTCGCCGACCTCGCCGAGGTCGCCAAGAAGGCCATCGCCGACGCCGAGTAGCGCAAGGCCAGAAACGCGCATTGCAGCCCCGGACGGATCTTCCGTTCGGGGCTGTTTTTGTGCCGTTGGCGGAGTGTGGGATGGTTCTCACGTTTGGCCTCCGTGTGGTGGGCATAATGACATCAAGCAAAGGGAGTCGCTACAAGCAAGCGACCGACCAAGGAGGCGAGTCCGGTGAACCAAGAAGATTCAGCGTCTTTCGGACCCGCCGGCGCTTCCGAGGCCTTCTAACACCCGGGCGAGCGCACTCGCCGACATCGGCCAACGACGACGGCACCGACGGGTCCCAGACGCAAGGCGTCCCCATCCCTTCGAGTCCAGAGAGCGGGCGAGTCCAAAGTACAGACCTTCGGGGCGGAGCAAAAGTCTCCGCCCCTTTTTTGTGCCGGGCGCAACTCCATGTCATCGGGTATGGTTGGCAGGGCAAAGGAGGTGCCGCTTGGCGGACGAGAAGATCATACGGGCCCTCAAGGCCGAGGCGGCGCTAGACTCCACGTACTCGCGGGCCATGAGGCTCGCCCGCGGCAAAGACGTGCTCCCCATGGCCAAGCGCGCCGGCACCGTGGGCTCGACCGTCGGGCTGGCCGGCCGCGTCAAGGGCTCCGACGGCTCCTACTACTCCGTGACCGTCGACCTGGACGTCTCTGCTGGGGAGGTCCTCGACTACTCCTGCACCTGCCCGGCGGCCGCCCGCTACCCCGGCATGTGCAAGCACGAGATAGCCCTTGCGCTCGTCTCGCTTGGGGACGTATCCGCAGGGGAGGGCCCCGACGCCGCCCCGCGGTTTGCATGCGATTCCGGACGCTCCGGCGGCGCCGACAGACCACAACCGCATGCAAACGGCGGGGTCGTGGTCGAGCGGCCCACAAGCGAGGGCATGAGCGTTCTTCTCGGCCGCTCCACGCGGCAGCGCCTTGACGAGGCCGCGGCCGCCCGTCCGGTTGGCACCTCCCGCCGCGAGCTCGCGCGCCTGGTGCCCACGCTCTGCCTTCCGGGCCGCGGCTCTGGCGAGAAGAACTTCCTGCTCAAGCTCTCCGTCGCGCGCGGGGCGGCCTCCTACGTGGTCAAGAGCGTCGCCGCGTTTGCCCAGGCCTGCCGCGAGGGGGCCGAGGTCGCCTACGGGAAGAGGCTCTCGGTCATTCACGTGCCCTCGGCCTTTGACGAGGCCTCCTGGCGGCTTGCCGGCCTGGTCACGCAGATCGTGGAGTCGCAGGTGGCCCTCGACCTGCGCGCCACCCTCAACGTCATGCGCGCGCAGGTCCCTGCCCGGGCGCTCGCCCTCTCGGACGCCGACGCCATCCGCGTGCTGGACGTCCTCCAGGGGCAGGGAGTCGAGGTCGAGCTCTCCGACGGCTTCTTCAACGTCCGCGGCGACGACCTTCAGGTCTCCGTCGGCACGCCCCGGCCCGCCTGCACCGTCACGGCAGACGCGGCAGGCGGCCTTGACGTGCGCCTCTCGCCAGAGGTCCGCGTGCTGCTCTCCGGCGACGCCTGCTACGTGGTGGACGCCGCCCGGGCGCAGCGCACGGACGAGGAGTTTGCCCGCAAGGCGGCCCCCGTCGTCTCCGTGCTGGCCGCGGCCGGCAGCTCCCACGTGAGCTCGCGCGACGTGGGCGAGTTCTGCCGCTCGGTCCTGCCCGTCCTGGGCGCCTGGTGCGACCTTGTCGCCCCGGCCTCCCTTGACCAGATGGCGCCGCCTGCCCCCTCCTTCCGCTTTCGCATTGGCGAGAAGGACGGCTCGGTCTTCTGCGACGCGGCCGTCTCCTACGGCGACTGGTCCGACGCTCCCGGCGCCCCCGAGGCGCAGGGCCAGCCCCAGCGAGACCTCGCCGCCGAGTACCACGTCTGCGACGTGCTGGCCGACTACTTCCCCCTGGGCGGTGCCGCCCCCAGCGAGCCCGACTACCGCTTTGGCGAGGACGACGAGGAGCTGCTCTTCCGCCTGCTTACTGACGGCCTCTCCGAGCTCGACGGCCTGGGCGAGGTGCTCCTCTCGGAACGCCTGCGGGGCATCCGCGTGCGCCCGGCGCCGAGCCTGTCGGTGCGCGCGACGGTCAAGAGCGACCTGCTGAACGTCGAGCTGGGCGCCTCCGGCCTCACCAAGGAGGAGCTCGTCGAGTACCTGGACGGCTTTTCTCGCCAGCAGCGCTACGTGCGGCTCACCACCGGTGACCTGGTGCGCATTGGCGACAACCTCAAGGTCGCCCAGGAGCTTGCGGACGGCCTGGGCGTCTCTGTGGAGGAGCTTGCCGCGGGAAGGGCGGGCCTTGCCTCGGCGCGCTCCCTGCTCATAGACGCGCTCCTGGAACGGGCAGACGGCGTGCGCCTTGAGCGCGACGCCGGCTTCCGCCGGATCGTGCGGGACTTCGGGTCCTACGGCGACGCCGACATCGACGTCCCGGCGGGGCTTGAGGCCACGCTGCGCGGCTACCAGGAGGATGGCTTCAGGTGGCTGGGCACCCTCGAGCGCCTGGGCTTTGGCGGCATCCTGGCAGACGACATGGGCCTGGGCAAGACGCTGCAGGTCATAGCCCACGTGCTGGCGCAGAAGGAGGCCGGCCGCGGCGGGTGCACGCTGGTGGTCTGCCCGGCCTCCCTGGTCTACAACTGGATGAGCGAGATCTCCTGCTTCGCGCCGGGCCTTGTCGCCGTGGCCGTGCTGGGCACCAAGGCTGCTCGGCGCGTCCTCATCGGCGGGCACGAGGGCGCGGACGTCCTGGTGACCTCCTACGACCTCCTGCGCCGAGACGTTGAGGAGTACGCGCCGCTGCACCTCGCGCGCGTAGTGCTCGACGAGGCGCAGTACATCAAGAACCCCAAGGCCCAGGTCACGCGGGCCGTCAAGTGCCTTGACGCCGACGTTCGCCTGGCCCTCACGGGCACGCCCATAGAGAACCGCCTGGCGGAGCTCTGGAGCATCTTCGACTTCCTCATGCCCGGCTACCTTGGCACCCGCGACCAGTTTGCCAAGCGCTACGAGGGTCCCGTGGAGGCGGGGGAGGCCGAGGGCCAGAGGCTCCTGCAGTGCGCCGTCGGCCCCTTCGTGCTCAGGCGCCTCAAGTCCGAGGTCCTGGCAGACCTTCCCGAGAAGACCGAGAGCGTGGTCATGGCCCAGATGGGCCCCAAGCAGAAGAAGCTCTACCTTGCCCACCAGGACCGCATAGCCCTGCAGGTCCAGCACATGGTGCGCGCGGGGGACCCGAGCGAACTCGGCCGCGAGAAGCTCAAGGTGCTGGCGGAGCTCACGCGCCTACGGCAGATCTGCTGCGACCCACGCCTGTGCATAGAGGGCTACCAGGACGGCAGCGCCAAGCTCGAGACCTGCCTGGAGCTGGTCTCGCAGGCGGTGGACGCTGGCCACAAGGTACTGGTCTTCTCGCAGTTCGCGAGCATGCTCGACCTCCTGGCCTCCCGGCTCTCGGAGGCGCACCTCTCGTACTTCCAGCTCACGGGCCAGACGAGCAAGGAGGCCCGCGAGCGGCTGGTGCGCCGCTTCCAGGAGGGGGAGGCCGACGTCTTCCTGGTGAGCCTCAAGGCCGGTGGCGTGGGCCTCAACCTCACCGCGGCTGACGTGGTCATCCACTACGACCCGTGGTGGAACGTGGCCGCGCAGGACCAGGCAACCGACCGCGCCTACCGCATCGGCCAGCGCAGGGACGTCAGCGTCATGCGCCTCGTCGTGGAGGGCACGGTCGAGGAGAAGATCGTCCGCATGCAGGAGGCGAAGCGCGACCTCGCGGCGAGCGTCCTGGACGGCGAGGAGGTCCGCTCCTTGCTGCTCACGCGAGACGACCTGCTCGCGCTTCTCGGCGCGGGCGGAGGCGATGGCGCCGACGGGCGCCGGGAGGGATGACGATGGGCAGGGAAGCTCGGAGCGGCGGTGGCGGCCTGGGCCGCGAGGTCGGCAGGCGCTCCTTCGGAAACCTCATGTACGGCGAGGAGATGCGCGCCATGCGCGACGCCGGGGGAGACTCCTCGGGCCCGGGCTGCGGTAGCGGCTGCCTCGTGGCCTTCGCGGTGGCCGTCGCCCTCTTCGTCCTGGTATTCCTGCTGGTGTAGGGGCCTTCCAACCCCGCCTGCCGCCCGTTGCCCTCCCCAGCGCCCGGGGTGGCTTCCGGGTGCCTCGCCCCGTGCCCGTGAGCTTTTTTCAAATTGGGCAAAAATAATGCTTGCATCTCGGCGCGTGGCTCTGCATAATAAACGAGCTGCCTGTGAGGGAAGCAAATGGTGGGTGTAGCTCAGTTGGTAGAGCGACGGACCGTGGCTCCGTAGGTCGAGGGTTCGAGACCCTTCACCCACCCCATTTAATGGAATATGGATCGTTAGCTCAGCTGGTAGAGCAGGGGACTCTTAATCCCAAGGTCCAGGGTTCGAACCCCTGACGATCCACCATTCCATTACGGATCGTTAGCTCAGCTGGTAGAGCAGGGGACTCTTAATCCCAAGGTCCAGGGTTCGAACCCCTGACGATCCACCACGAACTGAATGACCGGGCATCTTCGGATGTCCGGTCTTTTGTTATCTCGGCACACGGGAGGAGAGAAGATCTTGGCCAGACGCGGAAGGGTTTCTCGCCTGCAGAGAAGGGCCGTCTCGGCCGCGCTCGCCCTTGTCGTCGGATTTGCGGCGTACCTGGGAGTGGACCTCTCCCAGCCGGCCGCCTCCAACCAGCCGGTTCAGCAGGCCGGCTACCAGGCCTCCTCCCAGACGCAAGCCGAGTCTGCAAGCCGCCAGACCTGGTGGACCGGCTGGGACCCAGTTGCCTTTCCGGACTACTACCGCGTCATCGGGCCCGCCGTGGTGGACGAGGACGTCCCGGCTGGAGAGGTCCGCTACGCGCCGCTTGACGGCCTGGGCCGCGCGGGCCGCTGCGTGGCCAACGTCACCTACGACCTCATGCTCCAGGGCGAGGCCGCAAGCAGGGACGGCCTCGCCGACCTGCACCCCTCCGGCTGGGGGCACAACGCCAAGGTGGCCATTACCAACCCGGACGGCTCGGTCTACAACGGCTACCTCTTCAACCGCAGCCACCTGGTGGCAAAGTCCCTGGGCGGGCAGAACCGCATGGAGAACCTCGTCTGTGGCACGCGAACCCAGAACGTGGGAGACAACACCGGCCAGGACGGCGGCATGGCCCACACCGAGGTCCTGGCGCGCGACTGGCTGGACGCCCACCCCGGCGGCACCGTCTGGTACTGCGCCACGCCCGTCTACGAGGGCTCCGAGCTTCTGCCCAGGAGCGTCATCGTGGACGTGAGGAGCTCGGACGGCGCCCTTGACCAGGAGGTCGAGGTCTTCAACACGGCCTACGGCTTTACCATTGACTACGCAACCGGCGAGTATTCCGTCTACTAGGAGGCGCCATGGATTCCCCTGAGGTCCCCGCTAGCGTGCGGGACGCCCTTGCCCCAGACCCCGCACTTGCCGAGAAGGTCGTCGGTGCCCAGTCGCTGGCGCAGACGCCGGTCTTTGTCGCCGAGCGCCTTGAGGTCCAGACCGCAGACGGCGCCCGCGCCCCGCGCTTCATAGCCCGCCATCATGGCGGCGTCGGCGTGGTTGCCGTGCGGGAGGGGAGGGTCTGCCTGGTCCGCCAGTACCGCTGCGCGCTCGGCCGCGTGACGCTGGAGATTCCCGCCGGCCGCCTGGAGCCCGGCGAGGAGCCCCGCGCGGCCGCCGCTCGCGAGCTTGCCGAGGAGACCGGCCTTGTGACATCCGACCTGCGCCACCTCGTGCGCGTCTACGGCTCTCCCGGCTTTACCGACGAGAAGACCGACGTCTTTCTGGCCACGGGGCTTGCCCAGGGCCCAGCCTGTCCGGACGAGGGGGAGATCCTGCGCGTGGCGTGGCTGCCTGCCACCGACGTGGTGCGGGCCGTCCTTGCCGGCGCCATTCAGGACTCCAAGACGGTCTGTGGCGTGCTGGCGGCCCGGGCCGCCGGGGTGCTAGAATAGGCAACACTTGCGCCCTTAGCTCAGTTGGATAGAGCAGGAGACTTCTAATCTCAAGGTCGGGGGTTCGAATCCCTCAGGGCGCACCATCGCATCTGCGGGCCGGGCGGGTTTCTCGCCTGGCCCTTTTTGTCACTTGTATCTATTTTTTGTGACGAGTTGGCTAAAAATTCTTTGCCAAGAGCCGTAAACGGTCGATTTTTACGCGCGAACGAACTTCGGGATGTTGCATACTGAAAGCTTGAGAGCAGACGGTCGGAAGGAGATCGCGTTGATTTACACGATGACGTTGAACCCGGCACTTGACTACGTTATGCACCCCCTCACCCTCGACATGGGCTTCACCAACCGCTCCAGCTCCGAGGAGCTGTACTGCGGAGGAAACGGCATCAACATCTCCACCCTCCTCAAGGAGCTCGACGTCCCCAGCATCGCCATGGGCATCGCCGGCGGCTTCACGGGTGACTACCTGCTCACCGAGCTGCAGGACAAGGGCATCGCGTCCAACTTCGTGCGCCTCGACCGCGGCAACACCCGCATCAACATCAAGCTAAACGGCATCGTCATGACCATGGTCAACGGCATGGGCCCCAAGATCCCCGAGAAGAAGGTCGACGAGCTCCTGGAGCGCATGGACGTCGTCCGCGCCGGAGACACGCTCGTCCTCACCGGCTCCATCCCCAACTCGCTTCCCGAGGACATCTACACCCAGATCATGGGCAAGCTCGCCGGCCGCGGCATCCAGTTCGTCGTGGACGCCCCCGGACAGCTCCTCATGGAGTCCCTCAAGGCCCGCCCCTTCCTCATCAAGCCCAACAACCACGAGGTCGGCCGCATCTACGGCGTCAGCATCGAGTCCCCCGAGGAGTGCATGCCCTACGCGCACAAGCTGCACGAGGAGGGCGCGCGCAATGTCATCATCTCCTGCGGCGGCCACGGCTCGCTGCTGCTTGACGAGAACGGCGTGGAGCACATTGTCCCCACGGCCAAGGTCAAGCTCGTCAACGCCACCGGCGCCGGCGACTCCATGGTGGCCGGCTTCCTGGCCAAGGTCACGAGCGGCGAGGACTACGAGACTGCCCTGATCTTCGCCTCCGCCTGCGGCACCGCCACGGCGGCCAGCAACGGCATCGCCAAGCGCGCCAAGATCGACCGCGTGGTCACGGCCCTCTACAAGAAGATGGGCCGCGCCATGCCCGGCACCATCGCCCGCGACATCGAGGAGAACCGCGCCCGCGCCGAGGCCAACGAGGGCATCACCGTTAAGTCCGAGTAGGGCTTCTCGCTGCGTTGGGGCAACCGGAGCACGACCGCAACATCTGGTGGAAACAATCCGCGAGTGCGGTTACTATAAAACTTGGCTCACACGCCGCATACCAGTGGTATGCGGCGAGTCATTTTCTAGGGAAGTGGCCGCACCGCGGCCGGAACGTAGGGGGCATTAATGTACGAGGGAGTCAACGCATCTGACGGCATTGGCATCGGCGTCGCTCGCGTCGCCGTGGAGCCTGACCTGTCCTTCACGCCGCACGCGCCTGAGGACGCCAAGGCCGAGGAGGAGCGCTACCAGGCCGCGGTCGCCAAGTTCATCGAGCAGACCAACGCCCAGATCGAGCGCATGACCAAGACCGTCGGCGAGGAGGCCGCCGCCATCATGGGCGCCCACATCGAGTTCGCCGAGGACGAGGGCATCCGTGACATGGTCAACGGTTCCATCGAGAGCGGCATGTGCGCCGAGCAGGCCGTCTCCGAGGCCTACGACATGTACTACAACATGTTCTCCAACATGGAGGACGAGCTCTTCCGCGAGCGCGCCGCCGACGTCGCCGACGTCAAGACCGGCCTTCTCGCCGACCTGCTGGGCCAGGAGCTCGTGGACCTCTCCACGCTGCCCGAGAACTCCATCGTCGTGGTGCGCGAGCTCACCCCGTCCATGACCGCCGACATCGACAAGGACAACGTGGCCGGCATCGTGACCGAGACCGGCGGCCGCACCTCCCACTCCGCCATCATCGCCCGCGCGCTGGAGATCCCGGCCGTCCTCTCCGTGGCCGACGCCACTTCCAACATCAAGAACGGCGACATGGTCGTCGTCGACGGCACCAACGGCAAGGTCATCCCCACCCCGTCCGACCACGACCTCGAGCACTACCGTGCCAAGGCCAAGCAGTACGCCGAGGAGAAGCTCGCCCTCGAGGCCTACCGCGGCAAGGAGACCGTGACCGCCGACGGCGAGAAGAAGCTGCTCGTCGCCAACATCGGCAACCCGGACGACGCCAACGTCGCCTCCGAGCATGACTGCGAGGGCGTCGGCCTCTTCCGCTCCGAGTTCCTCTTCATGGACGCCAAGGAGCTCCCCTCCGAGGACGAGCAGTTCGCGGCCTACCAGAAGGTCGCGCTGCGCATGAAGGACCAGCCGGTCATCATCCGCACCCTCGACGTGGGCGGCGACAAGGAGATTCCGTATCTCCACCTCGTCAAGGAGGAGAACCCCTTCATGGGCTTCCGCGCCGTCCGCTACTGCCTGAACAACCCGGACCAGTACAAGGTCCAGCTCACGGCCCTTCTGCGCGCATCCGCCTTCGGCGACATCAAGATCATGGTGCCGCTCGTGACCAACATCGACGAGATTCGCCAGGTCAAGGCCCTCGTCAAGGAGTGCATGGCCGAGCTTGACGCCCGTGGCGTGTCCTACAACAAGGACATCGAGGTTGGCACCATGATCGAGACCCCCGCGGCCTCCCTCATCGCCGACGACCTCGCCGCCGAGTGCGACTTCTTCTCCATCGGCACCAACGACCTCATCGGCTACACCATGTGCGCCGACCGCGGCAACGACAAGGTTGGCTACCTCTACGAGGTCTACCAGCCGGCCGTCCTGCGCTCCCTCAAGCGCATCATCGAGGAGGGCAACAAGGCTGGCATCATGGTCGGCATGTGCGGCGAGGCCGCGGCCGATCCGCTGCTCATCCCGGTGCTGCTCTCCTTCGGCCTGGGCGAGTTCTCCGTCTCCGCGCCGTCCATCCTGCGCACCCGTCGCATCATCTCCGAGTGGAGCAAGGCCGACGCCGACGCCCTCACCGAGAAGGTCATGCAGCTCAAGACCGCCACTGAGGTCAAGGCAATGCTGCAGGCCGCTGCCCGCTAAGACATTCTCTGGCGAGTTGCTCTGAACCAAACGAGGCGCCCCAGGTCACGTGGCCTGGGGCGTCTCTCTGTTTGCGCGTGACCGCGGGGGCGGGCCTAGCTTGGGAAGATGACGTCAAGTGCGTCGGGCGCGACCTGCACGTCAAAGTGCGTGCCGCAGACCTTCTCGCCGTCTGCCTGGCAGGGCGTCTCGCGCTCAAAGTCCAGCGTGAGGGAGCGGCAGCGCCTGAGCTTCACCACCGAGGAGCCCGTGTGGCGGCCGAGCCTTGCAAGTCCCAGCAGTGCCATGAGGCGGGGGAGTGCGGGCAGCTTGACGTTGTAGCAGACGTCGAGGAGGCCGTCGGTGGGGTCTGCATTGGGGCAGATCTTGAAGCCGCCGCCGTAGGAGGGGCCCACCTGCACCGCAAAGATGATGGTGGAGAGGTCCTGCGTCTTCTCTCCGTCAAAGGAGGCGCGGACCGGGAAGCCCTCGCGGGCGTTGGAGAGGATGCGCAGGGCCGACGTGACAAAGAGCGCCTCGCCCTCCTGGGAGGTCCCTGCGGCCCGGCGGTTCGTGGTGTCCAGCGCGATGGCGGCGTCCAGGCCAAACGAGAGGGTCTGCATGAAGGGCGTGCCGTTGACGCGGCCCACCTCCACGTGGCGGGCGCGGCCGCGCACGAGCTGGGCCAGCGCGGCCTCGACGTCGTTTCTTGCCATGCCCAGCGTGCGGGCGTAGTCGTTGCCGGAGCCGAGGGGGATGACCCCCAGCTGGGGGCGGGCCTCGCGCGGAAGGGCCATGAGGCCGCAGACTACCTCGTGGATCACGCCGTCCCCGCCGAGGGCAAGGATGGTGTCAAATCCGCGGGCGCCCCTGGCTATGCGCGTGGCGTCTGCGGGTCCCTGCGTCCGCACGACCTCGAAGCCTCGGGTGGCCGAGGCGTAGCTCTGGAGGAACTCCTGGGCAAATCGGGCGCCGTCCTCGCCGCGGCCGCTGTGAGCTGTGGGATTTGCGATGACGAGCGTGCGCCCAAGCGGCGAGCCAGGCATGTTTTGCCCCTTTCCCGAACCCAAAACGTGCGAGCCCAGGCACCTTGAGGGCCTCTTCCTGACGTTTTGGGTTCGCGACTTCCGACCCCCTGAGTATACGCGGCGAGAAAACCGCAGGTCGCTGGGAGTCGGATGCCAAAAGGCCGTCGCCTATGCCCCGGGCGCGAACCCAAATCGCATCTTGAATTGGGTTCGCGACTTCCTCGCTTGCCCTCGCGGCCCGCCTCCTCTATACTTAACCCTCGGTTCCGGGGCGTGGCGCAGCTTGGTAGCGCATCTGCTTTGGGAGCAGAGGGTCGCTGGTTCGAATCCAGTCGCCCCGACCACCTTCGCGGGTGTGGTTCAACGGTAGAACCTCAGCCTTCCAAGCTGATGACGCGGGTTCGACTCCCGTCACCCGCTCCATAGATCCTAAGGGCCCGCGCAAGCGGGCTTTTTTGTTGTCTAGCTGGGCGTATGTATGGAATGTTTCGCCCGCCACAACAAAAAGTTACGCGTCGGGTCAATTTGCCTTTCAAGAAGTCGGACAAACGTATTCTTCTCAATGACGTTTTTAGCTCAATGATTGGAGCATGGCATGTCCTACACCGAGAAGGTCCTGGCGGAGCTCAAGCAGCGCTACCCCGAGCAGACCGAGTTCCTCCAGGCCGCGACCGAGATCCTCGGCACCATCCAGCCCGCGCTGGACGCCCACCCCGAGTATGAGGAGGCATCCCTGCTGGAGCGCTTCGTCGAGCCCGAGCGCGTCATCATGTTCCGCGTGCCCTGGGTCGACGACGAGGGCAAGGTCCAGGTCAACCGCGGCTACCGCGTCGAGTTCAACTCCGCCATTGGACCCTACAAGGGCGGCCTGCGCTTCAACCCCACGGTCACCCTCGGCATGCTGAAGTTCCTGGGTCTCGAGCAGATCCTTAAGAACTCCCTCACCACCCTTCCCATGGGCGGCGGCAAGGGCGGCTCCGACTTTGACCCCAAGGGCAAGTCCAACAACGAGATCATGCACTTCTGCCAGTCCTTCATGACCGAGCTCTGTCGCCACATCGGCCCCAACACCGACGTCCCTGCCGGTGACCTGGGCGTCGGCGGCCGCGAGGTTGCCTACATGTTCGGCCAGTACAAGCGCATCCGCAACGAGTGGACCGGCGTCCTGACCGGCAAGGGCCTCTCCTTCGGCGGCTCCCTGGCTCGCACCGAGGCCACCGGCTACGGCCTGGTCTACTTCGTGGACGAGTACCTCAAGAGCAATGGCGACTCCTTCGAGGGCAAGAACGTCGTCGTCCATGGCTCCGGCAACGTTGCAATCTACGCCATCCAGAAGGTCTCCCAGCTCGGCGGCAAGGTCCTGGCCTGCTCCGACACCAAGGGCTGGGTCGAGGACCCCGACGGCATTGACTACAAGGTCCTGGAGGGCATCTACAACAAGAAGCGCTCCGGCCACGACAAGGGCGTCTCCCTCGCCCTCTACGTGGAGGAGCGTCCCGGCGCCACCTGGCACGCCGAAGACGGCCGCGGCGTCTGGAAGGTCCCCTGCGACATCGCGCTTCCCTGCGCCCGCGAGAACACCCTGCACCTCGAGGACGCCGAGGCCCTTGTCGCCAACGGCGTGAAGGTCGTGGGCGAGGGCGCCAACATGCCGACCACCATCGAGGCCACCGAGTACTTCCAGAAGAACGGCGTCGCCTTCATGCCCGGCAAGGCTGCCAACGCCGGCGGCGTGCTTGTCTCCGGCCTGGAGATGTCCCAGAACGCCGAGCACCTCTCCTGGACGTTCGAGGAGGTCGACGGCAAGCTCGAGCAGCTCATGCGCGGCATGTTCCACAACG
>ERZ1034920.1603-NODE-1603-length-14110-cov-5.242191_pt1 | contig 14110 bp, 12 predicted proteins | sample MGYA00520688_ERZ1034920 | MGnify/ENA primary metagenome ERZ1034920 (study PRJEB33766, sample SAMN09781785) | gut metagenome | biome: gut microbiome | host: Homo sapiens | place: Madagascar | study: EMG produced TPA metagenomics assembly of the PRJNA485056 data...
CTTTCATTTGCCCGTGCCATTGCTGAAGTTGTGTCGGTATCCATGGTCGGCGGCGCCATTTCATGGAAAACCAACGTCATGACCACTGCCATCATGCAATACACCAATCGCGGAAATTTTTCTCTGGGCATCGCCCTTGGCATCATACTGATGAGCGTATCGCTGTTGGTCAATATTATCCTCACATTGGCACAAAGGAGGATGAGCCGATGAATAGTCAAGCTTTTACGAAAACCTACGACGGCAGAACCGTGTTGGATTTTCCAACCATGACGCTTGTCCCAGGCACCATCTATGCGGTGATCGGCGCCAATGGCTGCGGAAAATCCACGCTGGCCAAGGTGCTCAGTGGGACGATTCAATCCGATCAACGGAAAAAAGTGCTTGCGACAGCATCCGTAGGCTACATGCCGCAAAAGAACTTTGCCTTTCGCATGACCACCAAAGCCAATCTCCTGCTCAACGGCAAAGATGAGGACAAGGCGCAGCGGCTCATGCAGGCCCTGCACATTGATCACCTCGCCGATCAACCGGCTCATCGCCTCTCCGGCGGTGAAACCGCGCGCATGGCATTGGCGCGGCTGATGATGAAAGAATACGAGGTGGTCATTCTTGATGAGCCAACTGCTGCCATGGACATTGAAACCACTCTGCTTTCCGAAAAGATGATTCAGCGCTATGTGCAGGACAACCGCTGTGTGCTCATCCTCATTACGCACAGCCTCCAGCAGGCGCGGCGCCTTGCCGACCGCATCTGGTACATTCACCAGGGCGTTCTGCTCGAGCACGGTGCTCGAGACGATCTCCTGCAAACACCAACAACCAGCGAGCTGAAAACCTTTCTGGATTTCTACGGCGTATAATCTCAGCAAGGTGTCCGACGAACGACAAAACCGTTCACTGGACACCTTGTTTTTATTGGCGGTAGAGGATATTCGCTGGAAAACAGCGCGCGCGCATTCAAGTTGCGCGGAAGTTGATGGAGGCAACCGGCGTTTTTTGCTAGAATAGGGGTAAGAAATTCAAGGAAAGGGGATGCACCTATGACGATGCTTAGGATATTTGAGATCATCAACACGTTGATTCTTCTGGCGACGCTTGTCGCGGTTGTTTATCTTTTCATTCTTATTGTCAAAGCGCTGAAAAAATACATCGGCAGCAAAGAGGTGCGCGAAGAAAAGAAAGAAATGCGCCACTCCCTTGGCGACGTGCTGCGGACCGAGCGCACACGCTGCAAAATGACACAGGAATTCGTCGCCGAAAGCCTTGGCGTCAGCCGCCAGGCTGTGAGCAAATGGGAAAACGGTGTTGCCGACCCCTCAACCGCTAACTTGCTCGCCCTCGCCAAACTCTACGGCGTCAGTGCCGAAGCGCTGCTTAAACAAGTGGCAACGCCAAAGGACGATTGTGAAGTATAAATGTAAAAACAGGGACAGACTGTGTTGGTCAGTCTCGGTCTTTGGAAGCATCGTTTTGGTCAAATTGTGGGACGGCGCAGGAGAATCGGTAGTACCTTAATGAGCGAAGCATTAATATTAGAAAAGAAGCTGAGCGCTCTTAAAATAAGAGCGCTCAGCTTCTTTTGACATTGCACCTATGGTATGGTACACTCAGGCTGTCATCGGTGGTTGTAGCCGGTGTTTTCTGGAAAAAGTTCTGGGAGGGTACTATGGATTTTTTGACAGCGGACGTTCGTGCGTTGTATCGTAAATATTTATTGGCTTCGCTGGGCAGTGCGATGGTCATGTCCATCTACAGCTTTGTGGATACGATTGCTGTGGGGCAAGCGGTTGGGCCGATGGGGACGGCGGCGATTGCGGTGCTTAATCCGTTCTTTTGTGTGATGATTTTTCTAGCGATTCTTTGCGGCATTGGCGGCGCGGTGCTTATGAGCAACGCCAAGGGTGAAGGGCTGGAAGAGCGCGGCAATGCGTATTTTACAGCGGCCTTGATGTTGGTTGCGGCGATTATTATTGTGGGCTGGCCGCTGTTCTATATTTTTCATGAGCAGGTGTTTACTTTTTTCGGCGCCGACACGACGAACATGCCATATGTGTTGGCGTACGGCAAGTGGCTGGTGCTGTTCTTTCCAATGTTTGTGCTGCCAACGTTTCTGGGCGCTTTTCTGCGTAACGATGGTGCGCCGGGACGGGCGACATTGGGCGTCGTGGCAGGAGGTTTGTTCAATATTTTTGGCGACTGGTATTTCTGCTTCCCGCTTGACATGGGCATGGAAGGGGCTGCTATTGCTACGGTGTCCGGTACAACGATTCAGGCGGCGATTATGGCGACGCATTTTCTGCGTCGTCGCAAGTGTCATTTGCGGTTGGTCTGGCCGAAGCGCCTGTTTGCGGATATGCGGCGCATTGTGGTGCTGGGATTTGGGGCCGGCGTGTTGGATTTGGGCAATGTGCTGATTGCCATTATCATTAATAATCAGATCATGCGCTATGGCGGCGTGGAGGCGCTGTCGGTGTATGGCGTGGTGGGCACCATCTCGCTGTTGTTCCAGGCGCTTTTTTGCGGTGTGGGGCAGGCCGTGCAGCCTCTGGTATCGACAAACTATGGCGCGCGTCAGATGCAGCGCGTGCAGCAGGTGTTTCGCCTGGCCTTTGCCACGGTGTTGGTGATGGGTGTGATTTTCACATTGATTGGCGAGCTTTTCCCAACGCAGATCACGCGGCTGTTCATTGCCGCTACGCCGGAAGTGCTGGCAGCGGCGCCGCTGGTGTTCCGATGCTATTTCCCATTCTTCTTGTTTTTGGGCATTACGGTGCTGGCCACCTATTATCTGCAGTCCATCATGCATGAGCGTCAGGGGATGACTGTTTCCGTGCTGCGCAGCTTGGTGTTGTCCAATGCCATGTTGCTGGTGCTGCCAATGGCTTTGGGCCTTGTGGGCGTATTTACCGCTATGCCGGTGTCGGAATGCTGCATTGCCATGCTGGCGTTGGTATTTATTCGCCGTTATGGACAGGTGCACAAGGAATAACTAGAGAATAACAGTGGACAAAGAATCGATGCGGTTCTTTGTCCTTTTTTATAGCTTGCGTCTATGGGTGATAGTGACATACAATAGGAGAAGCAAACCAACGTCGCAGAGACGACAGAGAGGAGCGTCCGACATTGACAATCAATGAACGACTGCAAAATGAATTTAATATGGACGCCACACACGTGGAAAACACGGTGGCGCTTTTAGACGAAGGAGCGACGGTGCCATTTATCGCTCGCTACCGTAAAGATCAAACAGGGAACTTGGACGATCAGGCGGTGCGCAATTTTAGCGATCGCTTGACCGCTTTGCGCAAACTAGAGGAGCGTCGTGCCGATGTGCATCGTCTCATCGATGAGCAAGGCAAGATGAACGACGATTTGGCAGGACGCATCGCAGCGGCTGAATCGCTGACGGAACTGGACGACTTATATCGTCCGTATCGTCCGAAACGCAAGACCCGCGCCAGCATGGCCGAGGCACGCGGCTTGGCGCCGTTGGCGGAAGCCTGGTTGAATGGAACGGCTGCTGCTGAGCTGGAGGCGTTGGCGGAGCAGCTGGCTCAAGCCAGCGACGAGTTGGCTGACGCTGCGGCGGCCATTCAAGGTGCCTGCGACATCCTCGCCGAAAAAATGGCCGACGATGCCGATGTGCGCGCGCGCTTGCGTGACGAGCTGGCGCGGCAGGGCGTCATTCACACCAAAGTGGGCAAATCGCCGGACAACACCTACGATACCTATCTGGATTACAGCGAACCATTGGCAAAGATGGCTGCGCATCGCGTGTTGGCTATTGGCCGCGCCGAACGCGACGAAGCACTGAGTGTGAGTCTGGAAGCCGACGAAGAACAGGCGGTGTACCTGCTGTATAAACATAGTTACCGCAAAGGCATGGCGTGGCAGGAACGCCTGCAGGAAACCTGCCGCGATGCTTGGCGCCGATTGCTGAAACCTTCCTTAGAAAAGGAAGTGCGTAAGGCGCGCACCGAATGGGCCGAAGATCAGTCCACCGTGCTCTTTCAGAAAAACCTGCGTGACCTGCTCTTGCAGCCGCCAGTGCGCGGGCACGTGGTGCTTGGCTTTGACCCAGGCTTTGCTAATGGCTGCAAGCTGGCCGTTGTCGATGCCACCGGCAATGTGTTGGAAACAACGGTTGTTTATCCGTTCAAAGGCAAGGGCAACGAAGCCAAGGCCAAAACCACCTTGCGCCGCCTCATTGACGACCACCAGGTGACGCTGATTGCCATCGGCAATGGCACCGCGTCCCGCGAAAGCGAACGTCTTATTGCTGAGCTGCTCGAAGGCAACAGCGACTGTGGCTGGTACATTGTCAGCGAAGCAGGGGCGTCGATCTATTCGGCGTCGCCATTGGCTGCGGAAGAATTCCCAGACCTTGATGCCACCTTGCGCAGCGCCGTTTCCATTGCGCGCCGTGTGCAGGACCCGCTGGCTGAGCTGGTGAAAATCGATCCGCGTTCCATCGGTGTGGGTCAGTATCAGCACGACATCGATCAGAAAAAGCTCACCCATGCCCTTGATGGCGTCGTCGAAGACTGCGTCAATCACGTCGGCGTGGACCTCAACACCGCCAGCGTGTCGCTGCTCTCTCACGTTGCTGGTGTGACACCAGCACTGGCGAAAAACATTGTCACCTATCGTCAGGACAACGGCAGCTTCCGCACCCGCAAGGCCTTGCTCAAAGTGCCAAAGCTGGGGCCGAAGACCTTCGAACAATGCGCTGGTTTCCTGCGCATCGCCGATGGTGACGAACCGCTCGATAACACGCAGGTGCATCCGGAAAGCTACGCCAACGTGCGTGCCATGGCCACCCTCTTTGATTGTGCGCCATCGCCAGAACTGGCGGAGAAAGCCCGCGCTGCCATGCCGATTGCCGAACTGGCCGAGCGTCTTGATCTTGGCCGTGCGACCTTGGCCGACATTTTGGACGCGCTCGCCAAGCCGGGCCGCGATCCACGCGACGATCTGCCTCAGCCACTTCTGCACCACGACCTGCTCAGCATTGAAGACCTTGAGCCAGGCATGGAGCTGGAAGGCACCGTCACCAATATTGCTGCCTTTGGCGCCTTTGTGGACATTGGCCTGCATGAAGATGGTCTCGTGCACATTTCCAAGCTGGCCGATCGTTACGTCAAAGACCCGCTGACCGTGGTGCATGTGCGCCAGATTGTGCGCGTTAAGGTGCTGGATGTGGATCTTAAACGCCGCCGCATCAGCCTCACCATGCGCGGTGTCAAACAACCATAATGCAAATAAAAAAGCATCGTGCTCGTCACGATGCTTTTTTTGTAGAGCGGCTGTCCAAATGTTATTTGTTGTTTAAGTATTCGATGTAGTCGTTGCCCCAGGTTTCAAGTGCTGCCAAAACTGTTTTGAACTTTTCGCCGATGGGGCTTAAATGATACTCTACCCTAGGTGGAATTTGTTGATATTCCGTGCGTACAATCAGACCTTCGCTTTCCAATGTTTTCAATTGTCGCGATAAGGTGGTGTGTGTCATCTCTTCCGGCATGCGTCGATGCAATTCGTTGAAACGTATCGGCCCGTCGCTGAGCAGATAGAGGATATACATTGACCACTTTCCAGTCAACACTTTTTGAGAGGTCACATAGGGACAGTGGCCAAATAGATTTTTTGTTTCCATGGATACGCTCCTTTTTGATACCAGTATCATAAAATATCGTACTTGTTTAAACAATCATACCTCATATAATAAGAGGTGTAAACAGGAAAAACATCACCCATCATTGAAAGGAGTTCATCATTATGAACGAAGTTTTGGATTATCTGAAAGCCTGCGGCACCTTCTATCTGGCCACCGACGAAGACGGTCAGCCTCGCGTACGTCCTTTTGGCGCAGTGTGCGAATTTGAAGGCAAGCTATACATTGTTACCAACAATCAGAAAGACGTGTATCAGCAGATGAAGAAAAATGGAAAGGTTGAGATCTGTGGCATGCACGACGGTACATGGCTGCGTTTGGAAGGCACTGTCAAAGAAGATGAGCGCCGTGAAGCGCGTGTAGCCATGATGGATGCCAACGCTGCGTCTCTGCAGAGCATGTATACCGTGGACGATGGCTTAATGACTGTTTTCTATTTTGAACAGGGCACCGCTACCATCTATTCCTTCACTGCAGAACCACAAGTGATCACTCTTTAAAAACGTTAAAATAAAAAAGCATCGTGTTCGTCACGATGCTTTTTTATTTGTGAAGAAGACGTGCTTCGACTACTGTGCGGAGTCCTGGAGCGCAAGGGGAATGGTTTCAAATTCCATATTCAACAGATCCGCATAGTAGAGCACACGACTTTGATAAGGCCTGCCTACAAGCAGTTTGACGCAAAGCGAGGCTTGCATGGAGGCGCAGCATGCAGGGGTGAAGCTTAGCACGCTTTTATCGGTGAGTTTTGCCGTTGGAGGATACAAGAGAGCGATGGTGTTTTCTTCAGGAAGAATGATGGCGGCCTGGGCCACCCAGCCATTGATGGCGCCGTAAACGTAGGGAATGCCAGCCTGTGACGCAGCCTTTGCCAAAATTCTGCGGCTCTCGATGCTGTCAAGCGCATCCAGAACCACGTCGCATTCGCCCAGGAGAGCGTTTACGTTTTCAGACGTCATAGGCTGAGCGACGGTTTCAACGACGATCGTGTCATTGATGCGTTTCACACGATCTTCTGCCGCCTGAGCTTTGCTGCTGCCCAGCAAGGATTGCTCGCAGAGAAGCTGGCGATTTAGATTGGTCGCTTCGAAGACGTCGCCGTCTACCAGGCGCATGTGGCCAACGCCTATTCGTGCGAGCAGGTCAATAAGGTGGCCGCCGATGCCGCCGCATCCGACGATCAACACTTTTTTCGTTTGAAGCAGCGCGCATTCTTCAGCGCTCAATGCTGGAAGGTTTCGCGCATAGCGTGCATCCATGATCAGCCACCTCCAACTGGTGGAAACAGTGCGACGATGTCTCCGTCTTTAACAGGATCCACTGGTTTTTTGTGGAAGCCGTTGATGAGCAGGATCGCCACCTCTTCCGGTGGAATGCCTAATTTTTTGATGATGTCTCCGGCACAGGTAAGATCGTCAGCAGGCATCATCGTAATTTTATCGCGCCCTTGACGCAGGGTTGCAAACACACGAACTTCAATCATGACCGCACCTCCGTTCAATTGATCATTAAAACAAGGGAGAGGTTCGAACAACCTCTCCCTTTCTTATCTTATTTATTTACCAACGCATTCGTCAAGACCAAGTTTTTTCAGAGTTTCATCGGTTGGGAATGCATCCACCCAGCCACGTGCTTCATAGTACTGTGGCAAGGTCAATGGAAGCTGAGATACCATGCCTTCAGAAGGACCGTTGGAAACAGGTTCTTCCAGGAGACGTTTTGGCAGACGATCGTCTTCTGGCTTCATGCCAGCTGCTTTATTGAACATGCGTTCAATATTATAGATGCGATCGCCGATTTCCAGAACTTCTTCCACGCTCCAGTTTGTACCTGTTGCGGCATTGAGCAGCGCGGTGTATTCTGGTGCGCCCATTGCGAAGGACGTGAATAAGCAATGACCCATGGAATCGATGACAGCGGTTAAATCCTGGAAGGTTTTTGCCCAGACAGCTTTGTCTGTGGTGACGGTACGGTCAAGCTGTTCTGGCAGTCCAAGCACTTCAGGGGAAATCATGTAGCCACGAACATGGCAGCCACCGCGGTTGGAGGTTGCATAGGTGATACCAATACCCTGGATGGCGCGTGCGTCATAGGCTGGCATTTCCTGCTTCTTGACACTCATCGAAATTTCTGGGTGCCCATAATGTTCGCACAAACGAGCGGAACCGGAGCTCATCAGCCAAGCCAGTTCAGAGTCTGGGTCCCCCATGCGTTTGGTCCATTCGATGAGGGATTCTTTGTTGCCCCATTCCAATGGATAGCCATCGCATTCTTCTTCAGTAATGTAGCCACGCTGATAAAGTTCCATAGCGGCAGCAATGGTGCAAGGCGTGGAAATGGCATCCAGCCCGTATTCGTTGCAGAGCATGTTGCAGATATCAATGGTGTTCAGATCATTGTTCCCGCAGTTTCCGCCATAAGCCCAAATTGGTTCGTATTCAGGGCCGCCAACGACTTTGTCACCAACTTTGACCACGCGGGCGCAGGCGATTGGGCAGCGGTAGCAGGCACCCGCTTTAACCAGATAGGTGTCGGCCAGGGTTTCACCGGAAATATCGTCGCCGTATTCGGCGTAGGAATGCTGCCAGTTGTTGGTTGGGAACGCGCCAATGTTATTGATGATGTTGACCAAAACGGCTGTCCCGAGCTGTCGCAGGCCAGAACCAGTTACAGGATTTGCTTTGATGACTTCCATTGCTTTTTGTGTAGCGACCTTGAGAGCGTCAATGTCTGCAATGTTGTCCAGATTTTTACGTGTGGCACGAACAACGATGGCTTTCAATTTTTTGCTGCCCATGACGGCACCAACCCCACTGCGGCCAGCGGCACGGTCTTTGTCGTTCATAATGGCGGCCAGCAGAACTTTCTTTTCGCCAGCAGGACCAATGTTGAGAACCGAGAAATCTTGACCATGACGTTCTTTTAAGGCATCGTCAATGGCTTCACTCTTCATGCCTACAAGGTCGGACGCATCGTGGAGTTCGATTTTGTCGTCATCGATGGAGATGTAGCTCCATTCTGGCGCTTCGCCTTCAACGATGATGGCATCCCAGCCAGCGTATTTGAGCTTTGCCCCCCAAATCCCACCGGAGTTGGAACATGCGATCATTCCGGTCAGAGGGGATTTGGTCACGACCATGTAGCGGCCTGTTGAAGGAGCTGCCGCACCAGTCATTGGCCCTGTAATATAAATCAGTTTGTTTTCTGGAGACAGCGGATCGACCGTTGCGACTCCTTCGTCGTAAAGCATTTTTGTCCCAAGACCACGGCCGCCAATAAATTTATGGGCCAGTTCCAGGTCAAGAGGTTCTACTGTAATGTCGCCCGTGGTGAGATTGATGCGAGCGATTTTTTCATAATATGCACCAGCCATAATGAATTCCTCCTCAGAAATTTTCCGTTAATAATAGAATCTTCTAATTATTAATTATAGTATTTAAGCGAGGGCAAACAAGTTGTTCGTCGGAAGTTCGCGCGAAATTGAACGAAAGTGTGCCATCTCATATATAACATTTTTATGTTTTATCCATCGCGTGTGTGAAACAGCATGAAATGATATGAAATGAAACTCAGCGAATTTCCGTTAACTTGTCTGAAATTTAGAAAAAAAGTATAATAAGTTTAGAAATAATATTTATAAGTCGAAATACAATAAGGGTGATGATGATGGCTCAAAATAAATCTCTTTCTACGCAGGAAGTTGCAGATATTCTGCATGTTAGCAAATCCACCATTTATGATTTAATTCGCCGTGGAGAAATTCGATCTTATAAAATTGGCCGTAAGGTTCGTTTTACACAGGACGATGTGGACGCCTACATTGCACGCTCACGGCATGAGAACGATACGCGCAGCTTCAAAAAAATTGAAACCCATTCCACGTTGTTAACACCGCCCGACATTGAACAGCCAGATATCATCATTTCCGGGCAGGATGTTATTTTGGATATTTTGGCCAATTATTTGCAGCAATGCGATATCAATACGGCGCGGTCCTATCTGTCTGGCTTTGAAGGGCTGCTGTCGCTCTATCAGAATAAGGTGCAGGTGGCCGCTTGTCATTTATACGATGGCTCTTCTTATAATGCGTCCTATGTCCGCCATTTGATGCCTGGCGTGCCTGCTGTGCTGGTGAATTTGTCTTATCGCATCCAGGGCTTTTATGTTCAGAAAGGAAATCCGAAAGACATCCATGGCTGGGACGACTTACGGCGGGAAGATGTCACCATTTTGAATCGCCGTGTGGGTTCGAGCGCACGAATATTATTGGACACTCAATTGAAAAAAATGGGCTTTCCAGCGTCGTCGCTTCGTGGCTACGACCATATTGTCAAATCTCACTTAACGGTGGCTGCAGCCATTGCAGAACGAGAAGCCGACCTTGCGCTTGGAACAGAACGGATTTCTCATCAAATTGAGGGCATTGACTTTATTCCGCTGATGAAAGAGCGGTACGATTTGGTGATTCGAAAATCCTTCTTGGAAACAGAGGTGGGGCAGACGCTTATGACCATCTTGAATGAGCCGGCTTTTCAGCGAGAAGTCACACGTTTTTCCGGCAATGATTATCGTGATCTCGGAAAAATAATGGAGGAAGTTTGATATGTTAGATGTAAAAACACCGTTTGAGGTTTTGGAACTGATGGATCAGGCGTTTTCGCCGTTGGCTGATCGCGAAGAACAGGTGCCGTTGGCGCAGGCGATTGGCCGCGTGCTGGCCGAAGATGTTGCGGCCGAGGAATACGTGCCTGATTTTGACCGTTCAACGGTTGATGGTTATGCGGTCTGTGCCCGTGACACGTTTGGCTGCACAGAAGCCATTCCGGCCATTCTGCCGGTGGCCGGTGAGATCTTCATGGGGGAAGGGGCGGAAGCACCGCTGGCTCCAGAAACCTGCGTTGCCGTTCCAACAGGCGGAGCCGTGCCAGCTGGCGCGGATGGTGTCGTGATGATCGAATACACGGAGGATTATGGCGATGGCACCGTTGGTATTTTGAAATCGGCAGTGCCGGGGCAAAACATGATTTTCCGCGGAGACGACGTCTATCCTGGCAAAGTGATTTTGCATAAAGGCCGTCTCTTGGGAGCCCAGGATATTGGGGCCCTGGCGGCGATTGGTCATGTTCAGGTTAAGGTGGCAAAGAAATGCCGTGTCGGCGTCATTTCTACTGGCGACGAGCTGGTGCCGCCATCTGAAAAACCAGGTCCAGGACAGATTCGTGATGTGAACAGCGTGATGCTGGAAGCCATGTTGACGGCTTTCGGTGCGGACGTGGTTCAGTACGGCATTGTTGTCGATGATGAATCGCTGCTGGCAGAAAAAGTGGATCAGGCCCTTCAGGAATGCGATGCGGTAATCCTTTCTGGCGGAAGTAGTGTTGGTGTGAAAGACGCCGCCTGCCGAATCATTGAGTCTCATGGAACGCTGCTGCTGCATGGCATTGCGATAAAGCCTGGTAAGCCAACCATTCTTGGCAAAGCAGGTAATAAACCGTTGGTGGGCCTTCCAGGGCATCCAGTGGCGGCTTACTTCATTACAAAGCTTTTTGTGCTGCCGCTGTTGGCGCGTTTGATGGGCCAGCGCGTTCAGTCGTACACAGTGACCGCAAGAACCAGCGAAAAGATTGGCGCCAACCATGGCCGGGCACAGTATCAATGCTGCCGTCTGGAACGAGACGAAAAAGGCTGGGTGGCGCATCCGGTGCGTGGAAAGTCCGGCCTTATCACCACTTTGGCTGAAAGCGACGGGTATTTCTGCATTGACCGCGACTGCGAAGGCTTGCCGCAAGGTGCTGAAATACAGGTAACAATTTGTGCGGGGGATTGATCGTATGGGATTCGAATATTTAACAAATGTGCCGCTGGAACAGGCACGTAAGGACTATATGGATAAATTGGAAAGCAATGGCTTTGCGGGCGTTCGGGAAGTGATTCCTGTTCATGATGCCTGCGGGCGCATGACGGCGTCGGCTGTTCATGCGGCGATTTGTGCGCCGCATTATGCCGCCAGTGCCATGGATGGGGTTGCGGTGTATTCGAAAGACACCTTCGGCGCCACCGAAACGACGCCGGTTGTGTTGAGTGCGCAGCAATACATTGTTGTGGACACCGGGGACCCTATTCCGGAAGGCTGTGATGCAGTCATCATGGTTGAAGACATTGTGCAGAACGACGACGACAGCATCACCATTTATGCGGCAGCGGCGCCATGGCAGCATATCCGCCAAATCGGCGAAGACATTTGTGCGGGCGAAATGATTCTGTCGGCGCATATGCCGGTGACCCCAGCGGCCATTGGTGCAATGATCGCCGGTGGTGTGATGGAAGTTGAGGTCATAAAAAAACCGGTGATTGGCATTATTCCAACCGGTGATGAAATCGTGTCACCATGTTCCGATCCAAAACCTGGCGATATTCTTGAATTTAATTCATCAATTTTCTCAGCCATGGTGGAACAATGGGGCGCCTCTGCGAAAACATACCCAATTGTTCCAGACAATTTTGATGCCATTCGTGACATGGTGGACAAAGCCTGCCAGGAATGCGACATGGTGTTGCTGAACGCTGGTTCTTCCGCAGGACGAGAAGATTATTCGGTATCGGTCATTCGTTCTCTGGGGGAAGTGGTTTACCATGGCATCGCCATCAAACCGGGAAAACCGGCCATCCTTGGCTGCAAGGGCGCTGTCCCAATTCTCGGGGTGCCTGGTTATCCGGTGTCCGGCATCATTGTCATTGAAGAACTGTTGAAGCCATTGGTGGATCAATGGCTGCATACTTGCCGAAACGACCATCAATACGTCATGGCGACGTTAACGCGGCCAGTGGTATCTGGGCTCAAATATCAGGAGTTCGTTCGCGTGCGCATGGGCTATGTGGGCGAAAAATTAACGGCGTCTCCATTGAGCCGTGGCAGCGGCGTGGTGTCTTCCTTTATGAAGGCCGATGGGATTCTCGAAGTGCCGCAGGGAACCGAAGGCTACGAAACGGGAGAATCCGTTCGCGTTCGTCTCTTGAGTCCGTTGGAGAAGCTCCAGAACACCTTGGTGGTCATCGGCAGCCACGACCCATTGCTGGATGAAGTGGCGGATATGATGCATATTGCCAACAATAAGGTGTATATGAGCAGTGCCCACGTTGGTTCCATGGGCGGCATTATGGCTATTCGTCGCGGCGAAGCCCACGCAGCCGGCTGCCATCTGCTGGACACCGAAACTGGTAAGTACAACTTGTCGTTCTTGAAAAATTATTTTCCAAATGGCGGCATTCGTTTGATTCGTTGTGTGGGCCGTCAACAGGGCCTGATGATTGCCAAAGACAATCCATTAAACATCCAGGGATTTGCTGATATTGCCAAAGAAGGCGTGCGCTATGTGAACCGACAAAAAGGTTCCGGAACGCGCATTTTGATGGATTACCTGTGTCAGCAGCATGCGGTGGATCCAGCCACCGTTTACGGCTACGAACGTGAAGAGCTCACCCATACGTCGGTTGCGGCACAGATCGCCAACGGCAGTGCCGATGCAGGGATGGGGATTTATTCTGCCGCTAAATTGTACGACCTGGAATTTTTGCCAATCTGCATTGAAGAATACGACCTCATTATTCCGGATCATGCCTGGGAAACCCCTGTCGTGCAGCAATTGCTGGAAACCTTGAAGAGTTCGGCCTTCAAAGAAAAGATGCTGGCAATGGGCGGCTACACCGTCGAAAATCCTGGGGAAATCATACCATTGGACGACGATGAAACACGTTGACGTTGCGGTTATTGGCGCCGGGGTGCTGGGCTGTTTTGCTGCCCGTCATTTGCAGCGCTGGCAGCTGGACACGGTGCTCATTGACGCGGCGGATGATGTCTGCATGGGCATTTCTCGCGCCAATTCTGCGATCGTGTACGCCGGGTATGACAACCAGCCCGACAGTTTAAAAGCAAAATTGACGGTGGCCAGCAACGCGCAGTTTGCCAAACTGTGCGACGATCTCGGCATTTCTTTTAAACGATGCGGCGGTTTGATGGTGAGCCATGGGCCCAACGGCCAGGCGGTGCTTCGCAAGAAGTTTCAGCAAGGGCAGGCCTCAGGAGTGCCTGGACTGGCTCTTTTGTCTGGAACACAGGCACGCGAACTGGAACCGATGCTTGCGGAGTCTGTCACGGCGGCGCTCTACGCGCCAAGCGTTGGCACGGTGAACCCCTGGCATCTGACGATTGCTGCCTACGACAATGCGCGGGAAAATGGCTGCCAGGTTCTGTTGAAGACGCGTGTGGAAGCCATCCATCGTGACAAAGAGCGCTATCTATTAGAAACTTCTGGAGAACGCATTGCCTGTCGAGCGGTTGTCAATTGTGCGGGTTTGTCGGCGGATGCGGTGCAGGAAATGGCGTTTGCGCCTTCTGTGCGGCTCCGTCTCGATGGTGCCGATTATCTGGTGTTGGAC
>ERZ1034920.1604-NODE-1604-length-14108-cov-5.559382_pt1 | contig 14108 bp, 12 predicted proteins | sample MGYA00520688_ERZ1034920 | MGnify/ENA primary metagenome ERZ1034920 (study PRJEB33766, sample SAMN09781785) | gut metagenome | biome: gut microbiome | host: Homo sapiens | place: Madagascar | study: EMG produced TPA metagenomics assembly of the PRJNA485056 data...
CGCCGAGGCCGTGCAGGAGGTCTTCGGCCGTGTGGGCACCCAAGTGATCGGCACCCGCCACGGCGAGAAGCTGTTCGAGACGCTGATGACCCGCGAGGAGCGCCTGCGCTCCGAGGACATGGGGAACTACTTCCGCGTGGCCTGTGACTCGCGCGACCTCAACTACGACAAGTTCGTGGTGAAGGGCAACGTGAAGACTCAGGCGGATGAGTCCTACACCTCCCATAACACCGAGAGGCTCGACGTGGAGGGCACCATCGCCAAGATCAAGACCGCCGAGTACGTGCAGCTGGCGCTCGAGGGCCGCGAGCACGAGGCGGTGCAGTAGGGTGCGCGTCCTCGTCACCGGCGCCAGGGGCTTCGTGGGCAGGAACCTCTGCTGCGCGCTAAAGAACATAAGGGACGGCAAGGACCGCCGAGCCAACTATCAGCCCCTCCTTCCGCTCGAGGTCATGGAGTACGATGTCGACTCGGCGCCCACTGAACTGGAGGAGTACTGCTCCCGCGCCGACTTCGTGTTCAACCTGGCCGGCGTCAACCGCCCCAAGGAGCAGTTCGAGTTCATGGAGGGCAACTTCGGGTTCGCCTCGACGCTGCTGGACACCCTCGAGCGCCACGGGAATAAGTGCCCCGTTATGCTCTCCAGCTCCGCGCAGGCGAGTCTGTCGGGCCGCTTCGAGGGGTCGGTCTACGGCGAGTCGAAGCTGGCGGGGGAGCGTCTCTTCCGCGAGTACTCGGCGCGCACCGGTGCTCCTGCCCTCATCTACCGCTTCCCCAACCTCTACGGCAAGTGGTGCCGCCCGCGCTACAACTCCGCCGTGGCGACCTTCTGCGACGCCATCGCCAACGGCCGCCCCTACACCGTCAACGACCCCTCCGTGGAGCTGGAGCTCCTCTATATCGATGACCTGGTCGATGAGATGCTGGGCGCGCTGCTGGGGCGAGAGCACCGCTGCGGATACGATGGGCTGGAGCACGTGGAGGGGGATGACTTCTGCTACGTCCCGGAGACCGACATGAAGACCTTGGGCGAGATCGTCTACCTGCTGGGCACTTTCCGCGACAGGCGCGAGACGCTCTCGGTGCCCGACCTTTCCGAGGGCTCCTTCTCCAAGAAGCTCTGGAGCACGTTCCTGTCTTACTACGAGCCGGGTCACTTCGCCTACGGCCTCAGGCCCAACGTGGACGGCCGCGGCTCGTTCACCGAGTTCCTGCGCACTCCGGAGCGCGGCCAGGTCTCCATCAACGTCTCGAGGCCCGGCATCACCAAGGGCAACCACTGGCACATGAGCAAGTGGGAGAGGTTCCTGGTGGTCTCCGGCACCGCCTCCATCAAGCTGAGGAAGGTGGGGGAGGACGCCGAGGGCAACCCGTTCCCCGTCGACGAGTACATCGTCTCCGGTTCCGACATGCGCGCCGTGGAGATGATCCCCGGCTACACGCACTCCATCACCAACCTGTCCGACACCGAGGACCTCGTGACGGTCATGTGGGCCAACGAGCCCTTCGACCCCGAGAACCCCGACACCTACTACGAGGAGGTCTAGCCGCATGGGCAAGGACTATTCCGATATCGAATTCAAGGACGACGGCCGCCTGAAGCTGCTGATAATCGTGGGCACCCGCCCCGAGGTCATCCGCCTGTCCGAGGTCATCAAGAAGTGCCGCCGCCACTTCGACTGCCTGCTGGCGCACACCGGGCAGAACTACGACTACACGCTCAACGGCATCTTCTTCCGCGACCTGTCGCTGGACGACCCGGACGTCTACCTGGACGCCGTTGGTGCCGACCTGGGCGAGACCGTCGGCAACATCATCGCCGCCAGTTACAAGCTGATGACTGCCACAAAGCCCGACGCTCTGCTCATCCTGGGCGACACTAACAGCTGCTTGTCGGCCATCGCGGCCAAGCGCCTGCACATCCCGATCTTCCACATGGAGGCGGGCAATCGTTGCAAGGACGAGTGCCTGCCCGAGGAGACCAACCGCCGCATCGTCGACGTGATTAGCGACGTGAACCTGGCCTACTCCGAGCATGCCCGCCGCTACCTGAAGGACACTGGCTGCGCCCCGGAGCGCACCTACGTAACCGGTTCGCCCATGGCCGAGGTCCTTCGCTCCAACCTGGACAAGATCGAGGCCTCCGATATCATCTCCGAGCTCGGCCTGGAGCCGAAGCGCTACATGCTGCTCTCGGCGCACCGCGAGGAGAACATCGACACCGAGGCGAATTTCACGAGCTTGTTCACCGCCATCAACGCTCTGGCCGAGAAGTACGACATGCCGATCCTGTACTCCTGCCATCCGCGCTCCCGCAAGCGCCTGGAGACCACGGGGTTCAAGCTCGACCCGCGCGTGCGCATGCACGAGCCCATGGGCTTTCACGACTACAACTGCCTGCAGATGAACGCCTTCGCGGTGGTCTCCGACTCCGGCACGCTGCCCGAGGAGTCGAGCTTCTTCGCGAGCATCGGCAAGCCCTTCCCAGCGGTGTGCATCCGCACCTCGACCGAGCGCCCCGAGGCGCTTGACAAGGCCTGCTTCACGCTGGCCGGTATCAGCGAGCGTGGCCTGCTACAGGCCGTCCACACCGCCGTCGAGCTCGACGCCGAGGGGTCGCTGCCCGAGGCCCCCGTTCCCGACTACGCCGACGAGACCGTGTCCACCAAGGTGGTCAAGATCATCCAGAGTTACACCGGCGTCGTGGACAAGATGGTGTGGAGGAAGGCTGGGAGGTAAGGCGTGTCAAAGAGGGTCCTATGCATATCGTCCTTCCAATTTCCTGAGGGCGATGCCGGAGCCACCCGGCTCCTTATGCTGGCTCGCGCTCTTCGGATGCAGGGATGCGAAGTCGAACTCTGCGGTATGGGTGACGAGTCGGTGTTCGACGGCTTTAAAAGCTATACGCTCAACCCTTATCCCGATAACAAGTTTCTCAACTGGGCAATGTGGAGGCTGATGGGCCAAAGGGCTGCTTCTTTCGTGCGCGCACACGTCGATGAGTACGATGCTATCGTCTTCTCTTTTCTTCCTGCAAGGTCGGTAGAGGCGATGAAGGCGGCGTGCCGAAGCCGCGGGGTGGTCTTTGCTGGGGATTTTACCGAATGGTTCGAACCCGAGCAGTTCCCGAAGGGCGAGCGGGATGGTGGGTACCTCGATCACATCAGACTTCTCACGCAGGCTGTTGACCCTGCTGTCAAGGTCATAGCCATCAGCAGTTATCTCCAGCGCCATTTTAAGGCGAGGGGCTGCAGTGTCCTGCGCGTCCCCGCCGTCCTCGATATCGAGGAACTTGCGCCGCGCGATATTTCAGTCCGGCCGACGAGCGAGGTGCGCTTGATGTACGCGGGATCGCCCGCAAAGAAGGACGCACTCCACATCGTGCTCGCGGCGATAAGCGGGCTGTCCGCGGAGGAGAGGGGGCGCCTGCGACTTGACCTGTACGGTGTGACCGATGGTCAGGCGCGCGGACTTATGCGTGACGATGAGCCTTTGCCGGAGTGCGTTCGTGCTCACGGCCGCGTTCCGCGCTCCGAGGTCATCGAGGCGCTGCATTGCAGCGACTTTACCATCTTGATGCGCGACCCCTCGAAGACCTTCGCCCAGGCGGGCATGCCAACCAAGGTGACGGAAAGTCTCGGCAGCGGCGTTCCCGTGATTTCGAACCTAACGTCCGACCTTGGCGAGTTCCTTTCGGAGAGCGCGAACGCCGTCGTGGTCGATGGCTACTCCGCGAGCGCGTGCGCCAACGCCCTGAGGCGTGCCATCGTGCTTTCACCTGCCGAGCTCGCACGCATGCGCGGGGAATCGGTTTCGACTGCAAGGCGATTGCTCGACTACCGCGCCTATTCCAACCAATTGGCCTGCTTCCTGTTTGGTGAGAAAGGGTTTTAAGATTGCGCTTAGCCTGGGTATGCAACAAGGCCCCTTTGCCGGTTTCGCGAGCCGCCGGGATTGACGGCGGTGTATTCGGCGGATGGCTCGACTCGACCGCGTCGAGCCTCTTGGGCATGGATGGCACGGAACTGCTCGTTCTTTTCCTTGGCGGGGAGGAAGTGTCTGGACATGCGGGTTCCTTGTCCTTCTGCTCGTTTCCCGCGGATGTCCAGCCATCGTGGTTCGCTGATAGGCTGGAGGCCTTCAAGCCTGATGTGGTGCATGTATGGGGGACCGAGGCCCCACACTCTCTCAAGGTCGTCGAAGCTGCCTGCAAGCTGGGGATTGATGCTTCAACGGTGGTCTCGATTCAGGGCCTTGTGTCGATATACGGCCGATATCACTACGCCGAGGGCGTCCCCGAACCCGTGATGCGCCACCCGAGCTTTGGGGACTTCATTCGCCGCACGTCGCTGGAAAAGGCGCGTCTGACCTTCATCCGCCACGGTGAAGCTGAAAGGGAATGCCTCAGGCTTGCCAAGCATGTTATCGGACGCACCGAGTGGGACAAGGCTTGCGCTTACCAAGTGAACCCGAATGCCAAATATCATCACTGCAACGAATCGCTGCGCGACGAGTTCTACGCCGGCGACTGGAATTTGGATACCGTTGAGAGACATAGCCTTTTCGTCAGCCAGTGCTCATATCCCGTAAAAGGCTTCCACTACGCGCTGCGGGCACTTTCCATGCTTAAGGCTGACTATCCAGACGTTGTCCTTTACACCACGGGGGAGACGGTCTTTCGTGACAGTCTCAAACACAACCTGGGGCGCAACTCCTATCAACTGTACATCGCGCGCCTTATAGACGAGCTTGGGCTTCGAGATAACATTAGGTTCCTCGGGGCGCTCGATGCACCTGCGATGCGTGATCGCTACCTACGCACGCATGTCTTTGTGTCGCCCTCTACTATTGAGAATTCGCCTAATTCTATTGGGGAGGCGATGTTGCTCGGCTGCCCAGTCGTTTCGTCGAACGTTGGTGGGGTTTCCGATCTGCTCGATCATGGCAAGGAAGGCTTCCTCTACCAATCGAGCGCCCCGTATATGCTCGCCTGGTACGTCAAACGACTGTTTGACGATGATTCTCTGGCTATGGAATTCTCCCATGCTTCGCGTGAACGTTCATCCAAGACTCATGATAGGGACGCCAACCTCTCTAGATTGCTTTGCATCTATGAATCGATTTCTTCAAGTGGAGGGTCTTTCTCGTGAATGAATACGTCAAAAGTGACGCTGTGAGGTACGGTGTCGTTCCAACCTTTCGAGGAGTCGCTTCCGAATATCTTAGAAACAAGACGTTTCGTTGGCAGGTTGCATTTAGGCTTGTGAACTCAACCGGTATCGAAAAGCTAATCGGTGCGCTTCTCTGGAAGACAAATCGCAACCGTCAGAACATCCAGATTCATCGTAGGGCCACCGTGGGTTACGGCTTATATATTGGGCACAACGGTCCTGTTGTCGTAAACCCCACTGCTATCCTGGGCAACAATGTTAACTTGTCCCAGTTCACGACTATCGGAGCTATTGATGGTGATGCTGCGGTTATCGGGGATAACGTCTATATCGGTCCCGCCTGCTGTCTGATCGAGAATGTTCATATCGGGGACAACGTCACCATAGGGGCTGGTAGCGTTGTCACGAAAGACATTCCTACTAATGCCACGGCGGTCGGTAACCACGCCAAGGTCGTCAACTTTAAAAACCCTGGAAGGTATGTGAGGAATAGATGGGAAGTGTAATAGCAGGTACACGACGAGCTATACGATTTTCCTGCTGCTCTGCCCCTTTTTAAACGAGGGGCTTCGTTCGTTGGACAAACGGGCCCATTCGCTTCTTTGCTTTGCCCTGTTGCTCCTCTATTCCCTGTTCCCATATTCTTTTCTGAATGGGCTAATTTGATTCGATATGTCCTATTCAGTTTGGCAATTTGTTTGCCAATACGTATTAATAACCTGTCTTCGATGGCATTATTCAGGTTTTCTACTGAATAGGCGCCTGGGGAAACGATTGTTGGCATTGGGGCTTGCGTTGAGAATCGGGACACAGGTTCTGTTTGGGCTTCCGTTGTTGATCATGGGCAAATCTATGCTTAGTCATCAAGCTTTGGCTTAATACCCCGGCGTGTCTTCCCCCGATGTTTCTCGCGCTTGGTGCGCTGATAATCGCATCAACGAAAAATCCCCGGACTAATCTGATTGTCAATAAGGCGGCTGCTGGCACGCTGGCCGTTTACCTTATTCTTACCGACACAGTAGCATCTCGTCTGATTGGTGGCGCTGTGGGCTCTTTGGGCCTGAATGGCATGGCGCATATGGTGTTCTCGCTGGCTGTGGCGATGGGAATATTCGTTTCTTGTATTCTCTTTGATCTTCTACGCCAAAGGCTTTTGAGGCCCTTTTGTTCGATGATTGACAGAGCTGCGGGCTGGCTAATCACGTTTCTGCATGAGATGGCGATGGTTGTGTATGGGAAATGCCTGCGTTTGGCTAGAGACTAGTTTCAAGAGAAGGTCATGGGTAATTAATAATAGGCAAGTTCAATCCGAATGGTCTTGTGTCTCGCGTAGAAATACGCGACAGCGGAATAGAGGCCATCGTGGAGGCCAATCGCACCCGCAGGGACTTCGTTGCCGACGAGGTGCTGCCGATGGTGTGGGATTAGCGGCTCACCCCGAGCCTCCTCGCGATCTCGGCCCTCGGGACGCCATCGGCGTCCATTGACCGTATATCATTCCTTGTGTCCAGGGGCACGGCCATCTCCTCCATCCTTCCCGGGCGGCCTCGCCAAAGTGCCCGCCCGGGAAAACGATATGACGAGGGTCGTGCCCCTGGTCTCGGGCGCGGCCCTCCTAATCAAGCTGCTATATTCCTGGTGACCACGATGCTCAGTTCATGGTGACCATTCGGACCAGTTCTAAGTGAATGTCAACAGCGTTGGCCTACCTCGGCTTCCCGCCGTCGCACTGGAAGCACCTGCGCACCAACAACGTGCAGGAGCGGGCCAATCGCGAGACAAGGCGCAGGTCGCGTGTGGTGTAGGCGTTCCCGTCCGAGGAGTCGTTGCTGAGGCTGGCCGGGGCCGTCATGTGTGACCAGGCCGAGTCGTGGTCTGGCTCGCGCTACTTCTCGGAGAGAAGGATGGTCGAGATGCACGAGGCGCCGCTCAGGGCCGAGGCCTCGGGCGAGCACGATTGGGTCGGGCTGGAGGGGGCGGCCAGGAGGATGATTGAGTTGAGTCTAGAGCTTGCCGACGGCGTGGAGGCGGCCTAGGATATCCGTTGGATCCGGGTTCTGGGTCTCGGGGTCGAAAGAGCCTTTACACCAACATTTCCGACGCTACCCGCTTTCGCTGTTTCTTCTGCCTGCATGCTCATACGGCGTTGTCAAGACGCTGCAGCTGATGACATGTTTGTGCCTGGATAAGGGTGAGAACATCCTCTGTCTTCCGAGCGCGATTAGTTCGCGCTGCTCTTCCGTGAATAAACGTGAGAAGAACAAGCGCGGTGGCAAGGATGACCAATACTGTAGTAATGACGTTAATCTCGAACATCTGCATACTAAATACGACCACCGAGAAGGCGACGGCAATATTTAGAAGATTGATGACCTCAGAATTTGCTTGGTCGGTCCTTATCTCTTCAAGAAGCAAACGAGTTATCTTGTCTCGGGTCGAAAGGCGGACCCGCTCGGGGTCTTTGTCATCAATGTCGACAAGTCCATCAATGATTTGAATGGCGCCGCTGCATGTCCAGCCAATCGATTCGAATTCATGCTCTATATATCCCAACAGCCCATCGTCATGGTGAATTTTTCTAAATCCGACTGCCCTTTGGCAAGCTAAGGTAACCATTTATAAATTCCTTTCTTGTTGAGCTGTTCTCTGGTCTCGCCATGCTGATATGGCGAGACCAGTAGGATTATTAGCTATTGACCGGACAATAATTAGGAGTGTTTCCCTCAATAGTTCGTAAGGGGCTTCGTGATTTCCGGGCTAGCCACAAGGAAGTGTTTCTTTGAACTGGAAAACCTTCTCCGACGGGATAATGAAGATGCGCTCCGACAGCGTGTTGGCTTCCTTGTCGCTTACTCCGCCAAAACGGAGAAGACGTCCTTTGATTTTTTTGGAGAGCCTCAGGTACGCGGTTGGGATTCTTCTTGAGGTTGGTACGTCAATCGAAGCGATGATAACGAATAAGGACGCGTTTTTCTTGAGCTGCTCAACCACTGCAGCCCACCATTGCGCATCGCTCTCTCCGAGGGATAGCCCAAAGATAATTAGAACGTCTGCACGTGCTAGGAGGCTCGCCGCATCAGAGTCATCCTTGGACCCCAAAAGCTTCTGTATCTCACTTTTGACGTAAGTATTTGCAATGTCACTGTTCGAAGCGAGGTCATTTGAGGCTATCTGCGAGGTGTCATTGACTCCGCAAACAGGATCTCTGCTGAGGGAGCTGTGAATCTGTACCAGCTGTCGCGTTTTGAATGCATAGACGTTTTTTGCATTGTCTGGAATCGTTTGCCCTTCACTTCCGTATTCCGCATACAGACGCGGAAGAAGTGAGGTGTAGTTGAACGTTACGAAATCCACGACAAGGGAGTATGGGGAGGAATAGTGTCGCTCTACAGCCCCTTGCTCCCGTGGTTGGAGCGCACCAAACCAACAGGCAAGTGACCCAATGACGCTCTTGGCGCTTGCTTTGACAAACTCGTCGGTTACCTCCGAGTCGGCCTTGTCGATGAAGTCAATCAGTGCTTCGTCAACGGCACCTTTGCAGTCAAGGGCGGCGCTGGCTGGGTCCTTCTCAGTCTTTTCGATAACCTGAGCGTACTCTCCGAGCTTCTTCTCGAAGTCAGCCCAGTTTCGCGGCCCGTCCTCAAGAATTTTCTTCGCCAGCCTGCCGACGGGTCCCTCATCGCTATCATGCTTGTTGGCAAAGAAGTCCATGAATTCAGCGGTACCCGTCTTCATGCCTGCAGACAGGTCGAAGCCGTTTCCGATGAACACAGTCAGATTCAAGGCAGTTGACACCGGGCATTCTCCTATCTGAGGTATTGCGAGACGGCAGCGGCTTTCCTTGCTGCTTGACTTCTGCTTCACGAGAAGTAATATCAGAAGAAAGTTCTGATAACAAGCTCTAAGTTGCAATACGTGCGATTTGAAGGATTGGACAGAGATGCTGTGCCAATTTACGTTCAGTAATTACAGATCGTACAGGGACGAGGCCACCCTTGACATGCAGGCGTCCTCAGCAAAGGAGCTCTCACAGTCACTTATTGGTTGCGAGGACGGGCAAGAGTTTCTCCCCGTTGCTGCAATCTACGGACCCAACGCTGGAGGCAAGTCAAATCTGCTTCAGGCGCTTGACTATGTTCGTTCTGCAGTCACCCGGCCTATTGTCATGCTCTCGCATGGGGGCGGCTTCCCCGCAGGGGATGTTCCGCCCATCCAACGGTGCGCTCCTTTTGCCTTTGATGAAGAACACTCGAAGATGCCCTCTAGCTTTGAGCTCTACTTCCGGGTTGGGAGCTATGAGTACCGCTATGATTTGTCGGTCGGAGGCTCCGATATTGCGGCCGAGGGACTCTCGCGCCGAAAGATTGGCGCATCTCGCTCGGCGCTTATCTATGAACGCGACGGAAACACCGTAAAGCTCGGTTCCTCTCTGCGCCGCTCGGGCGTCTCTGTGAGCTTTAATCCGGCAATTCCGTATCTCTCTTACCTGTACATGAATGCAGATGTCGAAGCGGTCAATGCCGCCATTGGCTGGTTTCTTGCTGGCGTTTTCCTCAATTACAACAGCTCATATCTTGAGCGGGCACTCGAGAACATTCTTGACGAGAAAGATTCTCCAGCGATAACGCGATTTCTTAGGGCCGTTGATGTGCCGGTCGACGGCTTTAGGATTGAGCGCCTTGAGGAGGAGGGACGACAGAAGGTATACGTGCGCCACTCCGTTGACGGACATGGGTATGAGCTCGGCCTGTCCCAAGAGTCGGCCGGAACGCAGAAGCTCATGGGGCTGTCTAGTTTCATTCTTGCTGCTCTTGAGGGGGGTGGCCTCGTGATTGTTGACGAGCTGGACGCAAAGCTGCATCCCAAGCTGCTCCGCTACCTCATATTGCTGTTCAAGGATCCCGAGGTCAACAAGGCCGGCGCGCAGCTGGTCTTCTCCAGCCAAGACGTCTCTACCATGAGGAACGACGTCTTTCGTCGTGATGAGATTTGGTTTGCGGCTCGCGATGAGGGAGAGGCAAGCCACCTCTGGTCTCTTTCGGACCTTCGCGAGCCCAACGGCAATCCGGTCAACAAGAACGCTGCCTATGACAAGCAGTATCTTGCAGGCCGCTATGGGGCCGACCCCTACCTGACGCGCACAGAAGAGTGGACATAGGCGATGGGTGGCGAGAAGAAGAACAAGAGCTGGCGTTGCGGCAGGCGTACGACCGCAACCCAGCCGGTGCAGATGACACGCCACCTTATCATTTGCGAAGGCAAGCAGACGGAGCCTCTTTACTTTGAAGGAATGAAGAAGGCCCTGGGTGCCGCAAATGGCCGCAAGATTGCCGTGGTGGTGCGCGGAACGAGCAGGCACACGCTGGACTTGCTGGATTGTGCGTTGGATTGCTGCCGCTATGCGGCAGAGACCTACGACCATGTTTGGCTTGTCTTTGACAAGGATGACTTTCCTGCGGCTGACTTTGACGTTATGGAGCGCAAATGCGCTGAGCTTTCGGATTCCTCAAGGACCTTCCATGCGCTCTGGTCTAATCCGTGCTTTGAGCTCTGGCCGCTTCTGCATCTGCGATACAGTTCCGCGCCCATGGATGCGGGGGAGTGTCAACGGGCAACTGACTTTGGCTCTTGATCGTGAGCTGGGACTTTCTTATCGAAAGAACATGGACGGGCCGTACAAGGCCCTTGGCTCGAGGAGAGGCGAGGCGGCCCGAAATGCAAAGAAGCTCGGCGTGCATCATGACGCCTTGGGGGAGCCGAAGCCGTCGAGGCGCAATCCTTCCACGCGGGTCGGAGAGATATTTGATGAACTCGAGCCCTATCTGGGGAATGACTTAGGCTGAGCGATTGCGATATGGAATTTTGCTACGTTTGCGTTTTGTTGCGATTTGGCGAGTAGCGGGGCGTTTTTCCCTCTCGCCAACTGGGAAAACGCGGGGGAATTTGGCTCGGTACTTGGGGTGTCCGGATTAAAACGCAAACGTAGGGAGTCGAAGGATGTGAAGGCGGCGTTTTCCACCTCCGCACGCACAAAAGTCGCCTATGTTTGGCTCTTGTTTTGACCTTGGCGGGTAGCGGCCTCTTTTGGCTTCTTGCCAACTGGGCAAACGTTGGCGATATTAGGCTGATACTTGGGACTCTCAAAACAAGAGCCAAACATAGGCGAGTTTTGTCGGGAGCTTGACGCTGACGGCGGTTTTTGGAAGGGATACATCGCATGGCGACCACGTTTGAGCCGCATAACGTCCTGGTCACGGGCGGCTGCGGGTTCATGGGCAGCAACTTTGTGCGCTACGTGGTGCGGGAGCACCCCGACGCGCGCGTTACCGTGCTGGACAAGCTGACCTACGCCGGAAATCCCGCCAACATCGCGGGGCTGCCGCCCGAGCGCGTGGAGCTTGTGGTAGGCGACGTCTGCGATGCCAGGCTCCTGGCCAGTCTGGTTCCCGGGCATGACGCCGTCGTGCACTTTGCGGCCGAGACGCACAACGACAACTCCATCGCGGACCCGGCGCCGTTCCTGCGCACTAACGTCGACGGCACGTTTTGCCTGCTCGAGGCCGTGCGCAGGTGTGGCGCGCGCTACCACCACGTGAGCACGGACGAGGTCTTTGGCGACCTCGCACTGGATGACCCATCCCGCTTCACCGAAGACTCTCCCTACCGGCCGAGCTCCCCGTACAGCTCCAGCAAGGCCGCCTCCGACCTGATGGTCCGCGCCTGGACGCGCACCTACGGTCTACGCGCAACGATCTCAAACTGTTCCAACAACTATGGTCCCTACCAGCACGTGGAGAAGTTCATTCCGCGCCAGATAACCAACATCATCGATGGGGTGCGGCCCAAGCTCTACGGCGCGGGTACGAACGTCCGAGACTGGGTCAACGTCGAGGACCACTCCAGCGCCGTCTGGGCCATCTTGACCCGCGGCCGGGCAGGGGAGACCTACCTCGTCGGCTCTGACGGCGAGCGCAGCAACATCGACGTGCTGCGGATGATACTGGAGGCCATGGGCCGCGACCCCAACGACTTCGACCGCGTGTCCGACCGTCTCGGTCACGACCGCCGCTACGCCATTGACTCCTCCAAGCTGCGCTGCGAGCTCGGCTGGCGTCCCGCCCACGCGGACTTTGCCGAGGGCCTGCGCCAGACCATCGACTGGTACGTAGCCAACGAGTCCTGGTGGCGTCCCGCCAAGGAGGCGACCGAAGCACGTTATGGGCGGCAAGGTCGGTAGGGGAACCTCCTGGTAGCTTGTCTCAATCCAGGTAAGGCTCATATCTTGATAACAGAACATATGTACTATACTATTTGAGACGGAGCGTGATGGGAGGCAATGATGGCAGACGAAATCGTTCTATTTGAGTCGGGGGATGAGCAGGTCTCTCTGTCGGTTGGTTTTGATGGCTATACGGTCTGGCTAAGCCAAGCTCAGATGGCCGAGCTGTTTAACACAACCAAGCAGAACGTAAGCCTCCACGTGAACAACTGCTTTAAGGAGGGCGAGCTTGAGCGAGACGCAGTTGTCAAGGAATCCTTGACAACTGCGACCGATGGCAAGAGGTACAGGACAAAACTGTACAACCTGGATGTCGTTATCTCGGTAGGATATCGAGTCAAATCCAAGCGGGGCGTTGAGTTCCGACGCTGGGCAACCGATGTGCTGCGCAGGTACATCGTTGACGGGAACGCGGTCAATGAGCGACGGCTGCGCCAATTGGGGCAGGTCGCCAAGGTAATGGCTCGTATCCCAGAGCAGCTCGAGACGCAACAGGTGCTCGATATCGTGCAGAGCTACACAATCGCGCTTGATCTGCTTGATGACTATGACCATCAGCGGATTGTCCTCCCGGAAGGCGGGAGAGCTACCTATAGGCTTACATACGATGAGTGTGCACGGGTCATTAAATCCATGAAGTTCGGGGACGAGAGCACCCTGTTCGGCGTTGAGAAGGATGATTCGTTCAAGGGAAGCATCGGTAACATTTATCAGACCTTCGCGGGCGAAGATATATACCCGTCGCTTGAAGAAAAGGCTGCGAACCTGCTCTACTTTGTCACCAAGAACCACAGCTTCCTAGACGGCAACAAACGAATTGCCGCGACCATGTTCCTGTACTTTCTGGACCGCAATAACGCCCTGTTTGTGGGCGGTCGTAAGGTAATGGATGACAGCACAATAGTTGCCGTTACCGTGATGATTGCCGAAAGCGGGCCCGATGAGAAGGACGCCATGGTTGCGCTGGTCATGAACTTCCTGGCTATGGGTCTTGGGGGACACGAGGAGAGGCGTACGCGGGAGGACCCGCTCTGAGGCACCTCCTGGAGCGCCCCTACCGTCCCTTTGCGGCAAGGATGGCGTCGATGAGGGTGGCCACGCCGCGGTCGTCGTTGCTGGGCACCAGGTAGTCGGCGTGGGCGTGCATGTGCTTCTCGGCGTTGGCCACCACGAAGCTGTGGCCCACGGCGGAGAGCATGGGGATGTCGTTGTAGGTGTCGCCCACGGCGGCGGCGTCCCTGAGGTCGATGCCCAGCTGGCGGCAGAGGTGCGCCACGCCGGAGCCCTTGCTCACGCCCAGGTTCATGAAGTCGATCCACTCGCGGCCGGCGTTGGTCGCGTAGAGCCGCTTGCCAAAGCGCGGCTCGTAGACGCTGGCAAAGTGCGGCTCGGCGTCGTAGTCGGGGAAGAAGATCGTGACCTTGTCCGCCTCGTCGTCCACCTCGTCGAAGCTTCCCACGTAGCGGATGTCCTTGTAGTACTTGTAGATGGCCTCGTGGTGGCGGCGGTCGCGCTTGAGCACGTAGGCCTGCTCGAAGGCACACAGCACTGGCGCGCAGTTGCCGTCGGCGGCGGCAAAGTCCAGCACCTCGTGCCAGAGCTCGGGCCTGATGAGGTCGCGGAAGGCGGTGCGCCCCTGGTAGATGACCCAGCCGCCG
>ERZ1034920.1607-NODE-1607-length-14091-cov-4.637005_pt1 | contig 14091 bp, 10 predicted proteins | sample MGYA00520688_ERZ1034920 | MGnify/ENA primary metagenome ERZ1034920 (study PRJEB33766, sample SAMN09781785) | gut metagenome | biome: gut microbiome | host: Homo sapiens | place: Madagascar | study: EMG produced TPA metagenomics assembly of the PRJNA485056 data...
ATCATCCAGAAGCAGACAAGCTTCAATGGCGTTATCCAACGCGTTGCCAAAAATCGTGCAGATGTCCTCCGGCGCAATTGGCAAATTTTCCTCCACATTTAATCTGGCGCTAAAATAAATACCCTGACTTTCTGCCAACGTTTTCTTCGCACTCAGCGTCGCATCCAATGACACGTTGCCTGTATTAAAAACTGGCGTGATCACCGCCAAATGGTCTGTCAATCCTTCAAGATGCTGCAATCCACCAACGACATCCCCCACTTGCAAATAGCCACGCAAGCCTTCCATCTGATTGACGATGTCGTGCTTGAATTTTCGTAGTTCTTTTTGTTTTGCCAGCAGGTCATCCAAATGTTTGAGCTGAAGTTTCAAATGCTGTTCGTATTGTTCTTTTTCATGAATTGCTTTACTCTGCATTATCTGACGTTCGTAAAGAAACAGGCTAAAAGTAATCCCTAAAAAGAGAAAAAAAGAACATGTAACAACTTGCTCATTATATGTTGTAGCATTCAATGCATAAGATAAATCAAACATAATGTAAGTAATTGTAATATAACAAAAAAACAGCAATAGGAAAATCAACCAGTAGTCTAAGTTAAACTCTGTTCTCTTTCTGCGCACACGAATCACATTACATATAACCAACTCTAACAATTTTGAAGAAAAAACACCAAATAAACGATAATCTAAAATTTGAACGATTGTCTCACTTGTTTCATTCAAGATATACGTCATAATAGAAAGGATTATCACTTCTGTTGAAAATCCTATTAATACACTGAGTGTAACAGCAATCAATCTATTTCTGATCTTTCCATTATATAGCGATGAAACAACTAGTGCTAAAAATGGCATGCCCAACACATTAAAAGGACTAAAAATCAAAAAATGATTACATAGAAGAATTAAGACAGTAAGCGCGCAAAATCCTAAAAAATAGAAAATCGGTCGAAAATTTAACCTACGTTGTAAAAAAGCCTCAAACATTATAAAATATGCCAACGCATCTGCAAACGCTGACAATATATTAGACAGTTCATACACGCTCATAGGCCCACCTTCCTTTCAAGATAGCTCTGCCAGGATTGGCGAAATGCCTGCTTATATTTTTCACCCAGTGGAATATGCGGCATGTTTTTCGCGCGTAGGGTGATGTCGGTGGCGTTCACTGCGCGAACGTGTTCAAGATTGACAAGATAGCTTTTGTGGGCACGGGCAAAGATGCCCGGCGAAAGCGTGGTTTCAAGCTGAGACAGGGAGCAACGGGTTCGATAAACGCTTTCCCTAGTATGAAACACCATATAATGGCTATTACTCTCGATGTAAAAAATCTCGTCGTAGTAAAGATGTACTGTCTTTTTATTGTCATCAATGCTGAGGCTGAGCCGTCGACGCGCAAGCTCGCGGACAACAGTGTCAATGGCGTGCGGCAGATCAGTGTCGAGGTTGGCTTTTTCTACAAAATCCAATACATTATAACCAAAAGCTTTTTTCATGTAACGTGTATGGCTGGTCACATAAATGATGATCGCCTTATCGTCCAGCGTACGGACAGCATTGGCGGTGTCGATGCCGTTCATTACACCCATTTCCATATCAATAAAAAGCGCATCGTAACGCGCACCATTGTTATAGGCGGCAAGAAGTGCTTCGCCACTCGTGTAAGCGTCGTGCGAAATGGCCAGCTCCGGCCGTTTGTTAAAATGATCCTGCAATATGTTGATGTGTTCTGGCTCGTCGTCGCAAATTGCAAAACGCATGGAATCGCTCCCTCCTACTACAATAAAATTATGGTTAATACCTCCTACAGGAAATATCCTGTAAGAAATTTTCCATCTTGTTGCTTAAGTTGTTAGAATGATGGTGGCTTTAGGTCTGGCCGCTCCCTCCTTGGATTTCACGTCCGAAAAAAAGTCAGCCAACCAGCCCCTCATTCGCAACATTCGTTTTACGCAGGTTGAACTATTCGTCGTTCGTGTGAACCCTCCAGTAGATTGAACAGGCAATGAGTCATGCTGGTATTGACCTTTCGCTAATTCTCTGTTAAAGGAGTTTTTTGTTATGAACGCTGTTGGTATCGACGTTTCTAAAGGTAAAAGCACTGTCACCATCCGTAAACCAGGTGATGTTATTCTCATGAAGCCTCGCGATATTCCCCATACCAGGTCAGCTATCTCTGCTCTCATCCTTCAGATTCAATCTCTCGAAGGTGATACGAAAGTATGTATGGAGCACACTGGCAGATACTACGAGCCTATTGCTTCCTGCCTCTCTGATGCTGGGCTCTTTGTCTGTGCGGTCAATCCGCTCCTGACCAAGTATTATAACGATGGTACGCTCCGTTCTCCCAAAACAGACAAAGCTGATTCAAAAAAACTTGCCAAATTTACTCTTGCCAATTGGGAAAATCTGCACCAATATAGTGTTATGGATAAAACACGTACCCAACTCAAAACTATGAATCGTCAGTTTGGCTTTTATATGGATCAAAAGACGGCGATGAAGAATAATCTCATTGCTCTGCTTGATCAGTCTTTTCCGGGAGCTAATGATTTTTTCACAAGTCCTGTACGATGTGACGGCAGCCAGAAATGGGTAGATTTCATCTACACTTACTGGCATGTGGACTGTGTGCGTGGTAAGTCGCTGAAGGCTTTTACTGCTCATTACCAGAACTGGTGTAAGCGCAGAGGCTACAACTTCAACGCTGAGAAAGCACACCAGATCTATGCTTTTTCTGAAGATCTGATCGCAATGTTTCCTAAAAATGAGACGACGAAGTTACTCATCCGACAGTCTGTTTCTATGCTAAACGCTGTTTCTCAGACTGTGGAAGAACTGCGGATTAAGATGGATCAGCTTGCCTCTACGCTTCCGGAATACCCAATCGTTATGGCGATGGAAGGCGTGGGATCAACGCTTGGTCCTCAGCTCATGGCCGAGATCGGTGATGTCACGCGCTTTTCACACAGGGGCGCACTTACGGCTTTCGCCGGGGTTGACCCCGGAAAAAACGATTCCGGTCAGTATGTCCAAAAAAGCGTTCCTACTTCAAAGAAAGGATCTCCTCACTTACGCAAAACACTTTTCCTAATCATGGACGGACTGATTAAGCGTTCCCCGGCAGATGATCCCGTGTATGCCTTCATGGATAAGAAACGTACAGAAGGCAAGCCTTACCTGGTCTACATGACAGCTGGCGCCAATAAATTCCTTCGCATTTACTACGGGCGAGTAAAAGAGTACCTTACCTCATTGGAAAAGCACCAGGAAAGCTAACATTTCACCATATATTTTTCAGACCAGCGCAAAGCGATGGTCTTATTTGCTTGCTTATTTTCAACCTGTGTTAGATTATTAAATTTTTTTACTTAATGCTTGACTTTTTATTAGCAGGCTTTATTTGTGATGATATTCTATTTTTACCGGGTTTTCACTGTGCTGTCAATATCCTCTCCAGGCAGGTTTGTTCCGGCCATAAAAAAGGACCGCACACGGCGGTCTCGGAATTTAGAAAATAAAATAGGCAACAATGCTCAGCGTCACCAGGCTGGCAACGGTGGTGGCAAGAACGGTACCAAGGGCATAATCGCCTTCTTTACGAGTCGATTGGGCAAACATGGCTACCGCAACCATTGTCGGCAAACCAGCCACAATGGACAGAGTATGGGTCATGTCTGTGTTGCTAACAAATTGGGACGCCACAGTGAAAAACAGGATTGGAAAAATAAGCATTTTCACCGCAATGCCAATGTACAATTCCTTTTGACGCAATACCGGTGTCCAATTGCAAAAACACAACAAACCACCCATATAGATGAGCGACATTGGTGTTGCCGCACTACCAATTTTTAGAAGACCATTTTCCAAAATATCTGGTACCTTCACGTCCAAAAGCAATAAGACAATCGCCAGAACAATGCCGCATACTGCAGGATTTATAAAGTTTTTCCAGTCAAAATGTGTGCTTTTTCCTGTCGGCGTGGTCAGATAAAGCCCATACGTCCAAAACAAACTTTGATCAACAATGCTCACCAACGCACTGTAAATACCACCGTGCAGAGGGCTGACGCTAAGCATGAGCGGAAGTCCTATAAAGCCCACATTACCGAAAACAAACACCGCCTGAAAAATTTGCGCACGGTCTTTTGGCATGCGAAGCATTTTTGCGATAATGGCAAAAATAACAATTAACGAACCATAAATCGCCATAACCATGAATAGAGCGGGCAAATCCGCAGCGAGCTGGGCACGGCTGGTCCCGTTCATCATGTTTGCAAAAATCATAATAGGCAGCAACAGCTTCATGATCAATGACGCCATACGATCAAGAAATTCTCTGGTCGTTACTCGTTTTTTTGCTGCAAGGTAACCAACCATCATCATTAAAAAGAACGCTACAAGCTGCTCCAATATAACCATAAATGAATCCATAACTCCACCTACCTATAATTGTTCAACATTTTTATTATAGCATATCATTTAAAATTCACCAAACAAACACAACGCCCCACACATCACTCAATAGAGAAATGTGTGGGGCGTGCTGCATGTAAACCTTAAAAGGGAATTATCAGTGTTTCGTCAGGCACTCCAACTCATCCTCGCCTCGTAAAAATGGCGCGAGCTGGCTCTCTAACTGCTTGTCGCCACAGCATAGCACTGCAGCTTTTTCCAGCGTAAATAATGGTTCTTGATAAAGGGCCCCATAGACGCCACCGCAGGCTTGCAAAATAACGCCGCTGGCAGCATAGTCCCATGGATAAAGACGATACGAAATATAGGCATCCAATGTCCCTTCTGCAATATGACACATGGCCAAACTTGCCGAGCCCATTGCTCGATGGCCGCGTGTTGCGCAGCTTAAATGATAGAGCGGCTTGCCGGCACGTTTAGACAAGCTATTCATGGTCGTCAGGCTTGCATCAAAGAGGCTGTCTTCCAATGCCACAGGCTGCCGATGAGGCAGTGGGCGTTCATTGGCGAAGGCAGGGCCACCACTTTTGGCGTGATAGCAAACATCTGCGACAACATCATAAACAATGCCAAAAACGGGCACAGTCCCCTCGTAAAGGGCTACACAGATGGCAAAATTACGTCCTGTTGATATGAAATTTGTCGTTCCATCGATGGGATCCACAAACCACGTCAATCCAGAAACCTGTTGATTGATCTTTTCTTCTGCAAAAAAGCCGGCGGATGGTTCTATTTTTGACAAACCAACATGAAGTTGATCTTGCACCCAAACATCCAAATCTGTTACAAGGTTTTGGTGATTGTTATCTTTGCGCCGCACGTTCAAAGGCACAGAAGAAAGGCGCTCTAACAGCGCCTTTCCTGTGGAACGAACCAACGCAATGGCTTCTTGACACTGGTCCATTGTTTTCTCCTTTTATGCATGTGCCGCTGTACGGGTGAATTTTACAATATTCGATGCCCCTGCCAGCTGGGTGCCGTCAGCCATCACCAATGTTGGTGCAGCGACAATCCCATACTGTTTTGCCAGCTCTGGCTCATCTTCAGCGTAAATACGGCGATAAGACACGCCAGCCTGATCCAGCGCACGAATCGCAATCTGACAGTTTGGACAGGTGTGCGTTGTAAATAAAAGGTTTTCTTCAGCGGCCTTTTCCAAGCCATCGCTTGGCTGCCCTTCGGTAATGCCAAGATCGCTTCCCTTCACCTTCATCACGAAGCGGCTCTTACTGATGTCATAAAGCTTGCGATCCTTGTATTCTTGAGTCTTGCCATCGTTCCAGTTCTGAACTGGTCGATAATAACCTGTAATACGGCTGTAAACCTCGGTCTTATTGCCGCAGTAAGGACAGGTAAACTGTTCACCGGCAATATACCCATGGTCTTTGCAAACCGAGTAGGTTGGGGACAACGTATAGTATGGCAGCTCATAGTTTTCTGCAATCTTACGCACCAGGTTGGCTGCTGCTTTCCAATCCGGCAGCTTTTCACCGAGGAAGGCATGGAAAACCGTACCGGATGTGTACAACGTTTGCAATTCATCCTGAATATCCAGCGCAGAGAAGATGTCTTCGGTGTAACCAACTGGCAAGTGAGAGCTGTTGGTGTAGTAAGGGGTATCTCCTTCTTTAGCTGCTGTAATGATGTCTGGGAAGCGCTTGCGGTCGTGCTTTGCAAAACGATAGGTGGTCGATTCTGCTGGAGTCGCTTCCAGATTGTAGAGATCTCCGTATTTCTCCTGATAATCGGAGAGACGTTCTCTCATATGGGTCAACACTTCTTTTGCAAATTTCTGAGTTTCTGGATGGGTCAGATCTTTGCGCAGCCAGTTTGCATTAAGCCCTACTTCATTCATACCAATCAGGCCGATGGTGGAGAAGTGATTGTCAAAGCTGCCCAAATAGCGCTTTGTATATGGATACAAGCCTGCATCCAACAGTTTTGTAATAACCGTTCTTTTGATTTTCAAGGAACGCGCTGCAACATCCATCATGTGATCCAAACGCGCATAGAAATCTTCTTCGTCTTTGGCCAGGTAAGCCATGCGTGGCAGGTTAATCGTTACAACCCCCACGGAACCAGTGCTTTCCCCGCTGCCGAAGAACCCACCGCTCTTCTTGCGCAATTCACGCAAGTCGAGACGCAGGCGGCAGCACATGCTGCGTACATCGCTTGGCTGCATATCGCTGTTGATGTAGTTTGAAAAATATGGTGTACCATACTTAGCGGTCATTTCAAACAGCAAGCTGTTGTTTTCGGTATTGGACCAGTCGAAATCCTTGGTGATGGAATAGGTTGGGATTGGATACTGGAAGCCACGCCCCTGCGCGTCACCATCGATCATGACTTCAATAAAGGCTTTGTTTACCATATCCATCTCACGCTTGCAATCGCCATAGGTGAAATCCATGTCTTTCCCACCGACAATAGCTGGCAGGTCTTTCAAGTCGTCTGGCACTGTCCAGTCGAGGGTGATGTTTGAAAATGGTGCCTGGGTTCCCCAGCGGCTTGGAGTATTGACCCCATAAATGAAACTTTCAATGCATTTCTTCGTCTGCTCATAAGTCAGATTGTCGGCCTTGACAAAAGGTGCCAAATAGGTATCAAAGGAAGAAAATGCCTGAGCACCAGCCCATTCATTTTGCATAATGCCGAGGAAGTTAACCATCTGATTGCAAAGAGTAGCCAGATGTTTCGCCGGTGCAGAGGTGATTTTACCAGGAATGCCGCCCAAGCCTTCACGAATCAATTGTTTCAGACTCCAACCAGCGCAATAGCCCGTCAGCATGGACAGGTCATGAAGATGAATGTCGGCGTTTCTATGTGCATCCGCAATTTCTTCGTCATAAATTTCACTTAACCAGTAGTTCGCAGTGATGGCTCCAGAATTGGAAAGGATCAAACCACCAACAGAATAGGTAACGGTAGAATTTTCCTTAACGCGCCAGTCCTCCACATTGACGTAGCTATTTACCAGATCCTTATAGTCAAGAATGGTTGAGGACACATTACGTAGTTTTTCATGTTGCTTACGATAGAGAATGTATGCTTTCGCTACATCCGCGTACCCACTTTGGCTGAGAATACTTTCAACACTATCTTGGATGTCTTCCACCTGAATAAGATGATCATGAATCTTTGGTTCGAAATCAGCTGTTACACGCAATCCCAACAAATCGATAATATCATCAGTATATTCTCTCCGGCATGCATCAAACGCTTTTTCAATGGCAGCTGTAATTTTCTTCAAATCAAACGCTACAACACTGTTATCGCGTTTTACAACTTGGTACATATATGTCAGTCCTCTCTCAAATTTTCTCAAAAAGTTGTAGTCCTATGATAACAAACAAAAACCGGACTGTCAACAGTCCGGTACTATATATTGTTGCTTTAGCAGCGATTATCCCAGCATATAATACTATATACCGCGCAATGTCGTACATGAAAGGTAAGCTTGTGCCGCCTGGCAGACACGTTTCATCTCCTCTTCATTATACGCCGAGAGAGAAGTATCTCTCACTTGGTCGCGCTCGACAAAACACTGCAAGTAGTAATGCTGCGCCCCTTTCAGCCATTTTGCGATTTGCAGGATATCTTCAAATGTGTGAAATTCTCTGACAACGGTTGTGCGAAATTCATAGTCAACAAGACCCGACAATAAAAAATTTACGCTGGCTATATAGGGTGTCATGTCACATTCGTTCAAGCCACATGTCAACGCATACTTTTCCGGCGTATTTTTGATGTCCATGGCTACGTAGTCAACAAGGCCGGCACGAACAAGACGTTCCAGTTTCTCAGGAAAGCCACCATTGGTATCCAGCTTGACGCGATACCCTAGTTCTTTCACGGCTCGCAGAAACTCTTCAATGTCCGGCTGCAACAAAGGTTCTCCGCCGCTGACACAAACACCATCCAGCAAACCTTGTCTTTTCTTCAGGAAAGACAGCACACTGTCAGTTTGAAGACCTTCACCAAAAGGCCCACTGATGAGTTCGCTGTTATGACAAAAAGGACAGTTCAGCTGACAGCCTCCAGTAAAGATCGTACAAGCAACATGTTCTGGATAATCGAGCAAGGTCAGCTTTTGTAACCCTTGAATATTCATCGTTTCACCTTCATCTACTTAAAAATACCTTCAATCTTCGTCCATATAGCATATTTTTCGCGGTCTTTTTCACCATTTTTTTTCAAGTCGTTCCAATCTTTGTACTGGGTCACAAATTGATTGTGCAGCTGAGCATCCTCATCCGATGGCAAATCCGTGCTGACTGTCATGCGTTCCCAATAATCTTTTATCGCTTCGCTTTCCATTCGCGCCGCTGGAAAAATCGAAAAAGCCAGCAACGCGCAGTTCAAAAACGCCACCATCAGGAGCAATTTCCCACTTTGAGATTTGCCATCATCACGCCGCCCACTCAAGGCCACAATGGCAAGCGGAATCAAAAACCACAGCACGGCCACCGTTCGTGCCCACCATGTTGTTGACGTAAAGAGGGTCATCACCAGCACAGGAAGCGTCAGCCAAAGAAGAGCGGTGCGGCGGCCAATATAGTCTTCCACTTCTTCCTCTTCTTCTATCTCATCCTCTTGTTCCGCTATATATATGGCGTTTTCACCTAAACTTCGACTTCGTGGAGCCAGGATAGCGACAATCAACAAAATGACCGCAGCAAGCAAAAGCACACCGCCAAAAAATCCAAAGCCCCGCAAACGAACATCGGGCTGCGCGTAAGCAGAGTTGAACAGCGCTGTAAACTGCTGCAAAAGGCCATTGATCCCTAAAGAGTCAACATTTGGCGAAGCCATCATGCTGTATAGAAAGCGACCAAACCAGGTTTTTCCTTCCAATATTACAGGCATGTAAGGCGTCACCAAATCAACCGCATGGCTTCCAAAAGCAAGCGCAAACGGATTCCCTGTGTCAACAAGGTTTTGCACGAATGGATTGAAGCCTATGATCACAAAAGCACACAGCACCACAATGCCGCTGCGAATAACCAACCAACGAAAGGCCTGCTTTTTATACAATACTGCCACTATTAGTAAAAATCCAATTCCCAACACCAGAGCTGCACAAATACCGCCCGACTGGCTATGAAGAATAAACGCCCAGAGAAAAGCCAATACCATTAACAGATCACCATGCAGATACCCTTCATTTAAAATCAGATAGGACAGAATTAAAAAGCATTGAATGCAATACGCCAATACGGCATCGCCATAAAAGCTGAACAACTGCGCCAGGGCAACAGGATTTATAAGAGATAACAGTGTTGCAACAATCGCCAACTTACGATGCCCGCCAAGCAAACGGCGAAAACCATATTGCGTCAGCAGAAACGTTGGCACCGCAAACAACAACGTATGCGCTTTCGCCATTTCATAATGCCCTAAAAAAGCATACAAACTGGCATCCACATACCACAGCGATTTGCCAGAACGATAAACCAGCTCCGATACGCCGCCAACGTCATCATAGATCGGGTTCCATCCTCCTGCGAGCTGAACAATCGCTTCAGTGTAAAAGCCGCGTCCCCAGGAAGAATATTCCCAAACGGTAGAAACCACCATTCCAAAGACCACAACAGCCACCATGAACACGACACCCATTCCAACAAGGCGTTTGACAGGCAGCGGCCTGTGTTCCCAGCGCGTCAACCAATACAACACAACCAAACTCAATATCACACATAAAGGGAGTGTAAAGGAATAAACATGCAACCCGACCAAAATGGCAATGGCATTGAACACAAACAATGATGTCAGCATCATCAACCATGCCATCGCCCATTGTACGGCTTTAGGAATGGCCGGCACCTGTTCTTCTATATTGCTCATGGATTCACCCGCCTTTGCTACAATAAAAGACCCTCCTGTTTCTCCAAAAGCAAAACAGGAGGGACCTGTATTATTTAATATCAGATTGAACGGCTTCTTCCAAAATCATATGTTCGTCGGCCGAAATGACATGACGACGTTCCATGAGCATGCGTTCACGCATACTCCAGAGACTGGAAGAATAGTCCACATAGTAATGATGTGGATTTTCAAAACGTTTGACTTCATCCCAAAGGGTCTCGATTTCATTTTTGCAGTATTCACGAATCTCTCCCACACTTGGGCTCTGATAAACCTGTTCCCCTTTTATAAAGACAGGAACCTGCAGTTTTTCTGCACGGAAGTTTTTCACCGTTTTGCGTTTCCACACAGCATTTGGATCAAAAATCTCAATTGGACGCTGATCATCAATGGTTTCATCCGCCAGCATCACCAAGTCGGCAATGGCTTTGTTGGTTTCCAGATCAAAGAGACGCCATGGCATCTTATAACCAGGAGTGGTGATTTTACCAATGTTTTCGCTGATTTTGATGCGAGGCTGCAGAAGGCCATCTTCTTCAACGGCCACCATTTTATAAACACCGCCAAACACCGGATCGCTCTTACAGGTAATTAAGCGTTCACCAACACCAAAACTGTCAATCTTTGCGCCTTGCACCAGCAAGTCTTGGATGAGGAATTCATCGAGGCCGCCGCTGACTACCACTGCGCAATCCTCAAATCCTTCGGCATCGAGAACTTCACGCACTCTTTTTGACAAATAAGCAATGTCGCCACTATCAATGCGGACACCTGCTGGACGGTAGCCTTTTGGCACAACAACTTCCTTAAACACCTTAATGGCATTTGGCAGCCCAGAGCCCAGTACGTCATAAGTATCAATAAGCAGTGTGCAGGCATGAGGATAGGCCTCTGCATACAGTCTGAACGCTTTTTCCTCGTCGTTGAACAACTGAACCCAGCTGTGAGCCATGGTTCCCAATGCAGGCACACCATAATCGCGGTCGGTGGAAGTGTTCGCCGAACCTGCAACACCACCGATATAAGCGGCACGTGCGCCATAATTGGCTGCATCCGGCCCCTGTGCGCGACGGGAGCCAAATTCCATCACAGAACGTCCCTTTGCGGCACGAACAATGCGATTGGCCTTTGTAGCAATGAGACACTGATGATTAATGGTCAACAACAACATGGTTTCCAAAAACTGTGCCTGAATGACCGGGCCACGTACCGTAACAAGTGGTTCATGTGGAAAAACAGGTCGACCTTCCGGCACCGCCCAAACATCGCATTCAAATTTAAAATTGTGAAGATACTCCAGAAATCCTTCATCAAAAAGATTTTTAGAACGCAAATACTCAATATCTTCATCGGTAAAATGAAGGTTATTCAGATAGTTGATCAGCTGCTCCAGACCGGCCATAATGACAAAACCGCCTCCATCTGGAATTTCGCGGAAAAACATATCAAAGTACACGATTTTATCTTCCAAACCATTTATGAAGTAACCATTCCCCATTGTTAATTCATAAAAGTCCGTCAGCAGCGTTAAGTTGCGCTCATCCATTCTTTTTACCCCCTTAGGACCGCCACAATTCTATGGCAGACAATCCATCCTCCAAACAATAACTTTGTTTGTATTGATACATCTGATCCAAAACGCCCACATTCTCCGGCTGATTTTCAGCACGTACAATCATTGGCTTGATGTGTTCAAAGAATGTTGTGCGCAATAATTCTTCGCCAATGACCGCTTCAAAGATTCCTTGCAGGTCTGCAATTCGGAAGGTGTCTGGCACCCAATGAAAGGCAACTGGTGAACGATAAAGCTTGGTGCGCAGACTTTCCACGGCGCAGCAAATCATTTCCAGATGATCGAAAGCCAGTGCGTCAGCATCTTCGAACACTTCTCGTTTCCAAGAGCCAAGCTCATTCTGGATCAGATCAATGGCACCGCTGATTTCAGCGTCAGCGTTTTTCAAGGTCAAATGCGTGCGATAATGACTTGACGACAGTGCTTCCGTCTTCATCGACACTTCAAACCAGGCTGCTTCGTCTGCATCATCAGCAGCTTTTGGCGTGCCCATCTCTCCATAAGGCACCACAGCCAAAAAACACTGAGTAATCACGCGTGTTCGCGGATCCCGATCCACTCGGCTAAACGTCGCCACATCCCCCTGATACAACGGCGTTAATCCCGTTTCTTCCAGACATTCTCTGGCCGCGCATTCGCTTAATGTTTCCCCTTTTTCCAAAAAGCCGCCTGGTAGAGCCCAGCCGCCTTTATACGGTGGACGACCACGCTTGACCAATAACACTTCCAGCTTGCGTTGCGGATATTTTTTTGTCGCATTTTCCGGGCAATCCAGCGCACGGAAAATGGCGCTGTCTGCGGTTACGGAAGGATGCCAATATTCGCGGTCATCATAGGTGGCAACAAACTGTTGATCTTCTTCAGTTAATCTCATAGGGATGCCTCACTTAAATCCAAGCGTCTGTGTCTTCTGTTGGAGCCAATTCCCAACCATCAAAGACACCAATACCATCTTCGATGGCTTCAAAGCAGTCATAGGTTTTTTCAGTCAACGTCAACAGATTAAGATCGTGCTTTGCCAAAAGCTTCAAGCCCAGGCTCATTGGTTCCAACGCTTCTTCATAAATGCGGTCATCGATCACTTCATAGCCCAAAATCTGCATGCTTGAAGCCACTCGAGCACGTGTCGCACCATCTTGGAAATAAAAATAATAGTACACACTGTACTCATGGTCTAAATCAATGCCGGCTTCTTTGAGATTTTGCACCATGTAGCGATTGCGAATATGAGCCATATCGATGTCGGATGGATAAATGGCATCAAAAAAGAAACGCCAAGCGCCATCGTTGTCACTCATATAGTTGAAATCGTAATCGTTGTATTCCGATGCGATTTTACCAACGAGCGGTGCCAGATATTCCACATCTGGGCCATAAAAATAAAACATACGTGTGCCCGCATAAGTCACAGAGCCAACAAAACGTGCACGTGCTTCTTCATCCATAACCTTGATGATGTAGTTCTGGATTTCAAGAATTTTTTCTTCTTCCTCTTCTTTATAGAAGCCATCGAGATCTGGGTCCTGAAATTCCAGCTGAATGCCCATCAGCCAGTGCAGTGCTGGGATTGGTGCTTTTTCTGCAATGGCGAGATCCACATTCACCAAAGCACGGCCATCATCCATACCTGTCACATACATTTCATACTGTGCAGGAATCTCCAGCGCAGGATCGCGTTCTGCTTCATCGTCTGCAAATGTAAATTCAATTTTTTCTCGAATTTCTTTATCTAAATTTTCCATTGAAAACCTCACTAATCCTGAAATATTTGTAATATCTTTAGTATAACGGATTCATCCGAGTGCGTCAAAGAAAGAAACGCAATCGCAACCATTTTACCATTATTTTTCATTATAAAACCTGCCCATTTCCAGCGTTTGGAGTAAATTAATTGACAAGCTTTCCTCCCCGTTCTATACTTAATGGTGGGCCGGTAGCCGGTCTGTATTTTTGTCATCCGCGTCTGCTTCGGCGGGCGTTTTTTAATAACCAGAGGAGGCTTACAATGAGCAACAATACCTTCTATATTACAACCCCTATTTATTATCCAAGTGCCAAGCTCCACATCGGCAATGCGTACAGCACCGTCTTGGCCGACACCGCTGCTCGCTACAAAAAAATGCGTGGCATTGACACCTTCTTTTTAACCGGCAGTGACGAGCACGGACAAAAGATCC
>ERZ1034920.1611-NODE-1611-length-14076-cov-4.254547_pt1 | contig 14076 bp, 9 predicted proteins | sample MGYA00520688_ERZ1034920 | MGnify/ENA primary metagenome ERZ1034920 (study PRJEB33766, sample SAMN09781785) | gut metagenome | biome: gut microbiome | host: Homo sapiens | place: Madagascar | study: EMG produced TPA metagenomics assembly of the PRJNA485056 data...
CTTGCGACCTGTTTAATATAACAGAAACGAAACAAGAATGCAAGCACTTTTTTTATAAATTTTCTAAGTTTTTTGTCTGCCCTTATTAAGCATGGTTTCTATGTTACATAAAGTCAAACAGCGACAGCTGATTTGTCTCAGGCATTCCGTCCAGGATTCCGAGTTCGCTCATCTTCTCTATGGCTCCCTTGCCTATCTTGGCGCGCTCATTGATCTCCTCCTTGGAGAGGAAAGGTCCCTTCTGAGCAGCCTCGTAGAGCTGCTGGGCAGCCTTCTCTCCCATTCCTTCTATGGATGCGAAGGATGGCATGATCTTGCCGTCTATTATCTGGAATCTGTCGGCTTTCGCCTTATATATATCTATTGGAACAAAGTCGTAGCCTCTTGCGTACATCTCGAGAACTATCTTCAGATCCTTGAGCTTGCCCTCGTCCTTGGCTGATCTCTTGTTCTTGTCCACCTTGCTTATCTCATTGATATGGAAGAGAACTCTCTCCTTTCCAAAGCACATCATCTCATAACTGAAATCATCAGCTCTGATACTGAAGAATGCTGTATAGTACTCAAGCGGATAATTGACCTTGAACCATGCAATTCTCCACGCCATCATGACATATGCCGCAGCATGGGCCTTCGGGAACATGTACTTGATCTTCTGACACGACCACACGTACCAGTCAGGCACTCCGTGGGCTGCCATCTCAGCCTTCCAATCCTCCCATTTGTCACATTTACCCTTGGCAACTATTCCCTTACGAACCTTCTCCATGATGTTGAAGGCAAGTCCGGCATCAAGTCCCATGTGTATCAGATACACCATGATATCATCACGGCAGCAGATGGCTGTCGATATGGTACACTTACCCGACTTGATGAGTTCCTGCGCATTGCCCAGCCATACATCGGTTCCATGTGCCAGACCTGCTATTCGCACAAGGTCTGAGAAACATGTAGGCTTTGCATCTATAAGCATCTGCATGGCAAAGTCAGTTCCGAACTCCGGTACACCCAGACTTCCAAGCGGTATTCCGTTGATATCCTCCGGGGTGATCCCCAGAGACTTCGTGCTGTGGAATAGCTCCATGACATCCTTGTCATCAAGTCTTATCTTCGTGGCGTCCAGTCCCGTCAGATCCTCCAGACGTCTGATCATGGTCGGATCATCATGTCCAAGGATATCGAGTTTCAGCAGATTATGATCAATGGAATGGTACTCAAAGTGTGATGTGATGATATCCGATGTCACATCATTTGCCGGATGCTGTATAGGGGTAAATGAATATATCTCCTCATGTCTCGGAAGAACTATCATACCGCCCGGGTGCTGTCCGGTGGTTCTTCTGACACCTGTACAGCCTAGAGCAAGACGCTCCATCTCACATCTCCGCTTTGTCACCGTTGCATTCTCCTCGGCATACTTCTTGGCAGCCTTTTCATCCATTCCGGATGCCTTAGCCTCTGCCAGCAGGGCTTCTTTGGAGTGATCCTTAAAATAATTGTACACATATCCAAATGCTGTCTTTTCCGCGACACCACCTACAGTACCAGCCTTAAACGCCTTTCCCTTACCAAAAAGAACCTCGGTGTATGCGTGTGCCTTCGACTGATACTCTCCTGAGAAGTTCAGGTCGATATCAGGCTCCTTGTCTCCGTTAAATCCAAGGAAGGTTTCGAATGGTATATCATGTCCTTCCTTTATGAGTGGTGTTCCGCAATTTGGACAGTCTCTGTCAGGCATATCACATCCACTCATTCCTGAATACGACTTTACAAGCTCCGAGTCAAAATCTACAAAATGGCACTTCGGACATATATAGTGCGCCGACAGAGGATTAACCTCCGTGATACCGGCCATTGTCGCGACAAATGAAGAACCGACCGAACCTCGCGAACCAACCAGATATCCGTGGTCATTTGAATCCCACACAAGCTTCTGCGCAATTATGTACATAACCGCGAATCCATTTGAGATGATGGAGTGTAGCTCCCTGTCCAGTCTCTCCTGAACCTGCGGTGGAAGCTCAGGACCATATATCTCATGCGCCTTCGTGTAACATATATCAGTAAGTGTCTGATCCGAATTCTCGATTATTGGCGGTGCCTTATCAGGTCTCACCGGTTCAATCCTCTCCACCATGTCAGCTATCATGTTGGTGTTGGTTATGACTACTTCCCGTGCCTTGTCACTTCCAAGATACTGGAATTCTGCCAGCATCTCCTCCGTTGTCCTGAAGTAGAGTGGCGGCTGCATGTCCGCATCGTCAAATCCCTTGCTCTTCATGATTATCGCTCTGTATATATAGTCCTCCGGATTCAGGAAATGGACATCACATGTAGCGACAACGGGCTTGTTGAACATCTCGCCAAGCTCCACTATCCTCTTGTTGTACTCTATCAGATCGTCCATGGTCTTTGGATTTCTAGTATCCCTTGTCATGAACTCATTGTTGCCAATGGGCTGTATCTCCAGATAGTCAAACCAGTTTACCAGTCTCACTATCTCTTCATCTGGAGCATCGTCAACGATGGCTCTGAACAGTTCTCCCGCCTCGCAGGCAGATCCCAGTATCAGTCCCTCCCTGTATTTGTTGATGAGACTCATCGGCATACGCGGTCTTCTCGCAAAGTACGTAAGATGCGACTCAGAGATGAGTCTGTACAGATTGACCCTGCCGATCTCATTCTTTGCCAGGATGATCCCATGGTATGTCTTGTCCTTTTTTATGGCGTCAGGTGACGTACTTCCGAGGACATTCAGATCATCCATGGTCTTGACATCCCTCTCCTTCAGCATATCAAGGAGCTTGAAGAACACCTTTGCCGTGGCCTCTGCATCATCTATAGCCCTGTGGTGATGGGCATTGACAACCTTAAGTTCCTTACACACTCTGTCCAGGGTGAATTTGCCAAGCTCCGGCAGAAGTATGTGGCTGAGCGTCATAGTGTCCAGAACCGTATTGTCGAACCTCAGTCCCAGTTCCTCCGCATTCTTCTTTACAAATCCCGTGTCAAATGACGCATTGTGTGCTACCACTATGTCATCACCGCAGAACTCCACAAATCTCGGTACTATGACATCATACATAGGTGCATCCTTTACCATGTCATCGTTTATGGAGGTGAGCTGTTCTATCTGGTATGGTATCGGAACGCCTGGATTGATAAACTCTGAGAACGTGTCAACAACCTCGCCGTCCTTCACCTTGACCGCACCTATCTCTATGATCTTATTGTGTTTCTTTGAAAGTCCTGTCGTCTCTATATCAAATACTACATATTCTGAATCAAGACTCTGGTTTCTGGAATTCTTGACCAAATCTTTGAGATCGTCTACAAAATATCCCTCGACACCGTATATTATCTTGAAATCTTTTCTGAGTCCCTTTGTGTGATTGGCTATAGGGAAAGCCTGAACCACGCCGTGATCTGTGATGGCTATGGCCGGATGTCCCCAGTCGCTGGCACGCTTGACTATCGTCTCTATGTCCACTACACTGTCCATCTCACTCATCTTAGTGTGCATATGGAGTTCGACTCTCTTCTCCGGATATGTATCCATACGAGGCACACGGAAATCCTGTATATGCTTCATTCCGAGCACTCTGCAGATCATGACCTCCTTGGCATATGAATCAAACTCTGCGAGTCCTTTCATCCTATAGAACTGGCCTTTTTGGATCTCATCCCTGTATACTTCCATATCCTCTGGGCTACAGAACATCTTAAAACCTATGGTGTCTGTAAAATCTGTGATATAACCCGTCAGGATAATCTTACCATTTCGGAGTTCTCTTTCCTCTGTGCTCATGATCTGTCCATGTATAACCACTTCTCCGATACCATCATTTATGCTGGATATCTCAAGGAGCTGTCCTTCCACATCCCTTCCTATGAACACATCCGGATCATCCGAATATCTTTTTCGCCTGCCAAATGCCTCCTTGCCGGCTGTTTTCTGCCCATTGTCCCCACCGGATGCAGATGCCGCCTTTGCATCTGTTTTCTTCTCTTCTGCAGCCTTTTCAGTGTTCTTGCTGACAGCCAGCTGTTCCTTGCCCACAGCCTGTCCGTCTACTATGATGTCACCGTGATCCCTGAGATTGCTCAGAATTGCGTCTATCTTCTGCTTTTCAACAAGCGCACTTGCACGGCGAAGCTTCTCCTTGTCCGCCTCACTGAACTCAAATGCGACATTGACACTCATATCGAATCTGTCCTGGAACATCTCTTCCATATACTGCTTTATCTTATCTGCGTGTATACGGGCTATCTTACTATCCTCTATCGCTATGGTTATTACATCTTCATCACAGTACCATTCACCCACGGATCTGGATATCAATCTGTAACCCACATTGCTGAATGATTTTATATCGTATAATATACTCTTCTCATATGCCTTTACGATTGCCTCCAGATTATACTGAGTCGACAGTGTATAATGTTCCTTTATCCTGACTGTATACCTTCTCTTGCCAAACAGGTGCTTTCGCAAGTTTTCCTCCGCCTTCTCGATATTTGGACGGCTTATGATATGTTTGGATCTTATATCAACCTGCAGAATGTCTTTATTCTCTATTATAACTACTCTTGTTACATACACCTCTTCCCTGAACAGACTGTCCAGTTCCTTTGGCATCTCTAATCCTTCAAATACGTCGAAAAATGGCTGTTGTTGTTCAACATCAGCTGATGCAGAAACGGCTTGTTCTGCTGACTCTTCCGTTGATGAAGATTTAACCTGTTCAGCAGAGTCACATTCCGGCTCTACCACGTCCTGATATGTATTCTCCTGCACAGCAGGTTCAAAATCGTCATGCCAGTTGGCTGCATCGCCGTACATGAATGCCTGCAGCTGTTCCTCCTGCATCTGCTCCTCATAATACCTGGCATCCTGCATATCCCTGGCATACCTCTCGTCAATATTCTCTTGTTCTAAGATTGGATCTTCATTGTTATTCAACTAATCATCACTCCAATTATCTAATTCCCTCTTCAGAGCCGGAATAAATTCTTCCTCACTCAATCTTCCTACAACTTCACCTTTCTTTATCAGGAGACCACAACCTTTACCTCCTGCAATTCCAAGATCCGCTTCCTTCGCTTCTCCCGGGCCATTCACAACACATCCCATAACCGCAACCTTGATATTCAGATGATCGTAATCTGACACAAGCTTTTCCACCTTGTTCGCAAGCCCTATCAGGTCGATCTCTGTACGCCCACATGTAGGGCATGATACAAGCTCCACCCCTCCTTTTCTGAGACCGAGAGCTTTGAGGATCAACTTTGCAGACAGGATCTCATCCACCGGATCCCCGGTGAGTGATACCCTAATGGTATCTCCTATACCCTCGTGCAGGATTATTCCAAGTCCAACTGAGGATTTGATGTTTCCCCTTGTCACAGTTCCCGACTCGGTTATACCTACATGCAATGGATAGTCTGTCTTATCAGCTATTATCTCATGCGCTTTAACGCACATCATGACATCTGAGGATTTGATGCTTATGACTATATTGTGATATTCAAGCTCCTCTATCATACGAACCTTGTCAAGAGCACTCTCAACTATTCCCTCAGCCGTGACGCCGCCGTATTTTTCCACCAGATCCTTTTCGAGGGAACCACTGTTGACTCCCACTCTTATAGGAATATTTCTTTTCTTTGCAGCTTCCACAACCTTTGCCAGATTCTGTTGTCCGCCGATATTTCCCGGATTGATTCTTATCTTGTCAACACCGTTTTCGATGGCCCTTATTGCAAGTTTGTAGTCAAAATGTATGTCACCCACAAGCGGTATGTGTATTCTCTTCTTGATCTCTGGAACAGCTTCAGCCGCAGCTTCATCGTTGATGGTACATCTTATGATGTCGCAGCCAGCCTTCTCAAGCTTCAATATCTGTGCAACCGTAGCTTCAACATCACTTGTCTTCGTGTTCGTCATGGACTGAATGAGTATCGGATTTCCTCCACCGATAACCCTGTCACCTATGTGAATTTCTCTCGTTTTCATTATACCTGTAAACGCCAGTACCATGACGGCACTGGCGTCTTCCTCCTATTTACAATATATTGTTGTCAACTAAAAAATACATTTTTAATATCATTGAACAGAATAACTACCATGAGTATCATGACGAGCACAAATCCTATGACCGTCACTATATTCTCCTTCTCCTTCGGAACCTTCCGCCTCGTTATAAGTTCTATCAGCAGAAACAGGAAACGTCCGCCATCTAGTCCCGGTATAGGCAGCATATTCATGATTCCAAGGTTAGCCGAAAGGAGTACAATGTAGTTCATCCAGTTGAGAAGCACGGTAAGTACATCTACCTTGGCAGCCTCATTGAATGTATCATTCATACTCTTTGCAACGCCCACCGGTCCGGACACCTCATCTGAGCTTACCTGTCTTGTGACAATGAGCTTAAGGCTCAGGAAAGTGGCTTTGACCCAGTATCTGACTTCATAAGCCGAGTACTTCATCAGCTCTCCAAAACTCTTAGGGAGCACATATCCACAGCTGATAATTCCTACTTTATATCCAGCACTTGTCTTGACCGGATGAACCGTCGTATCATACACAGTTCCATCAGGTCTCTGAAGTTCCATATCGATAGGTGAGCCATCTCCGTATATCTCCAGATATATCTGCAGTTCTCGGAAATTCTTGATGCTGCTTCCTCCTATCTTGAGAACTGTGTCACCGTCTTCAATTCCTGCCTCCTGCGCCGGATATACGCCGCCGAACTCTTTTACAGAATCTGCATATTCGCTCTGCTGCATCATATCCTTGTCGTATACCTGACCGATGGTTGCCGGATCTGTTCCACAGAAATGTATGATAACCGCTGAGAAAATAAAAGCTATAACTATATTCATGAACGGACCGGCAAGTATAACCGCCATTCTCGCCCATATTGACTTCTTGTCAAATGAGTTCTCATCGTTCTCATTCTCCTCCTCATCCTCACTGAGCATCATGCAATATCCGCCCAGAGGTATCAGCCTTAGGGAATACTGTGTCTCCTTCTTTGTAAATGAGAAAAGCTTTGGTCCAAGGCCCATCGAGAACTCTTTTACCGTTATATGATTCATCTTGGCAACTATAAAATGTCCAAGTTCATGGAAAAATATGATCACACCAAATACAAGAATGATAAGTATGATGTTCAATCTACCACCTGCTTTCTACCAATTCATATACCCATTTTTCTGTATCTAGTATCTGTGATACATCTGGGTTCTCTATAACTTCATGTGCCGCCATGCACTCTTCGATTATCCTATAGATATCGAGGAACTGTATCTTTCTGTCAAGGAACTTTGCTACCGCACATTCATTTGCCGCATTAAATACGGTAGGCATCGAACCGCCCTTTCCAATAGCATCATACGCATATCTGAGTCCTTTGAAGGTCTCCATGTCCGGCTTCTCCACAAGGATCGAACTCATCTTCCAGAAATCCAGACGATCTCCTTCAAGATATCTTCGCTCCGGGTAAAATAATGCGTACTGTATAGGCAGCTTCATATCCGGGGTTCCGAGCTGTGCCATGACCGCGCCATCTCTGTACTCAACCATAGAATGTATTATGCTCTGCGGCTGGACAACAACCTGTATATTCTCCGGGTTGACATCAAAAAGCCATTTCGCCTCTATAACCTCGAGCCCCTTGTTGACCATTGTAGCCGAGTCGATGGTTATTTTTTTACCCATGCTCCAATTCGGGTGCTTAAGGGCGTCCTCAACCTGTACGTGTGACAAAAACTCTGTGTCTTTTCCTCTGAATGGACCTCCAGATGCAGTTAGGAGAATCTTTGCCACATCTCCGTGTACATTTCCCTGAAGGGACTGGAATATGGCTGAGTGTTCACTGTCAACAGGGAGTATTGAAACACCCTTCTCCTTTGCAAGCGGCATGATGATATGTCCTGCCGTAACCAGAGTTTCTTTATTTGCAAGGGCTATATCTTTTCCTGCATTTATAGCCGCGATCGTAGGTCTTATGCCTATCATTCCAACTATACCCGTAACCAGTATGTCAGACGATTCAAGCTCCGCTATCTCTATCAGTCCATCCATACCGGATACCACTCTTATATCTGTATCAGACAGGCTCTGTCTGAGGGACGCTGCGTCCTTCTCACTCCATATACCTACAATCTCTGGTCTGAACTCCCTCGCCTGTTGCTCTAGGAGTTTTACATTCTTTCCAGCAGCAAGAGCTGCTATATTCAGATCATCATTTGCCCTGGCAATCTCCAGAGTCTGCGTTCCTATGGAACCTGTAGATCCAATTATCGCTACATTCTTCATGTCTGTCTCTAACTTCCTCCTACCGTCTATTTATCTCAAAGGACACAATAGGCAGTATCCAGTGTACACACTGGGCACTGCCCACCTTTTTCTGTCCCCATTTTACAGCAGATATATCAAAAGATAATAAATGATAGGTGCTGTAAATATTATACTGTCAAATCTGTCTAATATTCCTCCATGACCAGGAATAAGTCGCCCATAATCTTTTATGTCGTTATTTCTCTTGATGGCTGATGCCGCAAGGTCACCTATGACTGCAGGAAGTGCACCGACAGCTCCCACTACTGCAAAAAGCAAAGGTGCGTAATTCATCTGCTCTACATACATATCGAAGAGTATTCCAAATACTGCACCGAACACGCCTGCGCCGGCTATTCCACCTATAAGTCCCTCTATGCTCTTTTTCGGGCTTAGCACAGGTGCCATCTTATGCTTTCCTAAAGCTCTGCCCACGAAGTATGCACATGTATCATTGATCCATGAACTTACAAATATAAGGAGCACCAGAACCAATCCATGCTTCATATCTCTTATAAGATACACAAATGACAGCATCACACTTACATAGAAGAAATCCATGAACGATGCCATGATCTGCTTATCTGAATATGTTGGGAATGTAAGCACATACACAGCCAGCATCACCAGAAGGTATATGACCATCATAGGGATTATGATGTCCATGCGCTGAAGGTAAATTGCCACGTAATAGAAAATCGTTGCAAGATAACATACTATTCCCGGGAGCTTTCTGTTGACTCCATATACTCTGAGCAATTCCATATTACCGATCAGTGATACGATACCCATGAACGCACATGTGACAACTCCGCCAAAATAAAGTGTAATGGCAAGTATCACAACCAGCACTGCTCCACTTATAACTCTCTGTTTCATTATATACTATTCCTCCGGACAACTGATTATTATTTTGCGTCTCCGAATCTTCTCTCTCTCTTGTTATAATATCTTACAGCCTCCACAAGTGAGTCCATGTCAAAATCCGGCCACAGAGTATCTGTGAAATAGAACTCTGAATACGCAAGCTGCCATGGAAGGAAGTTTGAGGTTCTCTCCTCGCCACTGGTTCTTATGAGAAGATCCGGATCCGGAACTCCCTTGGTGTCAAGATAACCAGCAAATAAACTCTCATCGATATCATCTGCTGTCACTCTGCCATCACCGGCATCCTTCAAAATCTTCTTCACAGCCCTTACTATCTCATCTCTTCCGCCATAATTTATGGCTATATAAAACTGAAGACCTGTATTTCCCGCTGTCGCTTTCTCAAGATCATCCATCTTCTGAACGATATCCTCAGAAAGGCCTTCCCTCTTTCCTATGAGATTCACCTTCATATTCGCATTGTTTGATCTATCTATACTGTCAACAAGATACTTTCTAAAAAGGTTCATTATACCTGTAACCTCTTCAACCGATCGTTTCCAGTTTTCAGTAGAAAATGCATATACTGTAAGATACTTTATCCCCAGCTTGTCACAATTCTCACATATAGCCTCAAGAGCCTTGGCACCCTCTGCATGTCCGTAATTTCTTGGAAGAAATCTCTTCTTCGCCCAACGACCGTTTCCATCCATTATCACGGCAACATGCTCTGGAATATTAAGCATCTCTCCATTTATCTCTCTCTTCATACACTCAATCTCTATTTTCTCTCTTATAAATTCTTTATTTGATCTTTATTTTATCAGTGTTTCTGGTATGGGCTCAATATTAGACCGTCATGATCTCCTTAGACTTAGCCTCAACAGCCTTATCAATCTGTCCAACATACTTGTCGGTGAGCTTCTGTATCTTGTCCTCATTGTCTGAAAGCTCATCCTCGCTGATATCACCATTCTTCTCCTGCTTCTTGATGGCATCGTTGGCATCACGTCTTATATTTCTTATTGCAACCTTTGCAGCCTCACCCTTTTTCTTGATGTCCTTTACAAGCTCTTTTCTTCTATCCTCTGTGAGCTCTGGGAAGTTAAGAATGATGTTTCTTCCGTCATTGTTAGGTGTGATTCCGAGATCCGAATTCATGATAGCCTTTTCGATCTCCTTGACAAGAGACGGCTCCCATGGGGCGATCATCAGAGTTCTTGCCTCTGGTACTGTTATATTTGCCAGCTGCTGCATAGGTGTTGGCACTCCATAATACTCAACCTTTATCTTGTTAAGAATATTAGGATTGGCTCTTCCTGCTCTGATCGTGGCATACTCTGCCTCAAGATTGTCAACTGACTTCTGCATCTTCTCTTCGTACTGTGATAACATTACTCTCTTTCCTCCTGGATACATATTCTCTTATTTTTATTCTCTTATTATAGTTCTCTTATTATAGTTCTCTTATTATAGTTCACAACTTATCGTAATTTCCTGATCACTCAGCAGTGACATACGTTCCTGTGAATCCGCCTGTGACTGCCTTTACAATGCTGTTCTCATCGCCAAGGCCAAATAGCATCATTGGCATCTTGTTTTCCATTGCAAGAACTGCAGATGCGAGGTCGATAACCCCGAGCTTATTGTCTACTATGTCACTCATCTTCATTGTGTCATACTTCTTTGCATTTGGATTCAGCTTTGGATCACTGTCATAAACTCCGTCAATAGCCTTGCCTGAGAGAATTACATCCGCTGAAACCTCAATGGCCATGAGAACAGTAGCCATATCTGTCGAGAAATATGGATGTCCAATTCCACCGGCAAAGAATACGACATCGCCCTGCTCCATATAAGCTATCGCCTTGTCTTTATCAAAAAGCTCTGTCATATTGCCACATATGAACGGTGTCATGATGTGGGTTTTTATTCCGCAGCTTCTAAAGCTGTCTGCAGTATATATACAATTCATGACAGTTGCAAGCATTCCGATAGAATCAGCCTTCACCCTGTCCATATTATCAGATGTTCTTCCTCTCCAGAAGTTGCCTCCTCCGATAACAACACACACCTGTATTCCCTTGTCAACGATCTGCTTGACCTGATTCGATACATCCTTTACTGTTGTCTCATCAAAGCCGTGCTTCTTATCACCTGCAAGAGCCTCTCCGCTCATCTTCAAAAGTATTCTGTCCATCTTAATATCTTTTTTATCTGCCATAATGCATATCCATCCTTTGCAATATTATATAATATATTTTTATCTCTCTGCATATTCTTAGATAGTATATCACATACGCCATATATTTCAAACAAAAAAACCGCCATATCTGTTCAGATCTGTTCATACTGACGCTATACTTTTCCGATACAGCAAATGCCCCGTCCGCCAACCATTACGAACAGGGCATTTGTCAAAATGTAATATATTTATTTTTAGTATATATCTATAGTATCAATAGTCTCCAGAATCATCGCTGCTCTCTGTGTTCACTATTGAATCAACGTCATCTTCCACCTTAAAACTATCAAGGTCAAGAGAATTGCCATATCCCGAATCATTGACAACATTATCACTGATCGTCTGGACTGTTGCTGACGGCGTATAGTTATTGTCGTTAAACAGGAATCTGTGAAGTGCTGTTGCATTTGTCGCAAGGTCACATGCAACTACGTAACTAACATCATTCATCGTAGGGCTTGCTATCGTAAACGGAAATCCTGTGGTTGTTGAAAGCTTATAATTGAAACACGACTTTGCCATGTCCATGATCTCACTTTCTGTAAGGCTTGAAGCAACATCATCAACCACTACATTGATACAGTCGAGCAGCCTTGAAAGTCCGGCACTCTTTGCAGCCTCTATCATCTTTGAAATGACTGTTCTCTGTCTCCATGTTCTTGTTATATCACCTTCATCAGTGCTTCGTATTCTTGAGTAAGCGGTTGCCTGTACTCCATTCAGATGAACAACACCAGTGTCGTAAACATAATCAGAATAGATTCCGTTTACACCCATCTGCTCATCAATACACTGATTGAGTTTGTAGAGCTCCTCTTCCTTTATCTCAATATCAATTCCGCCAAGGGCATCTATAGCTTCTGTAAGTGCAGTAAAGTTGACTGCTACATAATCCGTTATATTGAGATCCAGATTCTTATTGAGCATATTTACCGCACCCTGAGCACCACCATATGCATAGGCATGAGCAGCTTTCTCATATGACTGGCTGTCATTACAAAGTTCGAGATAGGTATCTCTGTATACTGAGAGGAGTTTCACCTCCTGCGTATCGTTGTTGATACTGCATATGATTATACTGTCTGATCTTACTCCGTCATCAACCATTCCCGAATCTCTTGTATCGATACCAAACAGTGCTATATTGGTATATCCGGTCATCTTCTTAACAGACTCTTCATCAAGATCTTCATTGATATGAGTGTTTTTCAACTCGTTATACTGCATTTTGCTGTATGTGTTATTGATGTATGCCTTTACAAAAAGTACACCGATAACAATAGCTGCGACAATCTCTATCGCAAGGATTATTCCCCAAACTTTATTCTTCTTTTTCCTAATATTGTCTTTCATATTCTGCCAATCTTCCGCATCTTCAGCTTCATAATCTTCATCATACTGAGCCGAGTCAACATCATTTTCATCAATATAATCTCTGTCATCATACTCTTCTGATGCTTCATCTGCTTCATGTTCCGGTATGTTTTTCCTATATGCATCCGTATCATCGTACGCTTCGTCTCGTCTGTCATCTTCTTCAGAGTCGTAATCTGCATCAGGTCCAAATGCGCTGTCACTGTAATCGTCATCGGATGCTCTCATATCTCCGCTATCGTAATCAGCATCATCATCGTAATCGTCATCGTCATCAAACAACATCTCTCCTGAATAATCAGATCTGTCATATGATTTTTTCTCAGGCTCCCTATGTGGTGTTCTCGTTGACTCAACGTCATCACGGTCATCCTTATTATCTCTCATACTTTTCTCCTAAATATCAATATATTGACCCGGCAATGATGTATATTGTCAGGTCCTGTCTCAAATCTGCCACCTATAATCAATTTGCTGTCCATACAGAACTGCATTTTACTACAAAAATAATCCAAATTCAACGAAATACTGATATTTCATAATTTTCATGATTTTATACATTATCAGCTTTATGCATTATCAGCGTCAAAAATATACTTATCTATAACGGGAACCAATCCGTCATCATCATTGGAGAGTGTTATATAATCAGCATGCTCCTTTACAATATCCTGTGCATTTGCCATGGCTACTCCAACCCCTGCATAGTCTATCATAGTTAAGTCATTGTAGCCATCTCCGCAGGCTATCAGATCCTTGACATTCATATTCAGAATGTTAAGCAGTTTTTCGAGTGACGTCGCCTTGTGAACGTTTTGTGGCATAATTTCCACAAAATATGGCTCAGACCGGAAAATTGTAACCTTATCACCAATTTTTTTGATCAGGTCCGTCTCTATCTGCTCCGCCTTATCCGGGTCTGCAGTAAGAAGACATTTGTTGAGTGGAAAATCTATATATTCTTTAAAATTGTCTATTCGCATGATCTCCATATGATTGATGTTGGCTTCAAATGTCATATATCCATCTATATCGGTCCCTGTTATGACTCTGTCGCCATCATATGTCACCATGCCACATCCGGCCTTTAGACAGTAGTCATACACCTCTCTCACTGTATCATTGTCAAGAGCCGCCTGATACACCACGTCTCCTGTCTTATAGTTGACAATTCTTCCGCCGTTAAAAGCCAGAACATACCCTCCGAATCTATCAAGCTGTATAGTATCAGCAATCTTTCTTATTC
>ERZ1034920.1615-NODE-1615-length-14068-cov-6.106473_pt1 | contig 14068 bp, 10 predicted proteins | sample MGYA00520688_ERZ1034920 | MGnify/ENA primary metagenome ERZ1034920 (study PRJEB33766, sample SAMN09781785) | gut metagenome | biome: gut microbiome | host: Homo sapiens | place: Madagascar | study: EMG produced TPA metagenomics assembly of the PRJNA485056 data...
AGATAACTGTTGCAACTGCCGGATATAGTCTGGACTTCATTATTCTTCTGAGGTCTCTTCAAAAACCTCTTCCTCTTCCGTTGCATCCGCTGTAACAACACCATTAATGCGGTCAATCTCTGCCTGAATCTTTGTGACTTCTTCATTTCTCTGATCGATTGCTTCACAAAGAGCTACCATATCTGTATCAACAACTTCACCGTTGCGGTACTTTTCAAATATGATTTTGCCAATATCCATATAATCTCTGTCATTTGCCCGACCCAGAAAACGGATATCGCTCTTTCTCTTCTGTATCTCCAGTGTATCTTCTGCCTTCTTCCCCAGATCATTCGCTGTCTCTGAAAGTCTCTTTCCTAAATCATCAAAAAATCCTGCCATCTCTGTCATCCTTTCTTGTATATATACGTTTTATAACTCTCGAATCGTCCGCAGTGTCTCATAGAGATCCAATGCACCATATCCCCAGGCTTTATCTGGATACTCAATATCTGCCCGTTTTCTGGCACCTAATATAAAAAGTCCTTTGAGCTGCATCGTATCATAACCTGCCGACCGCTTTTCCTGCTCCAACAGCCATTCCAGCAAAAGCGCACTTGCACCTGCTGCAATCGCTACCCCAATGCTGGAACCGCTTCGCTCTGCGAATCTTCCTCCCGGCAACGCTCCGGTCACATTCACGCCTGGCACTGCAACATCCGGCTTTACATGATTAAGTCTAGTATATCCTCTGCCTGAGTTAATATCAATACTATTCTCATCTCCATTATAGTAGGCTGCTGTGATCACAGATCTCGTTGTACCCGGTCCGGTAAGCGTTATATCCGGATCAGACTCCAGGAAGATTACATTGCCTGTCAGGAACTCCTGCATCGGAAGCCACAGGTGAAAAATCCCATCTGCCAGCCGCACCGGTTCTGCCACAATCCGCCAGATGCCAGGCACTGGCGCTAAAAAACGCATAAAGATCAGCTGCGCACTGTTAAATTTAGACAAAATCTGATCATATACCTGCACCGTCGTCTGCTCAAACAAAAAGCGAAAAGAAAGCATCCCACTCTGTCTGACAGAGATTCGCGGAAGCACTTCCCCGGATGGTGAGATCACCGAAACAGCAATCAGATTCGGCAGTTCTGCCCACAGTTCCATTGAAAATGCATCTACACCTGTTCCAACCTGAAATTCAATCTCTCTGCGTTCGGTAAGTGCCTCTATCTTCCCCTGATAATGATGCCTCTGGTTCGCTTCATTTCCGGTACCGCTCACAATAATCTGATTGCTGGAGTTGGCATAGATCTGCAACATAAAGTCCAACGAATTATTGCCATTGTGTCCGCCAAAACTGGTTCCCACCGCCAGACAGATCACCAATGGCATCCGATACCTCTGTGCAAGATTCCTGAGATACCGGATTCCCAGCATGATATCATTTTCCTGATAGCAGACCGCCTCTCCTGCAATCGCATAGAAATCTCTGAGATAGCGCTTGGCAGGCTTCAGTTTCACCATAGCAATCGTTGATTCCGGTGCCGCACCAAGGAATCTATTCTCCGCATTTCCACTTCCGCATGCAAGGCTCGCCACAAATGTCCCATGAGTAATGGTATCTTCTGACGGTACGATTACTTTCGGATCTTCACTTTGCAACGCCTGGTTGAGCATTTCTTCCGTATATTCACTTCCATAGGCAAATCCATCCGGTACAGAACCATCCTGTATAGTCTGATCCCAGATTCCTGCAATACGCGTACTCCCATCCAGCTTACGAAACACCGGGTTCGTATAATCAATCCCCGTATCCACAAAACCAATCATAATCCCCTCACCTGCCACATTCAGCGTTGGGTAATACTGTACCTGACTGATCCCTGCCTGATTCATGACATCCATATCCAAAAGACCATAACACTGTGGAACCGCATTATACACATACCGATCAAAATCAATGGGTTCTGCAATATTCTTATTCAGATATACAATCTCGTATCCTGCCCCAACCTCCTGCGAACACACCTCCTCGGGAAGCGCAGGGAGGCTCATCCTTCCACCATCCGTTGACACAATAAAATCCCTGTAATCATTCGACAATATCTGCGCCCTGCACATTTCCAAATCCATATAAAATCACCTCATATACTTTCAATCCAGTATATGAGGTATGTATCCGAATTAGCCTTCCAGCTGTGGAAGTTCCTGACCGCGCAGCATGATCACCGGGCCGCCGGTTCCTTCTATATAAGATCGGGTGATCACCACTTCACCAATGCTGTCATCCTTTGGAATCTCGTACATAATATCCAACATAAATTCCTCAATGATCGCACGAAGTGCACGGGCTCCTGTATTCTTCTTCACTGCTTTCTCTGCGATTGCACGAAGCGCATCATCCTCAAATTCCAGCTTTACTTCATCCAACGCCAGAAGCTTCTGATACTGCTTCAGGATGGCGTTCTTAGGCTCTTTGAGAATCTTAACCAGCAGATTTTCATCCAATCCCTGGAGCGTAAATATAATCGGCAGACGACCAATAAACTCCGGGATCATACCAAATGCACGCAGATCTTCAATCGTTACCTTAGACAGAATATTCTTGTCATGGTCATATTTGTCTTTCAGCTCTGCATTAAATCCGATGGTTGCCTGTTTGGTCAGACGTTCTTTGATAATATTGTCCAAATCCGGAAACGCACCGCCGCAGATAAATAAAATATTCTTGGTATTCACCGTAGTGAGCGGCACCATAGCATTCTTGCTGTTGGCTCCAACAGGAACTTCTACTTCACTGCCCTCTAGTAACTTCAGCATGCCCTGCTGAACGGATTCACCGCTGACATCACGCTGGCTGGTATTCTTTTTCTTGGCAATCTTATCAATCTCATCGATGAAGATAATGCCCTGCTCTGCCTTCTCTACATCATTATCCGCTGCCGCCAGAAGCTTGGATACCACACTCTCAATATCATCACCGATATAGCCCGCCTCAGTCAGAGACGTTGCATCCGTGATCGCAAGCGGCACATCAAGAAGTTTCGCCAGTGTCTTGACCAGATATGTCTTACCGCAACCGGTAGGTCCGATCATCAGCATGTTAGATTTCTCAATCTCAATATCATCCATCGTATCCGTTGCCACACGTTTGTAATGATTATATACTGCTACCGACATTGCTTTCTTGGCATATTCCTGTCCTACTACAAAGTCATCCAGCTTTGCCTTAATCTTATGCGGTGCCGGAATATCCTTAATATCCAGGATCGGCTTACGCTCTTCGCCTTCTTTTTTCTTCTTAATCTTCTGCTTCTTTGGGATCACATTCTCAAGATCATCCACACTGAACATCTGCACTCCCGGCATATTCAGAAGCTGGCTGTAATCCATCTGTCCGCCTGACATCATATCAAAGCTCTTCTGCATGCAGTCCGGACACACACTGATATGATTCGGCAGATCCATCATCTTGCCGGTCTGGCTTTCCGGTCTGTGGCAGATAAAACATACCTTTTCGTATTCATCCTCATCTTTCTTCTGATCTTCGACAACAACATCCTTGTCATCTACTTTTTCTACTTCATTTTCCAATTCGTTATGATTCATATTATCTTTTTCTGACATTCGTTTACTCCTAATTTATAACATCTTTAAAAAATCTTCTTCCGTAATGATTGGAATACCCAGATCTTTCGCCTTTTTATTCTTGGAGGATGTGGATTCTACGTTATTATTGATCAGGTAATTGGTCTTGGATGTTACTGAACCAGTCACCTTGCCTCCTTTGGATTCAATCAGTGCCTTTACCTCATTACGGTTAGCAAAATGCTCCACACTTCCGGTAATTACAAAGTTCATTCCGGCAAATGTCTGCTCACCCACATCTTCCTGTCCTTCCGGTAACTTCACTTCCTTTAGAAGCTTTTCAAATAATTCCCGGTGCTCCGCATCTGCAAAATACGCCACATAATTGCCTGCGATCACATCACCGATTCCATCAATCGCAGCCAGATCTTCTGTGGTCAGATCCATAACCCTCCCCGGGTCGTGTCCGATTTCCTTGCAGATCAGCTTCGCATTGGCAAGACCTATATTGGCAATTCCAAGTCCGTAGATCAGTCTCGGCAGGGTCGTCTCTCTTGCCTTCTCCACACTGGCGATCAGGTTATTATACGACTTCTCACCAAATCCATCCATCTCACAGATCTCCTCCCGATGCTGCTCCAGATGAAACAAGTCTGCAAAATCATGAATAAAACCTCTGGCTATAAACTTTTCCAATGTAGCTTCCGACAATCCATCAATGTTCAGCGCATCCCGGCTTACAAACAATGCGTAAGACTTCAGCTGCTTCGCCTGACATTCCGGATTGGTGCAATACAATGCTTTGGCGTTACTGATACTCCGGATCTCCGTGGCACCTCCGCACACCGGACAGACCTTCGGGATGTCTTTCACACCGCTTCTGGTCAGATTCTCTGCAATCTGCGGAATGATCATATTCGCCTTATAGACCTCGATCTGGTCTCCGATACCAAGCTCTAATTCTTCCATAATGCTGATATTATGAACACTGGCACGGCTCACAGTCGTACCTTCCAGTTCCACCGGGTCAAAGATTGCTACCGGATTGATCAGTCCTGTTCTCGATGGGCTCCATTCAATCTCACGCAATACCGTCTTGCTCGTCTCATCTGCCCATTTAAAGGCAAATGAATCTCTCGGGAACTTCGATGTTCTGCCCAGAGACTGCCCGTATGCTACATCATCATATATTAACACAAGTCCGTCAGACGGAAAATCATTCGACACGATTTTTTCTGAAAATTTAATAACTTCATTCGGTATCTCTTCACGACTCACAACAATGTGTTCTACTACTTCAAAGCCCTGACTCGCAAGCCAGTCTAACTGCGCTGCTCTGGAATTATGGAAGTCCACGCCCTCTGCCTGTACCAGCGAAAATCCGTAGAACTTCACATTACGCTTTGCTGTGATCTCGCTGTTTAACTGGCGGACCGATCCGCTGCACAGATTTCTCGGATTCTTATATTTGGCATCTACTTCTGCAATCTCTTCATTAATCTTTTCAAAATCTTTATATCCGATCACTGCCTCACCACGAAGAACCAGCTCACCCTTATACGGAATCTGCAACGGCAGATTCTTGAATGTTCTGGCGTTAGCTGTAATAACCTCACCGACTTCACCATTTCCTCTGGTAACCGCCTTCACAAGACCGCCTTCACGATAGGTTAATACAATGGTCAGCCCATCCATCTTCCAGGACATGACTACTTTCTGGTCTCCGGCAAATGCCTGCAGTCCGGCAACATCTTTTGTCTTATCCAATGACAGCATCGGACTCGGATGCCGTTCTTTTGGAAGCTCGCTTAATACTTCATATCCTACATTCACCGTCGGACTGGAAGACAGCGTAACTCCGGTCTGAGCCTCCAGTGCCTGCAGCTCGTCATAGAGTGCATCATATTCGTAATTGGACATAATCTCGTCCGCATCCTGATAATAGGCTTTCGCCGCCCGGTTCAGAAGCTCCACCAGCTCCTGCATTCTCCTGGTATCTGTATTGTTATTCATAATCTTCTATCTTCCTCTTCCGCCCGGCGCATTCTCCGAGCCTTTCAATTCTTCATATAATTCATTTAGTTCCTCATCCGTAAGGCTCCGATATTCGCCTCGCTTCAGATTCCCCAGTTCGATATTCATAATACGCACACGCACAAGCTCTGTCACCTTATACCCCAGCGCCTCGCTCATCCGGCGGATCTGACGGTTCAGTCCCTGTGTCAGTACGATGCGGAACTTATATTTTCCAATCTTCTCTACCGTACACGGTCTGGTCACTGCATCCAGACCTTTTTCCTTATCCTGAATATGCACACCTGCTGCCATCTGTTCCACAAATTCATCCGTCACCGGCTTGTTCACAGTCACCTTGTATTCCTTCTCATGACGGTTGCCGGCGCGCATCATTTTATTAATGATGTCACCGTTATTGGTCATCAGAAGCAGTCCCTCCGAATCTTTGTCTAAGCGTCCTACATAAGTCACCCGTACCGGATAATCCAGAAAACGAATGATATTATTCTTCGTACGCATGTCTTCCGTACAGACCACACCCGCCGGTTTATTCACTGCCAGAACTACCATGACATTTTTCCCGCGGATTTCCTTCTTGCCAACAGTCACTGTCTGATTCGGCAACACCTTCATGCCGCAGGATGCCGTCACTCCATCTATCTTCACTTTACCTGCTTCGATCAACCGGTCTGCTTCACGCCGGGAGCAGATGCCCGCATCACTGATGTACTTATTCAGGCGGACTGGCTTCACTTCCCTGCGATTGTATTCTTCCTCAATTCGATTCTTCATATTCGATACCCTTATATAATAAAAAATTACTTTTTTCTTTCCTATATATAATAACGGGTTATGGTACTTTTTGCAACGAGCATAATGTAAGGAATTCTCCCTACAACCCATTTCCATTTTCTGATATTTTATGGTATATTTAATATAAAATTATACTTATATAACAGGTGATGTTTGCATGATAGATCTCAAAACAATTCATTATATCAAAGCAATTGCCGAAGAAGGCAGTTTTCAAAAAGCGGCTGCTTCCTTATATATCAGCCAGCCTGCGCTTAGTCAATACATAAAACGTATAGAAAACGAACTGTCTTTTCCTTTATATGAACGCCAAAACGGTAAATGTGTCCTTACACCTCCGGGAGAAATTCTTCTTCAAAAGGGATCTGATATATTGTCACAGTTTGACACAATGATTGAAGAAATGAAAATCTGTGCCAATTCTCAAAAAAAAGATATATATTTCGGTTGTCCTACTGGCTATTCGGTTCCCTGGTTCAGTGAATTTCTGTTAAATTGCAAACACTTCTCGGATTGCGACTATCATTTATCAGAAGATTCCGTGGAAGCCCTTATCAATATGCTTGCCAAAAAAAAGCTCGATATCGCATTCATACCGGCAATTTACTATCATCCCGATATCATTTATCAAACAATCTGTCACGAAGCTTATTATCTTGCTGTTCCGAATGGACACACAATCAATAAAACGATAGAAGCTCACAACGAAAAGGGAACGGTTGATTTATCCACGTTGGATGAGCTGGCTTTTATTTCCGGTCCAGCTAAGGCATACACAGAATTTATAAGACCCTTATTCGAAGATGCAGAACTTGATGTAGATACCATTTTCGTCGCCAAAAACTGGGACATTGCGCATTCCATGGTAGAAAGAGGCATTGGAACAACGATTGTGCCTTATTGGTTTACACACCACCAGAATAATTACGTAAATTATTACCGCATAGTCAGTTCCAAAAAAACCTACCGGATTTTTGCTTACGCCATGCGCAATCAGTGCAACATCTCCGCTGAAACACAGCACATCATCGACTATATCATCCAAAAGTGTGGGGATATACACGCACACGAAATCGTAGAACCCGCATCACTGGTTCTGGATTATATGACCAAAGCGCCTTTATCGGAGATTTTTGAAGAATAATCTCTGTACAAAAGAACACCCGGACAATTCACTGTCCGGGTGCTCTTTTACATTCCCATCATATATACTTTCACATCATATTATTCTACATTTTCCAGACTACCCTCTACCTCTGTATTCTCAGCTTTCTTCATTCGCATATATGCATAAAATCCAGCCCCCAATACTGTCCAGATAAGCAGACAAATATACGCCTCTTTTCCAAGCACGCTATTCAATCCCGGAACTGGTACCAATAATAAAATTGCAAACAAAACAGATAAAACAACGCCTATTCCACCTATAATCATGCAATTAGTTGAATGTGCTTTTCTTGCACATTTAAATGCAGCCAGCGATGTGTAAAAATATCCGATGGCACCACCTACGCATGACATATCAACCAGCCACCCCAGCGCGGTTCTTCCAAAGAACGGAGCAACCATTGTTATGATCATCAAAAAAATAATTGCGTTTTTTGGAGTCTTGCTTTTTTTATCAACAACCCCAAACCATTTTGGCAGGAACTCTTCTCTTGACATAGAGAACAGCAACCTGCTTGCAGCCATATAGAATCCTACAATCCCCGATAATACTGCTGCTAACACAGCGACACCTATAAACAGCAGTCCTGCCTTACCCAGCAATTCATATGCAGTATAAAACGTAGGTAATGCTTCCAGACCTTCTAACTGCTTTGCTTCCCGGATATACTCTATCCATGAAGAATATCCCGCCGGAAGTACCGAAGCTGTTACCGTATTCAAAATAATATATACACCACCGCCAAACATAATCGAAGCAATCATAATTGTTCTCGTTTTTTTTGGTGAAAAATTACTTTCTTCCGCAACCTGCGGTATCGTATCAAATCCAAAGAACGCCCATGGAGCCATTGTCACGATTGAAAATATGCCGGCTATTTTAGAGGTTTCAGTCGAAAAGAATGGTCTCATATTATCTACTGATGCTTTTGGACTCACTATACTTGCCACTGCTATTACAACCACGCCCAGAACCAGCATAACTGTCAGAAGAATCTGAAAATTACCAGCCATATTCACACCCTTGATACATAGTATTCCAAGCAGACAGCTAACAGACACAGCAAGAGCAATTTCACCTGCATACACTTCATATCCTGCCACACTATAATGCGGTCCTATCCGAAACACATTATTTAACAAGGTTCTTCCAATTAATGCTAACGCTGTTGCATTCATTGCGATCGGCATAATATATGCCAATGACAAAAACCATGAACAAAAATAAGCATGTCCATCTCCAAAGATCATTTGTGTGTACTTGAATTCTCCACCTGCCACTGGATACAATCTTACCATATAGTTATAATTGACCGAAATCAGGCTCATAACAACAATTGCCAGCATCATACCAATTAAAGTTCCGAGTGGCCCTGCATCCATCAAGAACGTATCTCCAGGCATCACAAATGCTCCCCATCCGATAATACATCCAAAAGCTAATGCCCATACACTTGTCGTTGACAGTTTCTTTTCCAATTTCTGTTCTTCACCCATTCGCTTGCCTTCTTTCACCGCTTACTGTTTTTCTTTGGTGCCTACCTGACAATGAATTCCTCTTCCATTGAAGTATTCTGCCATTTTTTTAACCTTTTCAGTAAATGCTTTACGGTCTATCACAATATTTTCCATCTTATACGGAATACCCAGAGACTGATATTTTTCCTCGCCCAACCGCATAAAACTTAATAATTGCAAGGTTCTAACTTTTCCATCCATTTCGTTCAAAATGAAATCTGCAGTTTTTTCAAGATTATCTTTGCCATCATTAACACCAGGGATTACTGGAATCCGTAAAATGATCTCTTTATTGAGATCTGCCAGTTTCTTCAGATTCTCTAATATCAGATGATTCTCCCTGCCTGTATGTTTTCTATGCACATTTGTATCCATATGCTTGATATCAGATATGATGATGTCTGTGTATGGAAGCACCTTTTCAATCGTACTCCATTCTGCATAAAATGTTGATTCCAGACATGTCTGTATCTTTTCTTCTTTACAACGTCTGAACAACTCAACAACAAAATCCATCTGTATCACAGGATCGCCGCCAGATACTGTAACTCCACCACCTGACTTTTCATAATATCCCCGGTCTTTTAAAATGATTTCCATGCACTCATCTACAGTCATCTCTTTTCCCCATGCTTTGATCGCATCGGACGGACATGCCTGGTAACATTTCATACAATTTGTACATATATCCCTGTTAATCTTAACGAGCTTACCATCCTCGAAGCAAAGAGCCCCGTCTACCGGGCAGACATTCTTACAGGCATTGCACTTTTCCTGAGAAATGCACTTACTCGAATATATCCCCGCCTGCATATGATATAGCCAGCTTTCCGGGTTACTGCACCATTCACAGCGCAACGGGCAGCCTTTTAAAAACAACTCTGTTCGAATACCAGGTCCATCATGAATGGTAAATCTCTGGACATTGAATACAATTCCTGTATCTTTACGCATTCTACACCTCCTGACTAAATAACTTCAATCAAGCTTCTTACGAAGAGATTACATCCTACTGCGAACAGAACTACATAGATTACACGCAGGAACTGTTCTCTGTTAATCTTGTCAAGGAATTTAATTCCAAGTAAGAATCCTACTGCTGCGAATGGCCAGCATACTGCTACAGCACTCCACAGGTATGGTGTCCATGCTCCGTTTCTAAACTGATTGATTGCATTCAGGGTATCCATGATGCACCAGAAACAGATCATTGTATTTCTGAATCTTGTCTTATCCTTAACTGCACTCAGTGTATACACTGTAATCAATGGGCCTCCGATATTGAATGCTCCATGAACAATTCCTCCTGTAATAAGGCAGATAACACGAAGTACTTTTGCTTTTGGAGAGTCATCCTCTTCTTTCATTTCTTTCTTCAACACTAATGGCACAATAATATTCTGATAAATCTTAAACAGTGCAATCACCATAACAACTGCTCCGATTGCAATCTTTGCCATTGCCGGATCGATCGCATAAAACAGATACTGACCTACCAGAAGACCCGGCAGACATGCAATAAGTATTTTTCCCAAATCCTTCCATGAAATATTTTTCAGAGATTTTAATGTTAAGATCAGTGCCAGTGACGTAGACATGATTGTTCCAAATGGAACCGCAGTCGTTACACCTAAAATGCTTGTTGCGAATGGTGAAGAAATAACTGTACAACCAAATCCTGCACTACCTTCCACAAAAAAGCCAAATATCTGTATAATTCCAAGTAATATAAATCCCATTTCAAATGTCATTGCATTTTCCTCCTCTAACCACGAAAGTCTGGAGTATATTACATGCTCCAGACTTTCTCATTTCTCAAATAATCAAACTATAACCATTCGTTAAAAATGAAATTCTGTACGGTCGATCAGGTCGTTCTGTAATGGTGTACCCAATTCAACGAAGTATGCACTGTAACCAGCCACACGAACAAGCATATCTTTGTAATTTTCAGGGTGCTTTTGAGCCTTTCTCATCTTATCAGCGCTCATAATATTAAACTGAATATGCATGCCACCTTTGTCCAGATATTCATCAACAAAGCTTACAAGATTATCTCTTCCTTCCTCTCCGGATACAGCTTCCTCCGGGAATCTTGCATTCAGAAGAGTTCCGTTCTGTGCCAGGCTGTGGTCAACCTTTGCAACTGAGTTAATCAGTGCTGTCGGTCCTGATATATCATGCTGACTGCCCTGTGTATGAACTGGTCCCATATTATCAGACAGTGGCTCACCATTCTTACGTCCATCCAGTGATGCATTTGTTGCAAGTCCAAGTCCTACGTTAGCATTTACTGTGTAAACACCTGGAATGTAAGAACCACCACGTGGATTAATACCTTTATTCAGATTTCTGCAGAAACTTTCATATACAAATTTGAACAATTCATCTGCATAATCATCATCATTACCATAATGATGAATCTTAGAGCTGTTAACCAGTGCATATAACTGATCATGTCCTTCCCAGTTATCATATACTGCCTGAAGCAGTTCATCGCCTGTATAACGTTTCTCCTCAAATACCAGCTGTTTGATTGTAGAAAGAATATCTGCACAGGTTGCAATACCAGCTGCCTGCGGTGCTGTAAAGTTATACTTTGCTCCGCCTTCTGTGATACATTTACCTCTTTCGATACAATCTTCATACATAGATGAAATATATGGTAATGGTTTAACTTCTCTGTGAGCGATATCAATCACATCATTGCTTCCACGAATCTGTTCACACCAGTATGCAAACTGTTTGTCAACTGCTTCCAGAACTTCATCAAATGTCTTGTATGTACGAAGACTTCCGTAATCAGGGCCTAACTGTCCGTCGATATGCATCAGACGTCCATTATTTAATGCCAGCTCTACAATCTTGGCAGAATTGATATATCCTGCGCCATGCCATCCATTTTCCTTACCTGGCAGATTCGGCTCTACACATCCTACAACACTGTAGTCTCTTGCTTCTTCCAGCGTATGACCCTTCTTTAACATAGCCTCAATAGCCGGTGCATCATTGAATACCTTCGGATGTCCAAATCCAGCTCTGATACATTCAATCGTCTTAACTTTTAATTCGTATGGTGTATTTTCATGCATACGTACACAAAGCCATGGATTCATCATACGAGTATGAGCAGATGCTTCAATCATCATCATAGTCAGATCATTTGTTACATCATTTCCTTCTCTGTCAACTCCTCCGATAACAAGACTTTCTCCACCAAATCCACGTCCATTACGAACTACAACTGTACTCTTGTCTTTCAGCTTAGTCGGATTGTTCATCTTAACGTACTGATTCTCAATCAGCTCAAGCGCAAACTCTTTCGGAATTGTACCATTTTTCATGTCCTTCTCATAGAATGGATATAACCACTGATCCATACGTCCGTACGAAATTGAATGTCCATTTCCCTCGATCTGGATCAATGTTGTTGCCAGATTAAACAGCTGAATTGCCTGCCAGAATGTCTGAGGCACGCCGCCGGCGATCTGATAACAGTTAGCTGACATTGTCTCTAATTCCTGTTTTCTCTTCGGATCTTCTTCTTTTGCAGCCATTTCTTCTGCAAGTTTTGCATAACGCCTGATATACATCTTGACAGAATCAAGCATCATGATCATAGCTGTCAGGAAATCTTTTCGTTCTGCATAATCCTCATCTGTTTCTTTCAATTTAGCAAGCGACTCTCTGGCTTTCTCCTGAATTCCATCATATCCAAGTCTCATCAGCATTGCGTAATCTACTTCTGTATGTCCAACTCCGGCATAATGATAGTCATTTGTAACATATACCTTAGCTCCTGCCTCTGAACCTTTCAACTGATCAGGTGTCAGTCTGGAATTAATCAGGTCATCAACCGTTTTTCCTCTCCAGTACTCTGCGAGCTCAACAATATCTTTACGATCCTGATCATTTCTGATATAGAACTGATCATGTGCACGTTCCTCAAATGGGAAATGAAGCACTTCATCAATCAGCCACTCTACTGAAAACTCCGGATAAATCGGAGCTGCTTTAGCAGGTGCGGCAATTTCTCCCACGATCAGGTCCTCATCATAGATATAAAGTGGAATGTTAGCCAGAATCTTATCAAAAGCATATGCACACTGCATCTTTCTTGTACAATCCTCATGCTCTTTGTAAGATTCTGTAACCAGTCTCAGTCTGTCTACATCCACATCATATGGTCTGTCCAGGAATGTCTGTCTGAGGTGATTAACTCTCGGAAATGGTGACCAGTCTTCATGATGTACCTGATATCCCAAAGAATATGTGTGATCATATGGATGTATTCCACTTGCGGTTGTGTGCTGAACTTTCATGTTATATCCTCCTTGTGTTCGATATATTCGTTTTTATATTTTACGGCCGTTTTTCTTTGTCTAAAATATAACACGAATTACCATTCTTGGATAATACCAGTTCCTTATACACCTATATAACTTAATGTTATATAACTTTAACAATAACTTTTCATTATGATATTTTTTACAACTCATTTTTGTTAATTCTTATTTTTTTGTATATTATTCCTCGCCTTATAATTATGTAGACACTCCAACCGCTTTCTTTCTATGTCTTATTTTTAACATTCTGACAGTGCATTTTTATCTTCACATAAGGGGATTACATATGATATACTAAATATTACTATATACTATTCTTCCGAAGGGAGAACTTCTATGATCAGCTTAACTTTAAATACAAAAAAATGCATGGCAGAGCTTCTGCTCCGCGAGACATTCGACTCGTTTCTGTTTATCGAAGGCTCTGTCACCACTTTTAATAAATTCACCATCGACGGCTATATCCACAGTGATTTCTATGAAAAGGATACTCCGGCAGAACCATACAGCGCCTGGAAATCCCTCCGGGAATTTGTCTTTTCTATTATTAAAGGCAAACGAACACCATTGGACTTTCACTTTGTATTCTCCCTGTCCTCTGATACTGTCCGCACACTTATTGCAGAGAATGAATT
>ERZ1034920.1617-NODE-1617-length-14065-cov-7.310778_pt1 | contig 14065 bp, 13 predicted proteins | sample MGYA00520688_ERZ1034920 | MGnify/ENA primary metagenome ERZ1034920 (study PRJEB33766, sample SAMN09781785) | gut metagenome | biome: gut microbiome | host: Homo sapiens | place: Madagascar | study: EMG produced TPA metagenomics assembly of the PRJNA485056 data...
CCATAAAGCTATATTAATAGATTTCTTAAAATTTTGCAAATCAAAATTTTTTATAGTACAATTTTATCAGAACAGATAGGGGAAACAAAATGGAATTTTTCAGAAAACATCAAAGAGCTATCGTTGCAATAATTGCGGTTACATTTATTGCATGGACTGTTGGCTTAATGCTGTTGCCTCTTATGGTAAAATAGGTATATTGTGGGTATAAATAGGTTAATAAAAAAGATATTTATAGTATTTACAGCATTGCTTATAGGCAATGCATACCTTATTGCAGATGCAAATCAGTTGAAAACTATTCAGCATAAGCAAAGAGTTACCCATGAAAAAATTAAAAGACTGAGAGTGCTAGAACACCTTGAAAAAAGTAAGTTATACAAAAATCAACAAAAATTAGAACAGGCTTCAAATACGTTACAGCATTCAAAAAATCAGTATTCAAGTTTGGAAACTCAATTATCGCAAATGGAAAGGGACTTGAATGCTTCTATTGCTGAGTTTAACAAGGCTAACGTAGATATGCGTAAACGTATTCGTCAGGTTTATAAAAATCAAAGGACAGGTATGTTTCAGTTGATTTTGACAGCCAAAGATTTGAATACTTTGTTAGATGTTGTTTACTTTGAAAAAATTGTGTTGAAAAAAAATTATGCGCAAATCCTTGCAGTACGGGCTCGTTCTCAACGCATTGCTATGATGAAGCGAGATGTTGAGGCTAAAAAGGTTGCTCTCGCTCAATCTATTCAAGAAATAAACTCTCAACAAAGAAATATTAAATCTGCTATTGCGATGAATCAAAGCATGATTAATAAGTATAAAACTGATCGAAAAACTTATGAAAGAGCAGAAAGAGAACTCGCAAGGCAGTCTGCAAGTATTCAAAGTATGATTGCGAGAAACAGAGGCGGTTCGACAGTAAAAATTACATCAACCGGATTTATGCGTCCAATTGGTGGTAGAATTACATCGCCGTTTGGGTGGAGAACCCATCCGATATTTAATAGCCGTACATTCCACTCTGGTGTTGATATAGCAGGTCCAAATCATGGTAGCGTTCACGCATCAAATTCTGGAAAAGTTATTTATGCCGGCTGGTATGGAGGATATGGTAAGGTTGTAATTCTGGATCATGGAGTTGTAAATGGTAGACCAACAACTACATTGTATGCGCATATGTCGTCAATAAGAGTTGGACAAGGACAATTTGTTCATAAAGGTGATGTTGTAGGATATGAAGGGACAACTGGTTACAGTACAGGTCCACATGTACATTTTGAGGTAAGAATTAACGGCAAACCTAATAATCCGTTGAATTACATATAGAAATAAGGGCAGGAAATTGAAAAAGTATTTATTAGTTACAGCTTTAATATTATCTATGACTTCTGGAAGTGTTTTTGCTTCGGATGTTGTAAATTCTCCTGCTGATTTGGAGAAGCTTTTTAATGAAAGTTTTTATGAATCTCCGACTTCTATCGCTACTCCGAAAGTTGAAGTTGTTGAAGGTAGTAATGTTAAGCCTTGCAGGGGGATGCCTCTTTTCAAAAAAACTCGTATTAAACTTACAAACTATTTAAGAGAAAAAGAATACAAAAAAAATCTTGAATTGATTGAACAAGAAAAGCGAGAACAAGAAAGACTTGAAGAAGAAGAAAATGCTAAATTAAATAAGGAGTTGAATATTAATTTTGCAGCTCCTGCCAAGAGTGAAGATAAAACAGTTAGCAAAGATAAAAAGAACAAAAAATCTGCAAAAGAAGAAGTAAAAAATGTTCAGTCAGATGATACATTGGAACTTGAAGGCGGTGTAAAGGAACAGGTTACATCAAATGATGTTGTTTTGGATGCCGATAATGTAGATTATGATGACAAAACAATGGATATCATTGCAACCGGGTCTCCAGTTCTAGTGTTTCCTCCGCAAAATGTCACTATAAAAGCTGATAAAATGGTTTATAATAAGGTTTCGAATACCCTGAAAGCTTATGGGAAAGTTGAAGTTATTAGGGATGGTAATTCGGTTTTTGGAGATTATTTGCAAATTAACATGAATGAAGAAAATGCGTTTATGGATAATTTGCATACAAAGGCTTCAATGATGACAGTAAAAGCAAGAAATGGTGAAATGCAAGATGACAAAATAATTCTCTATAATGGAAAATTGTCATCAGAAGATCATTATGTTTTGAACTTGCAGTCGAAAATGATTGGTGGTAACCAGTTTAACCGTATGATGATTGATGATGAGGACAAATCGTCAATTACCGATGCAACTGGAGAAACTGCAATAAATATTAAAGCTAAAGATATTATTGTTAATGCAAAACGAGATCACGATGTTATAACTTTAAAAAGAGCAGAGATAAAATATGGTGATACAGGATTGTTTAAAATTCGTTCAATTACAGCTCATACGAACAAAAAACACGAATTTTTTGACGCAAATTATCCGGAATTTGGTTCTCGAGGACGTTTGGGGATGTTTGCCGGTCCTGGTTTTGTTGTTGATACCCCGTTGCAAAACGGTTCTACATTGAAAATATTGCCAATTATTAATAACAAAAGTGGTATTGGTTTTGGTGGATTGTTAAAATATCGTAGTGCAACAAACTATACTGATTTAGGCTATGGCTCATCAGCGGATGTTTTTATCTTAAAAGGTAAGCAGTTATTTGATGATAAATTATATTTGCAATATGGTGCTAATTCGTTCATGGATGAATGGTGGTTCGGCCCTAGAATGCCAAAATATACAGCAGAATTGGTTTATCATGACGATGGCGTTATTCCGTCTACAATTGGTAAAGACTTAGATTTGCAATTTAAGCATCGTTTCGGTTTAGGTTATATGCAGAACAACGATTATAACAGACATGGTGAAAATATTGCGAAAAACGATGTTGGAACGATGAGAGCAAGATATATGGCTGAAATTGCACAATCTTTGTATAGCTATAGAGATAAGAAAAATCTTTTAGATATGAATTTGTCTTTGGTAATGCAAGGCAGTGCTGCATTATACGGGACAGGCGATACACAGTTTGTTGGTAGAATTGGACCAAGGGTGCATTCTCAGTATAAATATTGGATGCAGGATATTGGATTTTACGCAGCTGCATACCAAGATGGTACACCATTACAAATGTACGATATGTATAGATATGGGCATGCAAACGTACAGATTAGAGAAGCTTTACGTGTTTGCAAATATTTGACAGTGGCATGGTCAGGAACTTTGACAATGACAGGTGATTCTCCAAATGGAAAAATGTTCCAAGAAAATTCTTTCATACTAGCTTTTGGACCGGATGATTTTAAGTTGAATATCGGTTATGACTGGGTTAGACAACAGACGTATTTTGCTTTTGTTGTAGCTATGGATACAAAGGGTTCTTCTGTTGAATTTGAAAAAATGGAAATAAAGCACCCTGATAGGTTGGCAAAAAGTAATGAAGAAAAGGTTGAATTAAAAGTTTTTGATACTGACAGCAGTTCTGTAGAAAATGCATCGCCTGTTAAAAAGATGATGTATGCAGAAGTTATTGATATTGAAGATCCTGATAGGGAACAGTTATAAGAGATGAAAAAATTAGATGAACTAAAAAATGAATTGATTGAATATGGAAAACTTGCTGGAGTAAAGAATTTTACTCCTGGGTATTCAGGGAATTTTTCTGCTCGTTACGGTGATAAAATATTGATTACTTCTTCCGGTTCTTCAAATGGATATTTGACTGAAAAAGAACTTGTTTTGATGGATTTTGATGGAAATTTGATTGAAGGAGATAAAAAGCCTTCCTCAGAAAAAATGCTCCATGCAGAGTTTTACAAACAAAGACCTGATGTAAATTATATCATTCATGTACATCCACCTTATTTGAGTTCGTTTGCGTGTTGTCATATTGCGTTGGATGAACCGATAATGGCAGAAAATGTCTTTTATTTCGGACAAATTCCTTTGGCGGAATATGCTTTGCCAGGTTCTATGGATTTGGTTGAAAAAACTGCATTGTATTTCAAAGATTATGATGCTGTTTTGATGGCAAATCATGGTTTTATTGTTGGTGATAAAACTATAAAAGATGCGTTTTTAAAATTGGAACTTGCAGAAAGTTATGCGCAAGTTGTTTTAAATACAAAGATTATGGGTGGTGCTGTATTGTTCAGTCCAGCCCAAGTTGATGAGATTAATTCTCTAAAAAAATAGTTGTGATATAATCAGTTTAGTAAAAGAGGAAATGAAAAGTGTCAATAATGTTAGAAAATAAGCAAGGATTAATAGCTGGAGACGGAATTTTGCCTGTAGAAATGGCTCGTCATGCTAAAGAAAATGGTTTTGAAGTCGTTTGTATTTCCCTTGCAGATGATAATGTAAAAGAATTGAAAAAGTATTGTGCAAAAGTTTATTCTTGTCATCCAGGAGAGATGACAAAGATTGAAAAAATCTTTACTGACGAAGAGATTAAACAGGTAACTTTTCTCGGGAAAGTTCATAAACGTGTACTTTTACAACTACATAAATTTGATTCAAGAGCGATTGAAATTTTGAAATCTGTAAAGAGATTGAATGACGATGAAGTTATGCTTTTGATTGTAAAAGAGTTTGAAAAACATAATATTTCTGTTTTAGATCAAACTATTTTTATCAAAAACTTGATGATTCCATCAGGCGTTTTAGGCAAATCGAAACCGACTGAAAAACAGATGGAAGATGTAAATTATGGTTTTTGGCTAGCAAAAGAAATGGGCAAAGTTGACGTTGGACAATCAGTTGTAATTAAGGATAAAATGATAATGGCAGTTGAAGCTATTGAGGGCACTGATATGTGTATAAAACGTGGGTCAAAACTTGCTAAGCGTAATGCTGTTGTAGTAAAAGTTTCAAAACCATTCCAAGACAAACGTTTTGACATTCCGGCTATTGGATTGAGAACTTTAAAAACAATGAGAAAGTATAAAGCAGATTTAATTGCTGTAGAAGCGAATGAAACAATTATTGTAGATCAAGAAAAAGTAGTTGAATATGCTGACAAACACGGCATTGTGGTAATGGCTGTATAGATTATGAAAAAACTTTTTATAATTACAGGAGAATATTCCGGAGATATCCATGCATCTCATGTTGTGGAGGCTCTTAGGGCTGTTAATCCAGATATTGAGATTGAAGGTATTGGCGGTGAAAATTTACGCCGAGCAGGTGTTAAACTTTTTTCTGATCAAAAGAAAATGGGTGCTGTTGGATTGTCTCCAAAAATTGTAATAGACCACTTGCTTTTGGGCAAAAGAGTTGTAGACTATTTGACAAAGGAATATAAACCTGATTTAGTTTTACTAATTGATTATGGCGTTTTTAATTTGAATATTTCAAAATTTTTGCGTCGTGCGGGAATTAAAACTTTTTATTATATTCCTCCTCAAGTTTGGGCAAGCAGAAAATGGCGTATTAATACAATTAAGAAAAATATTGATGAAGTTTTATGTATTTTTCCGTTTGAGAAGGAAATGTATGAAAGTTATGGTATAAAAACGCATTATTGTGGTCATCCTCTTGTTTCTCAATTACCAGAAAAAGCAAATCGTGAAGATTTTTTGGCAAAACATGGTTTTGAAAAAAATAAAAAACTTGTTTCGATTTTTCCTGGATCAAGAGTATTTGAACTTAAATTTTTAATGAAAGTTTTTGTTAAAACAGCTGAAAATTTGCAGAAAAAACATCCTGATTTGCAGTTTTGTATATCTCATGCCCCGAATTTGTCAGATGAGGTTTATAACAAATTCTTGAAGAACTCTCCTTTCCCGGTAATAAAAGGAGAAAATCAGGCATTGTTGAGTGTTTCTGATGCGTTGATTTTGGCATCCGGAACGGTTGCTCTAGAGGCTTGTTTATATCAAACTCCTATGATAATTGCGTATAGAGGTCCTTGGCTGTTCTATTTGATTTATTTGATTGTAAGATGTATAAAACGAGTTTCTTTACCTAATATTATTGCAGACAAATCAATTGTTCCTGAGATAATTCAAGGGGATGTTTCGGTTCGAAAGATTTCTTATGAAATTGAAAAATTGTTGTTTGATGAGAAATATAGAGCAAATAATATAAAAGAGCTTGGCGATGTAAAAGCATTGTTGTCTGATAAAATTTCTTCAAAAGAGGTCGCAAAAGTTATTGCGCAAGCACTTTGTGATTAATAAATCTTTATAAAAAGGCAAAAATTTTGCGTTTCTTGCGTTAATATATATAAGGGAAACGTATGATTAATCAGGTATTGCCAGCAAATATCGCTGATAAAAAAGCGTTCAAAGACTTTGCGCAGCCCCAAAACGGCTATTATATAAACACGCCTGTCGCAGAGCAGGAAACTAGAAATTTAGAAGAAGAGCAGAAAAAGAAAAGCCACAAGTATGGCAAAACGATTGTTAGCGGAGCTTTGATTGTCGGTTTTGGTACTTTAGCTTTATTTAGCGGTGGTTTAAACAAAGGTGTTGTTAAATTACTTAATAAATTAAAAATTAAATTGGAACAAAAAACGTCTAAAGACGGTCAATTTAAAAACTTTTATCGTTTCGCCTTGAGAAGAGTAAACTCGTTTATTGAAAAATCCGGTAGTATAAATAATTTTACTACGTTGAAAGATGTTGCTTGTCAACGTTTGATGTGGGGGAAAAAGGGAGATAGAATTTTTACACGTAAAATTCATGAAGGCATTACAAATTTCTTTGATGGAATAAGCAGAAAAACAGTAAATTCTTCTTACGCCAAAACCCATAAAAAGTTTGCAAGTTTAAACGAATATTTTAGTACGTTGAATGAACAAATTTTAAGACAAAATCCGAATGATGACGCAGTAAAAGCTGTTATTCAAGGTGTAGAAGCCAAAATCGTAAAGATTAATACAAACTTTGAAAAAGGTTTTGGTTTGAATGCTCGCAATGAAAGATTACGGGAAATTCATAGTGCTACTGACGGTTTATTTGATTTTTTCTGGGATGCAAGTTTTAAAGATGTTAGAAACTTTAAGTCAAAAAATATGTGGCAAACATTTATTGCAGAAGATTACATGCTTCCTGCAAAAATGAAATTGGCTAACAAAACAAGTGTTTTGCGTCAAACAATTACTCACGACATTGTAGACAACTATAAGGCTACAAAAAAGGCGCTTGATAATATTCAAAAATTTATTAGTCCAGCTGATTCTGCTACAAATGATATTTTGGCAGAGTTGAGAAAAAATCTTAACAGTTACAAAAAATTATCTGGTGATAATGAACTTGTCCAGCGGAACGTGTTGAATAAAGAAATTTCCGCTAACTTGAAAAAGCTTTCGGACTGTTATGGACGGAAATCCAAAGAATTTGGCTATAATTCTGAAGCTGTAAACTCTATTGCGTCTTATGTTGCAGAGGTTGAAGATGTAATTGCCAAAAGTTCTAAAGGAGAGTTGCAAGAAATTTTGACAATTTATAAAAAATATTTACCGAGAAAAGAATATTTGAAATTGAAATCTCAAGTAGAATCTGCCATAAAATCTCTAGATAATTCGATAGATATTGAAACTGTTCAATATGTTGATAAGGCAAGGGATTTAAGGTTAGGGTCTGCTCCGACGGATGTTTTATCAATTGTTGGTACAGTTGGAGCTGTTGGATATTATTTGAATAAAGCTGATGGAAAAGATGAAAAGATATCGGCATCCTTAAAATATGGAATTCCGGCAATTGGCGCAATTGCTACTTCTCTATATAGTACTGCAAGATTGATTTCAGGTGGAAAGTCAATGGCTTTCGGTATTGTATCAGGCATGATAATCAGTAAGATTGGTGAAGCTGTTGATAATTTACGTAAAAAATATGCGTTAGATGTTTCATTTCACACAAAAGAAATGAAAGATATGTTTAAACCTCAATCAGATAAAGTATAGCCATATTTTTCGTTTTTGTTAAAATGCAGGTAGAGGATAATCATAATGAAAAATGAAGATACAATCAGATATAAATTAGAACAGCGTGAAATTGACAATTTGAACGAGTTTGCGACAAAAAGTCGTTTTACGAAAGGTAGGAAAAAGCCGACAGAACCATGTCCTATGCGTACAGAATTCCAAAGGGACAGGGACAGGATTTTGCATTCAAAAGCGTTTAGACGTCTAAAACACAAGACTCAAGTTTTTTTATCCCCATTTGATGATCATTTTAGAACTCGCTTGACCCATACGCTTGAAGTTTCACAAATTGGGCGATCAATTGCAAGGGCACTTGATTTTAATGAAGATTTGGTTGAAGCAATTGCTCTTGGACACGATTTAGGACACACTCCGTTTGGACATTGCGGAGAAAGTGTTTTAAATGAGCTTGTAAAAGGTGGATTTCATCATAATATCCAAAGTGTCAGAGTCGTTGAGGTCCTTGAAGATCTGAATTTGTGCCAAGAAACAATTGACGGTATTTTGACTCATACTTGGGGTTATACTCCTAAAACTCCTGAAGGACAAATTGTTCAGCTAGCAGATAAAATCGCTTATATTAACCATGATATAGAAGATTCTATTCGTGCCGGAATTATTGCAGAGAGCGATTTACCAAAAGATTGTATAGAATATTTCACGTCAATTCAGAGCAAGCGTTTGAGTAAAATGATTAGTGAAATTGTCGTGAATTCAGTTGGGAAATCGGAGGTTTCTATGAGCGAAGAGGGTTGGCATTATACAACAAAACTTCGTCAATGGATGTTTGAAAATGTTTATGAGGACGCATCTCCGGCTAAATTGGAAGAGAAAAAAGCTCGTAATGTTATTAAAGAATTGTTTTTCTTGTATTGTGATATGCTTAAACCTGTTTGTGAAGAGTCAAAAATAGAACGAATTGTAACAGATTATATCTCTGGCATGACAGATAGATATGCGGTTGAGAGGTATAAAGAAAACTTTATTCCTATGGGCTTTAAATCAGGTGCAAATGAAGATTACTTGTTTAAACTTGCAAAAATATACTAAGGTTAACACAAGGATTGAAAATTATTTAAAAATATGTTAAAATAGGAATATCTTTCGTAAAAATTATAGGAGTTTGGTTTTGTTTGAAAGCTTATCGAAAAAGTTTAATAATGGGCTAAAAAATAGGTTGTATAAATGCTCTTCTCGGGGGGGGGGCAATCAGTCTGCTTATACATTAGCTGAAGTTGTTATTGTAATGCTTGTAGTTGCGGTTGTTGTCAGTGTTAGTATTAAGATTACAAAAACAAAATTAGATCACATTGTATCATATACTTATTACTCTGCATATTCGACTGTACGCAATGTTACAGGCCAAATACTTGCAGATTTTTCAGTAAAAGAAGACAAAAAATATTTAGAATTGCCAGATGGAGCTTTGAGCTTTTTGAATAATTTGTTTGTTCAAAAAGCTTATGCAAAGGATTGCTTTTATGGCTATCAAGGACATAATTATAGTACAGGGCAAGATGGATATCATTGTTATAATTATACTTTAGGAAGTGCTTGTGCTGCTAAAACTTGGAATTGTAATAACTATGTGGGGAAATATGGTATTACTCAAGATATGTGTAATACAACAAAACTAAAGGCTTATTTGTATTGGTTAGCAAAGGGCAAATATTCTATTAATAATACTAATAGTTTGATAGTACAGGCATATCCAGATATAAAAAATAAAAGTTTTGCTTGTTATAGTGGTGTTACTTGTGGGTATAGTTGGGGAAATGGCTATTATGATGATAAACCTGAACAAATACTAGGAGGTTGTAGCCCAGGATATAATACAAATGATATGAGTTATGCTTGTGATATGGGGATAGAGTATTATTTTATCCCAACTTATGAGTTTATACCTGATGAACCAGAGCCTGAGCCAGAGCCGGAACCAGATCCGACTCCGACTCCGAATGTTTGTGCAAACCAGCCGACTGATGCAGAAATTGAGACAAAACATTGTCAAGGTTGGGATTGGAATGGTTACCCGACTTGCCAATATGAACGAATTGTTTGTCCGGACGGACAGCATTTTAGCGAAAATGCTTGTGGATGCATTCCGGAATCTGCAACTTTGCCAAGAAAAGGACAGAATTTCTGTGAAAAATTTGTTGAATATTCTAATACAAAATCGAATTCTCCTGAATGTAACGGAGATAAAGTTACAGATACAAGCAAATCTTTTTCAGAATATGAACCGGATATTATTCTTCGTAACGGTATGAGGTTATATAATGTTCGCCAAAATCCTGATGAGATTGGTGTTTTGCTGAACAATACACAAGGTGCTTCTTATGAAGGAGTGCCAAATGTAAACACTTACGGTTATACAATATATATTGATATTGATGGTGAAAAAGGCGCTTCGACGTTATGGGAAGATGTTTATCCGTTCTATATTACAATGTCCGGCAAGGTTATTCCTGCATACGATACAACTGCCGGAGCAGAAGAAATAGGCGGAAGTAGTGCAAGACACTTGATGGTAAGTGTTCAGCAAGAAATCGTATCGGGCGGAGCTCGTAAAATTATTTGGCATAAGAAAAGTGTTTCATTCAAAGATGGTGCTTGTGCTTCAAATTACATAAGTCCTGCAACTCCATATTGTTCGGGGATAAATTTAATTCCGCAGTGCAATGATACGATCAATGTTTGTGTTTTGAAATATATTGCTCCGGTAAAGTTTTTTAATTGAATTTGAACTTAATAACGTTATAAAGCAATATGATGCTATGGAAAAATTCTCTCCCTTAATTGAGGGGAGAGAGAGCTAGGTGGTAGTTAAATTTACAAAATCTCTTTACCAATTTTTATTATTAGTTTATAATTAATTTATGGAAAGAAAAATTGTAAAAATTCAAGGATTGAATGTTGATTCTTTTTCGTTTGAAGAAGCAATTGACTATGCGAAAAATATCTCAGGACAAGTAGTTACAATAAATCCCGAAATGATTACGAATGCGGTAAAAGACTACAATTTTGCTAAGATTATTAATTCTGCAGAACTTGTTATTCCTGACGGAATTGGTGTAGAAATTGGTCTCAAAATTTTGGGCTATAATGTGCGAAGAATTGCTGGTATTACTTTTTCTCGTAGAATGATTGAAGAATGCGCAAAAAACAGTCAATCTGTTGCTTTAGTCGGTGCAAAACCTGAAATTGTTGCTAAAACAAAAGAAAATCTTGAAAAAGAAATAGAAGGTTTGTATATTACCTATGCTCATGACGGTTATTTTAATGAAGATGACGAGATAATTGATGAATTGAAAATTAGACAACCAAGACTTGTACTTTGTGCTTTAGGTTCTCCAAAACAGGAAGAATTTATAGTTAAAGCAAAAAAAGTTTTACCACAGACGTTGTTTGTTGGAGTAGGCGGAAGTTTTGATGTTTGGTCGGGTGTTGTGGAAAGAGCCCCTGAAATTTATCAAAAATTAGGTCTTGAATGGCTTTATAGAACGGTAAAGGAACCCAAAAGGTTTAAGCGAATTTTCCCGACATTACCGTTGTTTGTATTGAAGGTTTTACGTGAAAAGTTCATCCCGAGAGGAGTTTAGATATGTTAAAAGAAAATGAAATTAAAGAATTGGAAAATCTTTGTAAAGAAAATCGCCGTAATGTAATTAAAATGGTTTACAACGCCCAGTCAGGGCATCTTGGCGGAGCGCTTTCGGCTGTTGAAATTATGACTGTTTTGTACAACAAATGCATGAATGTATGTAAAATTTGGGGCGAAGGCGAAGATTTTGAAAATAGAGATAGATTTGTTCTATCAAAAGGGCACGCATCTGCTATTTTATATTCAGTATTGTCGCAAGTTGGCTATATTTCAAAAGAAGATCTTATGGGATTTAGAATTTTTGGCTCAAAACTTCAAGGTCATCCATGCCCGATTTGTAAAGGCGTAGAAGTTGCAAGCGGTTCGCTTGGACAAGGTTTGTCTATTGCTTGCGGTATGGCAATTGGTTTGAAGCTTGATAAAAAACAATCTAAAGTTTTTTGTTTGATGGGTGATGGCGAGTTGCAAGAAGGCAGCGTTTGGGAGGCTTTTATGCATTGTGCTCATCAAAATTTGGACAATATTGTTGCAGTAATAGATAGAAATAGGTTGCAAATTGATGGTTGCACTGAATCTGTAAAAGGTTTAGATCCGCTTCCTGACAAGATTAAAGCTTTTAATTGGGAAGTTTTGGAAATTGACGGAAACGATGTAAAAGCTGTTTATGATGCATTTGAAATAGCTAAAAAATCTGACAAACCGTTTGCAATTATCGCAAATACAACAAAAGGTAAAGGTGTATCATTTATGGAAAACAATGCCGGTTGGCATGGGAAAGCACCTAATAAAGAACAGTATGAAAAAGCAATGGCAGAATTGAGTTAATCATGATTATAGATAAAGTTGAAAATATTGATAAATATTCAGGAATACCGGAAGAAGCTATTAAATTCGTACAAGCTGTGACTAAAAATGATTTTGCCGGACATTATGACTTTTGTGATGATACATTTGCAAATATTGATGAATATGAAACAAAAACTTTTGACAAGTGTAAATTTGAAGCGCACAAAAATTACATTGATATTCAGTTAATTTTAGATGGTGTAGAACGCCTTGATTTTATGCCTATTGATGGGTTAAAGGTTAGTGAAGAATATGACGCGAAACGGGATGTTATGTTCTTTGAAAATCCCAAAGAATTATCTGACAGTGTAATTTTGAATGTTGGAAAATTCGCCTTGATTTATCCGCATGAAGCACATAAGCCGCAAATTGCAATAGATAACAAGCCTGCTAAGGTTAAAAAAGCAGTTGTGAAAATACCGGTGTAAAAAATAAAACTTATATAAAAGAAAAGTCCTAATTATTTGAGGACTTTTTCTTTATATTCTTGAACATCTTTATGTGTTTGCTGGAAAACTGTTGCCAAATTAGGTTCTACAACTTTTTTGATAATTACGTTTTCTACAAATTTGTCTATTGGCTTAATTGCAATTCCAAGAGCAATGAAACCTCCAATTGTCTTCAAAACTTTGGTATTCATGATTTTGCTCTTTTGATATTTTTTGATAATATCTTCTGCGGCATCTCTTAATGCAGTATTTTTGTAATCTGGATCTTTAGCATATTTTGTTTTTAATTTATTAAACTTGTTTAATAATTTTTCAGAGAATTCTTCCGGTTTTTGGTTGTTATCAAGGCTGTTGTAAATTTTGAACATTTCGTCAATATGTTTGTTGGCAAAAGTCAAAACTCGTTCTTTTTTCGACATCGCAAGAGATTCCGGATGACGTCTGCCAAATATTGCGTCTCCAAGAAGTTTGATTGGATTTTTAAGTTTAGTTTCTCTGATCAATTTTTCTCGTTTTGTTGTAATAGATTCTTTGAATTGTTCTTTAAATCCGTCAATATTACCGTTGAATTTGTCTAAATGGCGTCTGCTTGTAAAGTTTTGCAAGAAATTAATAATTTCTTCTTGAGATTGTAAAGATAAACCTGTTTTCCCCACAGCTCCTATTGCAGAAGCAATTTTTTGTCCTGCAATTACTGCTCCAGTCGGCAATATTACGCTGGCAAGAAGTTGGAAGATTGCTTGTTCTGTACCACGTTTTGCATTCGGATCGTAAGATGTTTTTTCATTTTTATACTTGTCGTAGATATCGGCACCAAAATATAGCATTGCTGGAAACCATAGCAAAGTACCTAATTTAGGCGCAACTTCGCTCAAAGCTGCACCAAGCTCGTTAGAATATGCAAGTCCCCTTGCAGGCCACTTCATCAATGGATCAGAATACTTTTTGTCTTGCTTTTTCTTATTTGCATCAGCATTTGACTTCGCAGTGAAGTTTGTATTTGAGGTAAATTGGCAATTGTCTAATCTAATCAATTCTGCTATCTCCAACAAGTATTATTTGGTATTTATATAATACTTGAAAAAAATATTTCTTGCTATTTTTGGATGCTTTGTAAATATATTGTAATATATTTATGCAATTGGATTTAGCAGAAATTTATATAAATAATTAGTTGTTAAAATAAACTTCTTTAACAAGAGATAAAATCTTGCTGATGAATT
>ERZ1034920.1618-NODE-1618-length-14063-cov-5.439891_pt1 | contig 14063 bp, 12 predicted proteins | sample MGYA00520688_ERZ1034920 | MGnify/ENA primary metagenome ERZ1034920 (study PRJEB33766, sample SAMN09781785) | gut metagenome | biome: gut microbiome | host: Homo sapiens | place: Madagascar | study: EMG produced TPA metagenomics assembly of the PRJNA485056 data...
GACATAAACGAAAAGCCTTTACGTAAAAACGCGTTATAGTCGGCGGTGAATATCGACGGAGAATTACCGACGTTAGTAACCTTCGACACGTTTAAGTATGCTTCCGAAACTCGATTACTAAGCTCGTTTACGATTTTTTCGCATTCCGTCTTTATTTTTGCGAACGGGTCGACGGACTTTTCTTCTTTCCTCTCTGCCGTTTCGGCTTTAGGTCGCTCGTCTGATATATCTGCATCTATCGGACGAGCGGAAGCCGAAACGTTATTTCTTGTCGTTGAGGCGAAAGGAACACACCCCTTTCGCGGCGAATATACCGAGCGCCGCGACGGGTTTGCCTTTTGTCGTTCTGCTTTCTATCGCGAACTGCGAAGAATCGGCGTAAAGGGTGTTGCCGTCGGTATCTTCGATAAGAAGATATATCTTTTCGCCTTTGAGTACGGGTTCGCCGAGAAGCAGTTCGGAATCGCTCACGTCGGCGATTTTAACGCCCTTTCTGTTTCTCGGAAGTTTATTGACCGTGGAAAGGTATACGCGCTTGAACGTACCGAGACCCGTTGCCACTACGAGGTCGTAGTCTTTTTCTTTATCTATCTGCGTTACCTGTACGACTTCATCGTCGTCGTAAAGGTCTACGCCCTGTATGCCGCCCGACATACGTTTATATTCGCTGAACGTATCGGAACAATTAAGCCCCATACCCGTTTTGGTTACGAACATAAAGTCTGCGTTCGGAATTTCTTGCTGAACGTCTAAAACGGCGTCGCCGTCTTTGAGTTTCATCGCGACGAAAGAACTCTTCGCGACCGCGTATTCCGACCACGGAGTGAGTTTTACCACGCCTTGCTTCGTGAAGAAGTAAAGTCTGCCCTGCGGAACGTCCGTACCGCGAACGGCGAACATCGCCACGGGAACTTCTTTCGCGAGAATATCTTTGGCAAGCGTATCAAATTTTACGCCGCCCGAAGATCCGCCGCCGTCGGGAATACTCTCGGCGTCGATGCGGTAGCAATTACCCTTATCGGTAAAGGTATAAATAAGCGTATCGTCGTCGGCTTCGACCTTAAAGCGCATGAGTTCGGATTTTCTCGGCGTTAAACTTGCTGCCGAACGTTTATACGACGACATTTTGACTTTTCTTACCGCGCCGTTGTAATTTACGCCTACGATATATGTTTCTTTATTTTTGCTTGATGCTTTGGCTGTGAAAGATATATCGTCTTCGACCGAAACGATTTCGGTTTTACGCTCGTCGCGATATTTCTTTTTAATGACGAGAATTTCTTTTTTGACGATAGATTTCTGCAACTTCCTGCTGTCGACTATCGCCTGCAATTCGGCGATGAGTTTATGAAGCGCGTCGAGTTCGTCTTTTAAGTTGAACACTTCGAGTTTGGTGATTCTCGCAAGTCTTAAATCGAGAATAGCCTGCGCCTGTTTATCCGAAAGCGAAAACGCGTTTTTAAGGTTTTGCTTGGCGGTAGGCGTATCGGGCGAAGTCTTGATTATTCTGATAACTTCGTCGATATTGTTTACCGCTATTATCAAGCCCTCTAAAATATGAGCGCGTTCTTTTGCTTTGTTAAGGTCGTATTTCGTTCTGCGAAGCACGACTTTGATCTGATAGTCCACGTAATAGCCTATCATATCGAGCAAGCCCATGAGTTTGGGTTTGCCGTCGGCAATAGCGACCATGTTAATACCGAAAGAACACTGCAATTGCGTGTATTTAAGCAAGAATTTTATAATCGGAGCGGGGTCTGCGTCTTTTTTGAGTTTGATTACCGCTCTCATACCCGACCGGTCGGATTCGTCCGCGATAGCGGCTATGCCGCCGAGCGCGTCTTTGTTTTCTTCTTGCAAATCGGCTATCTTACGCAGAAGTTGAGCCTTATTTACCTGATAGGGTATTTCGGTTATTACTATATTTTTTTTGCCGTTGTCGGCATCTTCCACGTTGATTCTTGCGCGGAGTTGAATTTTCCCCTTACCCGTGGCGTAGGCGTTTCTGAGTTCTTCGCCCGCAATTATGTATCCGCCCGTCGGAAAGTCGGGTCCGGGAATAATCTTCATCATTTCGTCGAGCGTGATCTTCGGATTATCGAGATAAGCGACTACGCCGTCAATCGTTTCGGCTAAGTTATGAGTGGGTATATTCGTCGCAAGACCGACCGCTATACCCGTCGCCCCGTTTACGAGCAGGTTCGGGAAACGCCCCGGAAGAGTGTCGGGTTCTTTCAACGAGTCGTCGAAGTTAAGCGACCAGTCTACCGTATCTTTGTCGATACCGTCCAAAAGTTCGAGAGCGAGAGGTTGAAGTTTTACTTCGGTATACCTCATCGCCGCCGCGCTGTCGCCGTCGACCGAGCCGAAGTTACCGTGTCCGTCTACGAGCGTCATACGCATATTGAATGGCTGCGCGAGCCTTACCATTGCGTCGTAAACCGAAGTGTCGCCGTGCGGGTGGTATTTCGCCAGACAGTCGCCGACTACCCTTGCGGACTTTTTGTATCCCTTATCGGGGAACATTGCCTGCTCGTACATCGAGTAAAGTATACGTCTTTGTACGGGTTTTAATCCGTCTTCTACTCTCGGAAGCGCTCTGTCCAGAATAACGTACTCGGCGTACGGTATCATCGAGTTATGTAACACGTCCTCCAACGGGCTTGTGATTATATTGTTTTTATCTTCCATTTTCTCTGCCCTCCGTTATACGTTTACCCTGTCGATGAAGGTGTCTTCTTTATTGAAATCGGCGTGTTCGGATATATACGCCTTACGGCTGTCGATGTCGTCGCCCATGAGCGTGGTTATAAGTTTTTCGGCTTCGGCGGCGTCTTCTATGGTAACCTGCATCAGCATACGCTTTTTCGGGTCCATAGTCGTATCCCAGAGTTGTTCGGGGTTCATTTCGCCCAGACCTTTATAACGCTGCAACTGATAGCCCCTGCCCACTTTATCGATTGCTTTCTGAAGTTCGTTATCGTCGTAAGCATACTCGATAATATCTTTTTTATAAACTTTATAAAGCGGCGGCATACCGATATAAACGTGTCCTTCCTGCACCAACTCTTTCATATAGCGGAAGAAGAAAGTAAGGAGTATCGCCCTTATGTGCGCGCCGTCCTGATCGGCGTCGGAAAGAATGATTACTTTATCGTAATTGAGATTCGCGATATTGAAGTCCGCGCCTATGCCCGTGCCGAGCGCGCTTATTATGGTACGGATTTCTTCGTTTTTCAAAACTTCTTCTATACGCTTTTTTTCGGCGTTGAGCGGTTTTCCGCGAAGCGGAAGTATCGCCTGATGCTGACGGTCGCGCCCCTGTTTCGCGCTGCCGCCCGCCGAATCGCCCTCGACTATGAACACTTCGTTGAGTTCGGCTTTACGCGACGTACAATCGGAGAGTTTACCGATGAGTTTGGCGGAATCCGCGCCTTTCGTAGCCCTTGCGAGTTCTTTGGCGTGTTTGGCGGCGGTTCTCGCTTTGAGCGCGCCGAGAGCCTTTTTCATCATTGCGTCGAAAATCGCTTTGTTCTTCTTGTTTTTAACGAGAATATCCAACTGCTCGGTAACGGCGGCTTCGACTGCCGATTTCGCTTCGGGGTTGCCGAGTTTGGTTTTCGTCTGACCTTCGAATTCGACGTTTTTCATCTTTATCGAAAGTAAAGCCGTAAGACCTTCGCGGAAGTCTTCGCCGATTAACGGAGAATCTTTTTCTTTTACGTAGTTATTCGATTTGGCGAAGTCGTTAAGGACTTTCGTCAACGCCGTCTTGAAACCTATTTCGTGCGTGCCGCCCTCGGGGGTCGGAATATTGTTTACGAACGAAAATACGCTTTCGACGTAACTGTCGGTATGCTGCATTGCGAATTCTACGACTATTCCGTCCTTTTCGGCTTTGCCGTAAACGGGCAGATCGTAGAGTTTGGTCTTGCTTTCGTTAAGGTACAGAACGTAATCGATGATACCGCCGTCGTATTTGAACGTCTTGGAATAGAATTTGTCGTCGTCGCGAAGATCCGTAAGTTTTATCGTAAGTCCGCGGTTGAGAAACGCGAGTTCGCGAAGACGTTTCGCGATGGTTTCGAGATTGAATTCGACCGTTTCGAATACCCTTTTATCGGGTTTGAAGCGAACGAGCGTTCCCGTCTTGGTCGTTTTTACGCCCGTGTTTTTAAGCGGAGCGACGGGGTCGCCCGAAATAATCTTTTTCTTTGACGGGTCGTAATGGCTGGTAAATTCCATAGAGTAGACGGTCTTGTTATAGACTTCTACTTTGAGCCATTCGGAAAGAGCGTTCGTAACCGACGCGCCTACGCCGTGCAGACCGCCCGAAAAACTGTAATTTTCGTTATTGAATTTACCGCCCGCATGTAATTGCGTGAATACTACCTGAACGCCGGAAACGCCGGCCTGCTTATGAATATCTACGGGTATGCCGCGCCCGTTATCTTCGACGGAAACGCTTCCGTCTTTATACAGCACGACTTCTATCGTATCTGCAAAGCCGTTTGCCGCTTCGTCTACGGCGTTATCGACTATTTCCCATAAAATGTGGTGAAGCCCCCTCGAACCCGTCGACCCGATATACATACCGGGACGAACTCTTACGGCTTCGAGCCCTTCAAGAATTTTAATGTCCTGCGAATTATAGTCCTTTGACATTATTCTCCTCCATAGTTTGTATAGTTACTCAAGTATTGTACCATATATTGTGATTTTTTACAAGTTATTTAACGACCATTTTTACGTAGGTGAGGTTAAATTTTATGTTGTCAAGCGATTGATTTTTATTTTGCCAAATGTATTGACGAATTCACGAAGAATATGTTATAATATGATTAAGAGGTGAAATATAAGAAAGAAAACGCGTTGTCTATTATGCGCCATGCTATTCTGCCTATCTTTATTCACGATAGATACGAGAGCCAAAGCGGATACTTCGGATTACGTGAACGTAGAAATAAATTACGCGCACGGTACCGTCAAATACATAAAGTATACGACAAGCGCAACCGAAACCCCCGCGCTAAGCAGATACAACTGCCACTCGTATGTCTGGTATTATGAATGCAACGACAATCTTATTGCTTCTACGCCGACAACGGAGTTGTTATGGCTTAACACACCGAGTAAATATATAGACACCTCGTACGAAGATTCTTGCTTATCTACGATTTACGACGGCTATACGACGAGCGCGTTGACACCATCGGAATTAAGAGTCGGAGATATAGTCGTATTTTGGGGCTACGTAGATTTTTGTATGGCATATTTCAGCTTTAATCATTCCGCAATGGTCGCGCAAGAGGGCGAAACCTTTGAAGACGTGTTGATAAAATCCAAATTCGGAAGTAGCGATATACGTTTAACCTCGTTCTTTGGACACACTTACTATACGGCTATGTCCGAAGACGTTAATACCGAATCAAGTTCGACATATCACGAAGGCGATGCGTCTTACAACGGGTCGAGCGTGTACGTTTTCAGAAGGAACGAATCCCATACAAACCCGACGAAAATCACGCAGAAAGACGGATATAAGCATACACTGTCTTGTAGTTTCTGTTACAGAAACGAAACATACATAAACCATACGGTATCGGTAATATCAAATAATGACGAACAACACCTGATATCTTGTTCCGAATGCGGATTCACGGGGTATTTGTATCACGACAAATCGTACGAATTCGCAAATGCTTTTCAGCATACGGTAACTTGCGAAACATGCGATTTTACAACTTTGGAGTTCCATGATTACGTAGTGTATAAAGGAATGTACACGTGCGTCTGCGGCTTTACGACGAAACACCCCATATATCCGAACGACGTCGAATTAACTGAATAACGGGAGACCTGACATGAAAATAAAATTCAGATTAACGAGTATTTTATTATCTTTTACGACTTTATTTGCTTTAGCAAACTGTAAACCCACCAATACGACTACTTCTGCGACAGACCCTTTGGATACCCCCGCCGAACGCGTTTTTACGGAAAAAGTCCCAATTGCAAAAGACGTGGATTACAATTTTGAAGGTAAAAACTCTTTCGGAGTTATGTACGTCGCAGTGAAACAAACCGATGACGGAACTGCCACGTTTGGAAAAGAATTCGTAATTACGGAAAACGTCAAGCCGTACAGCAAAAAAACAATAAGTAAAAACGGTATATCGATAGACTTCAAAGGTATCTGGCATGAATTCACGGTAACCGAATCTTCGGATTACGACTTACTTTATGCTATTTATAATCGCGCGATAAATTCAGGCGAATGCCTGTCTACCGACGGATCTACGATATATTCTTTTGTCGTAAAAGACTCGACAGGAACGACAACGATAGCGATAACCTCGTACGGCAAAGGCGATGAATACGCCGTTTATTCTAACGGCGACAAGACGTACGCCACGCCGATAACTTTAATCGAGATGCGAAAACTTATGAGAATAGACGCTCGTCTGGCGTACACTCAAGGCGTTTACGCTTCTACTCCATATGAATTTCTCGTATATTATACTCGTATGCACCCCGACAGACCGTACTCTTTAACGTTGAGTCTCGGATCCGATAAAAAAACGTTTGACAGTGAAACGGCAAAATCATTTATAAATTCGATATCGAACGCCGATTACAATGACGACTTCGACTGGCAGGTAGCAATTAACAACAAGGACTACGTTGATTTATCTAATGCAATCAAAATAGAAGAAAAAATGGAGTACAACGAGAAAGTGAGTGATTCGTTGGTCTTCTATCTGCTTCCGAGCGGTAAACTACTGTACAGAACGTCGGCTTGCGGGATTTCCGTAGGCACGCCACCGACAGATCGCTACATGTATGGTTATTTTGCAGACTTTACGTACGTCAACGAGTTGACGTGGAGTTACGATACCGCACTTGCCGCACTGCAATCCTGATTTATTCGTTATACGCCAAAAAAGAGGTCGCCTAAACGACCTCTTTTCGTTGCCCGCAAAGAATTGCGGTTAAATTTTTCAGATTTGGGAAAGAAGGATTTCTTTTGCGAAAGAAATCGCCTTTTTGACCGAGCCGGGTTTGAAAGGATCGGAAAGATTTGCGTAAGCGAGAGTTTCGAGATAACTCTTGCTGCCGCCCACTTTACAGAGATTCATATAGTCGTTCCACGCCGAAGTTTTATCTTCGCGCATTTTCTTTTTGAATTCCATCGCGCCCATGGTAGTAAGCGTATAGTTGATATAATAGAACGGATAGAGGAAAATGTGTATCTTATGATACCACCAACCGCCTCTGCCGAAAAATTCCATACCGTCGTAATCTCTCCACGGCATATATTTCGCTTCGAGTTTTTTCCATTCCGCCGTTCTCTCTTTCGGGGTGAGTTCGGGGTGAGCGTAGACGATATGCTGATACTCGTCGACGGCAACGCCGAACGGAACGAAAGTGATTGCTTCCTGCAAGTGCTGGAAGCGGAATTTATCCGCTTTGTCGCCGAAGAATTTTTCGGCGTAAGGATATGCGAATTGCTCCATGCTCATGGAGTGAATTTCGGCTATGTCGGTGGACTCGGAATAATAGTCGGCGATCGGCTGATTACGCATGGCTTCGTAACCCGCGAAAGCGTGTCCGAGTTCGTGCGTAAGCACCTGAATATCTCCGATCGTTCCGTTAAAGCACGAGAACACGAACGGGGCTTTGTATTTAAGAATAGAGGTCATATAGCCCGTAGAAGCCTTACCCGGCTTATTCTTTAAGTCGAGCAATTCGTGGTCTATCATAAAGTCGATGAATTCGCCCGTTTCTTTGCTCATGTCTTTATACATTTCGCGGGCGATTTCCACGAGTTCGTCGTCGTTGCCGATAGGCGTGGCGTTGCCGTCCGCAAATACGCAATTTTCGTCGTATACGCGGACTTTATCGAGATTTAATCTCTTCGCCTGAGCCTCGTAAAGTTTACTGCAAAGCGGCACGAGTTCTTCTTTTACCTGCTCTCTGAAAGAGGCGACGTCGGCGGCGTTATAATCCGTTCTGCCCTGCTGCATATAACCCAGAGGTATAAAATTTTCGAAGCCTAAATTTCTGCCCTGTTCGTTTCTTACTTTTATGAGTTCGTCCCAGATTTCTTCGAAGCGTTTTTCGTGGCTCGCGAAAAATTCTTCGTACTTTTTCCACGCCGCTTTTCTTACTTCTCTGTCTTCGTCTTCGAAGTACTTCATAACGCCGTAAAGATTACGTTTTTCGCCGTCGAAATCGATTTCGGCGGAAGCGATGATCTTCTCGTATTCGTTACAGAGTTTCGCTTCTTTCTGTTGAAGCGGAATATTTTTTTCGGAAAAAGACTTACGTTCGAGTTCTATCATCGAAAGAAGTTGCTTTCCGAATTCTTTTTCGAAATCGGCTTTGAATTTGCCGTCGTACAAAGCGTTTGAAAACGCGACGGTATAGGGCGAAAGTTCGGGGAACGCTTCCGACAAAAATTCGTTTTCGTCGTCGTAGAATTTATCTCTCGTATCGACTGTATGACGAATGGAAACTATCGTGTACGCGTCGCGAAGGTCGCTCATAATCGATTCGAAGTCAAAATAGGCGGCTTTCGCTTCTTCGTAAGAAGCCGCGTTCTTCATTTTTTCGGTAATCGCCGCGAGTTCGGTTTTGACTTTGGCGAAATCGGGGCGAACATAAGGCAAATCTTTGAATCTGAAGTTTTCGTTCATGGTTATCTCCTTTTATATAAACGCAAAGCGAGCGTATCCGACGCCCGCTTTTAAGTTAAAATTTTAACAAGTTAAGATATTTGCTCTTGTCGATTGCGGAAAGGAAAAGATATAATCTCGGTCCTTTATCCGTACCGAACAAAAGATTGTAAAATACCGCAAAAAATCTCTGTTGACGAACGGTGTTTTCTTTTTTAGTGAGTTCGGGTTTGTTGATAATCGAGTAAAGGTATTGCTGTACCTCCTGCTCGCCTATCCCGTCTTTTGCTTCTACGAAATCCGCAAGAGCCTTGATCGCCGTCTTTTCTTCGTCGGACAAAGTCGCGTAGTACTCGTCGTTTCTGTCGGAAAGAAGTTTATACATTTTCGACGGCTGGTGTTTGGTTATCCAGTTCTTTACGCGAAGCAATCTTTCTTCGTCGCGTTTTTCAAAGTTTACTCCTACTTTCGCGAGTATTTCTTTGACGGACTGCGGGTTGAAATCTACTATCGTAGCGACCGAAGCAAGCACACCGAACGGAACTTTTGCGGGAGTGTCGAGCCCGTTTAACATGCTGAGTTTATAAACCGCGGTGGTATATTCGTCGGCGGTTCCGTTTTTGGCGGATTCCAGCCCTTTATCGAATTCGCTGTAATGTCTGATTATCGTATCGTCGAAATTGAACGCGAAGCCGTCGGTCGGCGCGTACTTCGCGAAAAGCCACCTTACCATATCGGGTTCGTATACTTCGAGTACCGTGGCGGGGGTTATGTTATTGCCCGTGGACGAGTGCATATCGCCCAAGCCGGCGATGGAAAGCCAGCCGTAGGGTTGGAATTTAGGCGCTTTGACGTTGAATATCTTGTCGGCGATTTCTTTTGCGACGACGAAAGATCCGCTTGCAGCCGCGTGGTCTATGCCGCCCGGTTCGAAGTCTACGCCTTCGACGCCCCAGCGCATGGGCCAGTCGATTTTCCACATGAGTTTTACGAGATGATAGTCGCGGAGATTGACCGTTTCGGTCTTACCGCAGACTTTACATCTGTAAGTTATATCTTCGGTTTCTTCGTTATAAGACAATATTTCGGTAAAATCTTTTACGCAGTCGCTGCAATAAACGCTCAGAGGATAGTAATTTTCTCTTTCGCCCTCGTCGCTGTCCTGCGTTTTGTACTTCATTAAGATGTCGTAAATTTCTTTACGGGAGTGCATAGCCTTTATTATGCCGTCTACGTATCTGCCCGAACGGTATTCTTTGCCCTGATAGCGGTATTCGATATCTATACCGAGTTCTTCCAACGATTTTTCGTATTCTTTTTCGTAGTAGTCGGCGAAAGATTCGCGTTTGCCGTTCGGATCGGGTATCATCGAATAAGGCATACCGAGATATTTATCGAATTCGGGATCTATCGCCGCGATGTTTTTGGGAACTTTGCGAAGACGATCGAAATCGTCCCACGAAAGCATAAGTCTTGCCTTTTTGCCCCTCGCCCTCAACGCTTTGACGACGAAAAAGGGCGTGGCTACGTCCCTGAAATTGCCTATGTGTACCGAGCCCGACGGACTGGTGCCCGCCGCGCACAAAAATTCTTCTTTACCCGGATTCTCCGCTATAAGTTCGTCCGCTATTCTCTCTGCCCAATGCATACCGTATTCCTCTCGATTATTTTTTGAGATAAGCCTGCGCTATCGCTTCGGCTACTTCTTCGGGGGTCTTGTCCGTCGTATAGACGACCAAGTCGTAATTGTGCTTTTTTTCGCGTTCGCGGCGCAAAGTCAACTTGTCCGCCGCTTCCTGCTCCGAATTATAAGATTCGTCTTTTCTCGCCGCAGCCGCGACTCTTTTAGCCGCTTCCGTCGGGTCGCATTTAAGGTAAACGCTGAACGCGCTCGGCGTAAAGTGCCACGCCATACGGGAATCGAAAATAAAATTTCCGTCCGTCTTTTCGTACTCGGCAAGTTTACCGTCAAGCACTTTATCGAATTCGGGGTGGGTTTCCTGATAACGATTGAACTCACAGGTATCCATACCCATATCCGCCGCCATCTGACGTTGAATTTTACCGATAGAAATGATTTCCGCGCGGAAACGATCTTTTAGTATCGCCCCGACCGTGCTTTTGCCGCTGCCTAAATCGCCGGCAAGCGATATTCTGAATTCTTGCATAAAAACCCGAAAAAGTTTATTTTGTTTATTATATAATATAACCTTTCGGTTTGTCAACGCCGTGGCAGCGTTTTATAAGCGATTTTCGCACTTTTTTTATTTTTTCATAACGAGAGCGGCAGCGCCGAGCATGCCGGCGTCGTTGCCGAGTTTTGCTATGATGACGGGACACTTCGGTCCGTGAATCGTGCCGAATATCTGTTCGTCCACGATTTTTTGCACGGGTTTTATGAGATTGTCGCCCTGCGCGCATACTCCGCCGCCGAGCATTACCGCGTGCGGACGGAAAATATTCGCGATATTCGCTATACCGCATGCGAGTTTTTCGATATAATTATCGACTACCTCGCGGGCGTATTTATCCGTATCTTTATAGTCGAACGCCGTCTTGCCGCTGACCTTTTCGATATCGCCGATTTCCCACATCTTGCTGTCTTTATGGGCGAGCATGGCGCGCTTCGTATCTCTTATCAGAGCGGTTGCCGAGCAGTACGCTTCGAAACACCCTTTTCTGCCGCACGTACATTGTTCGCCGCCGTCGCATATGACCATATGACCGAGTTCCGCGCCCGCGGACTTGTTACCTTCGACTATGCGATTGCTTAAAACTATGCCGCCGCCGACGCCCGTGCCGAGCGTAAGCAATATACTGTCTTCGTAATCTCTGCCGACGCCGTAAGTCGCCTCGCCGAGCGCAGCCGCGTTAGCGTCGTTGGTAATGGTAAAATCCAGCCCCGTGCGATCTTTCATACCCTTGACCATTTCGACGTGAAGCCAGTTAAGGTTATTACTTATAACGACTATGCCGTCTTTGCCGTTTATCATGCCGGGAACGCCCATCCCGACCCCTCCGATATCGCTCTTTTTAAGATTCGCCGCTGCAAGGAGTTTATCGACGAGCAGAGCAACGTTATCCATTACGCCTTCCGCGCCCTTTTCTTTTTCGGTAGGGACTTTATCTTTGGCGATTATTTTTCCGTTTTCGTCTACCACGCCGCCTTTGATGAAAGTTCCGCCTAAATCTATGCCCAAATAATATTTCATATTATCACCTTTTCGTGAAATTTATATTTCGCTTCAATTATACTTTTTTATATCCGATTTGTCAATGCCAAACGGTTGATTATATTTATACTTTATGATACAATTCGGGTATGTTATACGATACTTTATTATTCGACGCGGACGACACTTTATTCGATTTTTACGCTTCGGGCAAAAAATGCTTTACCGAAACGGCAACGGAATTCGGTTTTCCGCAAGAGAAAATCGACTACGACGTTTACTCCGAAATCAATCAGAAATTATGGGATAAATATTCCCGCGGGGAACTCGACAAACGCTCGGTTTTAATCGGCAGATACGTAGAATACAATCGGGTTATGAACACTACCGCCGACCCCGAAAAATTTCAGGAAGTTTACGAGAAAAAACTCGAAAACACCTGCATTTTATACCCCGAAACGAAAAGCGTTTTAGAAAGGCTTAAAAAACTCGGATACCGCTCGTACATAATAACGAACGGCGTTAGATCGGTGCAGAACAACAGGCTCGATTTATCTATGCTCCGCCCGTTTTTAAGCGGAGTGTTTATATCCGACGAGATAGGTTACGCCAAGCCGAGCGACGAATTTTTTAAGGCGGTAAAAAACGGGATTCCTGATTTTAACCGCGAAAAAACGTTGATAATAGGCGATTCGCTCGTTTCGGATATTCCGTTAGGGTTAAAAAACGGAATAAAAACCTGTCGGGCAAACTATCGCAAAGAAGGCAACCCCGCAAACGTAAAATACGATTACGAAATTTTTAATTTGAGCGAAATTTTCGCCGTTTTGGGAGAAGAAAATGATTAAACATATAGTAACTTGGAAATTCAGGGACGGAACGGAAGACGAAGCGAAAAAATTTTTGGACGGGCTTAACTCGCTCGTCGGACAAATCGAGGTTTTACGCTCGGTCGAAACGGGACTTAATATAAACCCGAACGCCGACCAAAGCGCGGTTTTAATAGCGACGTTCGACAGTTTAGAAGACCTTGAAAAATACAAAAACGACCCGCGGCATTTAGCCGTCGCCGCAATCTGCAAAAGCATAAGAACGGAACGCCACGCGGTTGATTTTGAGTTTTAATCCGATAGTTAAAGAGCCGAAATGCAAGATTTTTTCTTGCATTTCGGCTCTTTGTTTTGTGTATCGACCCCGCGGAAAACCACCCTTCCGGGAACTCATCCGTCGGCTACGCCGCCACCTTCCCTGCAAGGGAAGGCAAGAAAAAAATACGTCATTGCGAACGAAGTGAAGCAATCCCGAAGATTGGAGTATGCCCGCCTATGCAGCCGCTCCGACCTCTAATGCGGGGATTGCCACGGTCGCTATGCTCCCTCGCAATGACGGATAAAAACACAATCTTCGGGTATGCTCTCCCGTTGAAGCGGGAGAGGTGGCGCGCATAGCGCGACGAAGAGGGGGCGACCCTGCCTAAGGTTGCCGCGACCCGCAAGGGGTCTCGCAATGACGGTCTTGTCATGTTGTAAATGGCGAGTGGGTTAGCGGGTCAGAAATTCTACGCCTTTGAGCATAATTTCGTTGATTATTTCGTTTTTAATCGAATAGTAGATAATCTTTCCGTCGCGCTCGCAGCGAACTACGCCTAAATTTCTTAAAAGCCTTAATTGATGACTTACCGTAGTCTGGTTTATTCCGAGTACGCCCGAAAGATCCGTAACGCAGGTACGCGACATCGCCAGGGCGCACACTATCCTTAATCTCGTTTTATCCGAAAACACCGAAAAAAGATCGGTCAGGTCGTCTAAAAGTTCGCCTTCCGGCACGTAGTCGGTTATCAGATTTCTCATTCGTGAATCGAGTTTGATTGCAGTCGATTCCATAAATTCACCTCACGCATATATTATACTCCAACGTAGATTTATATGTCAACGTATACATACGAGCAAGTTTTGTCGCATAAAGTATATTAAACGAGAATTATGTTGAAAAACGGAGGTTTTTATGTACAACGCTAATATCGTCTTTTTCGGACTGCTGTTTCTGCTTTATTCTCAGGGAGCGATATCCATAACGCAATTGTTTTTACTTCTTGCGCTTATGTCTACCGAATGTTGCGGCTGTAACGACACCACAACGAGCCGCACGACCACGACTACCACCACGACCACGAGATAAAAAAGCGGCGGCTCGCTTCGGCACTGAACCGAAG
>ERZ1034920.1619-NODE-1619-length-14056-cov-52.921291_pt1 | contig 14056 bp, 10 predicted proteins | sample MGYA00520688_ERZ1034920 | MGnify/ENA primary metagenome ERZ1034920 (study PRJEB33766, sample SAMN09781785) | gut metagenome | biome: gut microbiome | host: Homo sapiens | place: Madagascar | study: EMG produced TPA metagenomics assembly of the PRJNA485056 data...
TTTTTTATTGAGAAACTTCCAATATCATTCCAGAAGTATTGCTTTGAGCGGGTCTAAACAAAATTTTAACCTGATTCTGATAACTGAAATTACGAATTGCAATTTATCTCGTTTTTAAATATCCAAGTCGGGAGCCTTTTCTGCACCAGCAGCAGCCTCAAACTTAGGCATAGTCTGAAAACCGAATAGATTTGCGATGATGGCAGTAGGCATCTTACGTACTTTCATATTATACTGTTGCACAGCATCATTATACTTGCGACGCGCCTCGCTGATTCGGTTTTCTGTACCTTCCTCCTGTATCTGAAGAGATCTAAAATTATCAACCGCCTTCAGATCCGGATACTTTTCCGCTACCACCATCAATTTGGAGAAAGCATTCGCCAATTCACCCTGAGCATCAGAATAAGCCTTCAACTTTTCAGGAGTCAGGTTGTTTGCATCAAGTTTCACCTGGCCAACTGCAGCACGTGCCTTGGTCACGGCTTCAAACGTTTCCTTCTCATGTTTAGCATAAGCCTTCACGATTTTAACCAACTGAGGCATCATGTCTGCACGGCGCTGATATTGTGTCTGCACATTAGCCAGTTCAGTAGTAGCCTGCTCCTGTACTCCAATGATGCCATTATAAGAACTTAAACCCCATAGTACCAGAAGTACTACGACACCCAAGATAATCCATCCTGTTTTTTTCATAACTTTCGAAATTTTATATTATAATTAATACTATATTTATTTCACGTGAAAATATTTTCTTTCCCTACAACCTTGATTTACCATCCACCGCCGGAGCCACCTCCGCCAAATGAACCGCCACCGAAAGAACCTCCAGAGAAGCCGCCACCAGAAGAACTGCCTCCCGAGAAGCCACCTCCGCCACCCAGAAAGAACGGAGGAAACCAATCATCATCATGTCTTTTATGCTGACGAGAGGATTTACCGGAAGATGGCTTTTTCTTGATAACGCCGCATTCCTCCAATATATACCTTATTAATAAATATAGGGGAATGCCGAAACAGATGATAAGAAAAAAGATAATAAATCCCCATTCATCCTCACCTATAGGGCCATCATCCACATCCGGAATACCTGTTCTACCACTCTTCACCTTATTAAATATAGAGCGGCTAACGGTAACAACTGCCATCCCCGGCTGATTCAGCCGCATATACTTCACGATACATGCTCTGGCAATATCATCACAATCCACATCAGTCAATTCTCCTTCCAGTCCCATACCGGGAGCAATAAAGTACTTATGATCCTCCACGGCAATCACCACCACAAGTCCCCTTCGAGTTTTCTTGTAACCAATACCATACTTTTCACCGACATCCTGTGACATACGGAATGCATCCTGATCCTTTACATGCCCTACAATGACCAAGACATTCTGAACGCCACATTCCAGATTTAATTTCTGAAGATAAAAATTAGCAGAATCCCTCTGTTCCTTAGATAGATAACCATCTGGATCAGAAACATATTGTGTAGAATCCTTGAGATATGGAATCGGTACATTCTCTGCACTCCACTCGCGATGAGCAAATGAAGAAGATACCACCGAAACAATAACCAAGAGCAATATAAAAAAACGCTTAAATCTCATTATTTTTCCAATTTTGGTACAAAAATACACAATAAAAACCTTATATGCAAATACTTAGGGCATTATTTTTGCAAAAATATCGCTAACTTTTTTGTTATGTCGCAAAAAACTTGTATCTTTGCACACCGATTTAGATTAATAAATAAATAATTATAGTAAGAATAACATGACTAAAGCAGATATCATCAACGAGGTGTCTATAGCAACAGGCGTACCAAAGAAAGATGTTGGCGTAGTAATAGAAGCATTTATGGATCAGGTTAAGACCAGCCTTGTCGAGAGAAAAGAGAATGTTTACCTTCGCGGATTTGGAAGCTTTAATATCAAGCATAGAGCAGCAAAGACAGCACGTAACATTTCCAAGAACATCACTCTCACCATTCCTGCTCACGACTATCCAAATTTCAAGCCAGCAAAGAGTTTTGTAGATTTGATGCTGGGTCAAGCTGTAGAAAATGAGGATTAATTAAGTCTTTGGACATAACATTTATAAATAACAATATTTTAAAATTTTAAAATCATGCCAAACGGAAAGAAAAAGAAGGGCCACAAGATGGCTACTCACAAGCGTAAAAAGAGATTACGTAAGAACAGACATAAGAGCAAGTAAGCTTTTATAGCCTATTTTGCTCCCAGTCAGTTCGTGACTGAGGGGGTATGTCAGCTCTTAAGTGTTGACATGCCCCTTTTCTGTAAGTACTAATTTAAAAGATTTTTTGAAGAAAATGACAAGCGAAGTTGTAATTGACGTCCAACAGAAAGACATCTCCATCGCGCTCATGGAGGATAAACAATTAGTAGAATATCAAAATGAGCCACGCGAGGCTTCCTTTTCTGTGGGCAATATCTACATCGCCAAGGTTAAGAAACTCATGCCGGGACTTAATGCTTGTTTTGTGGATGTAGGTTATGAACGCGACGCCTTTCTTCATTATCTTGATCTAGGAAGTCAATTTAATTCCTACCAAAAGTATCTTAAACAAGTACAGAGCGATAGAAAGAAACTTTTCCCATTCTCTAAAGCCACCAAATTACCTGACCTCGAAAAGGAAGGTAGCATACAGAATGTCTTGAAGACTGGACAGGAAGTGTTGGTGCAAATCGTAAAAGAACCCATCTCAACCAAGGGACCTCGACTGACAGGTGAAATCTCATTTGCAGGTCGATACTTGGTGCTCATACCATTTGGAGAAAAAGTTTCTGTTTCGTCGAAAATCAAAAGCGGTGAAGAACGTTCACGACTCAAACAACTCATCCACAGTATCAAACCAAAAAATTGTGGCGTAATCGTACGTACTGTAGCTGAGGGAAAACGTGTCGCTGAACTCGATGCTGAGCTTAAAGTCCTGGTGAAGCGATGGGAGGATGCTATCGCCAAGGTACAGAAAACACAGCAACGCCCGCAACTGGCATTCGAGGAAACCGGAAGAGCCGTCGCTCTCCTGCGTGACTTGTTTAACCCATCTTACGAGAACATCTACGTTAACAACGAAGATGTGATGAACGAGGTGAAAAACTATGTTTCTCTAATAGCCCCTGAAAAGGCGGGCATAGTTAAACTCTATACTGGTAAGGTGCCTATCTTTGACAATTTCAGCATTACCAAACAGATTAAGGCTGGATTTGGACGAGTTGTCAACTACAAACATGGTGCTTATCTCATCATTGAGCACACAGAAGCTCTGCATGTAGTTGATGTAAACAGTGGCAACCGCACTCGTGAGAAAGGTCAGGAAGCAAATGCTCTCGATGTGAACCTGGGTGCTGCCGATGAGTTGGCACGACAGTTGAGACTCCGCGATATGGGAGGTATCATCGTTGTCGATTTCATTGATATGCATCTGGCAGAAGACCGACAATTGCTTTATGAACGCATGTGCAAGAACATGCAGAAGGACCGTGCAAAGCACAATATCCTTCCATTAAGCAAATTCGGACTGATGCAGATTACCCGTCAGCGTGTACGACCAGCTATGGACGTAAACGTAGAGGAAACTTGCCCTACCTGTTTTGGATCGGGCAAAATCAAGTCCAGCATCCTCTTCACCGACCAATTGGAAAGAAAGATTGACCGCTTAGTCAACAAGATTGGCGTCAAGAAATTTACTTTGTATGTGAATCCTTATGTAGCTGCCTTTATCAATAAGGGCTTTATTTCTTTGAAGCGCAAATGGCAGTTCAAGTATGGTTTCGGATTTAATGTGATTGCTTCACAGAAACTGGCATTCCTTCAGTATGAATTCTACGATAAGGACAACCAGTATCTGGATATGCAGGAAGAACAGGAAACAAAATAGTTACTGAAACCAAATAGGTTTTCTCATGCATAGAACAATAAATAAAAGCTCCAATCGTATCATGATGACGAATGGAGCTTTTATTTATTTCTTAGGTAAAATGCGAGTGATAAAGCGCTCTATCGCTCTGGCACTCTTTTCATCCATTAACTTTTGAATATTTCGCAGTTCTGTACAAGCTTTATTCCTTTGCGCTATATTAGCTACCCGCTCAAAGCTATTCAATTCTTTGATAACAGCCATGCGCTCTGCATCAGAAGGAAGAGTTTTCAATTTCTGAAGTATTGACAGAATTTCGCCAATACGGTGAACCAGTTTTTCATTGATAATCCAACGAAGCGTCATACTCTCACGTAATGCGAGCGCTTGAGAATAACCATTCTTCTCTAAGTCCTTCAAATCTGCAATTCGCTGGTCAAAATGCATATCCAACATTTTACACATATTAAACTCGTTCTGATAGGTAGAAATAATCTTTCCCTCTACTCTATCCTTTCCCAACAGTTTTTCAAAATGAGCACGGTTGGCAAGGAGTTTGCGAAAGACAGGAGAATCAGGAGAATTGATTTCAGATGAAAACATATTCCATGTGTCATCCTTACACAATTCCTCTATGCTTAGCGAACTAAGGTATTGATTGAGTACGGTATCTGCCTTTTGGAAATCACTTACCTTCAGCAAGTCAACTAATTTGCGTACCAATACTGTATTCTTTTCACCGGAGTTATATTTCTTTTCCAGTTCATTAATCTCTGTGGCACGCTGAATCGCATTTTCTATTTTTTCTACGAAAGTAATATTGGAGTTGAGTCTTACCGCCCCCATCTCCTTGCAGAACAGAGTTCCATCGGGATTAATGATGAGGAAAGTAGGATAAATACCCACCTTATATTTCTTGCCCAATTCCGGTCCTTCACCAACATCCATATCCCTTGTCAGAGAAACGAATTTAGGATTGAAATAATCACCACACTCCTGCAAAGGAAAGATATTCTTCATCATATACTTGCAAGGACCACATGTTTGAGTATAGCAATCGATAAAAACTTTCTTTCCTTCAGCTTTCGCCTTTGCCAAAGCTTCCTTAAAAGAAATATCTTCAAAAAGAATTCCTCTATTACTGATTGAATCCTGAGCCATTATAGGCAACAGGATATTAAATAAAGAGAATATCAGAAATATAATTTTCTTCTTCATACAATTACGATTAAAGATCATTTTCAAAAGTAGAACAAATACCACGCAACAGTATTTGTATCTGTTGCATGATATTTGTATGTTACTTTTCATTATTTTTCAGTTGTTGTACCTGATCCCTTGGCAATACCAGGGAGATCGATACCATATTTATCCTTCATGTATCTGACAACAAGCTCATATTTTTCACTAATGAGCGGATACTTCTCCTTCGGATATTTTTCATAGAACTCTTCTGGAGAGAATCGCATAGCTGCTCTGATATAGAGTGAGAAGAAATCTCTGTACATACCACTTGAATTATAATTTGGCTGCTTATAATAGGTAGTAGCAATACTCCATAGAGATTCCTCTTCTACGCCATTATCATCTACCCATCTGATAAGACCACGATTAAACACATAGTTTTTGTGGTTAGGATTGCTTCTATTCAGACTTGAAACGAAATCCATTCCATCTCTCAATCCTTCAGGCTCTGGCAAGGTATTGTCCATTCGCTGAGATGTAAGGAACTGATTGATAAAACTGAATCGCTTTACAGCCATTGCTTCATTAGCTTTCGCTAATTCCGCCTTCTCTACATCAGTCTTATTCTCTTTATCCTTAAGTTCTGCGCGTTTCTGCAACCAATATAATTCCGTATTGGAAAAACTAATTGCCCAATAGTCAAAGCCATCGAATTTAGTTGGGGTGAAGCCTGCTACATCAGGGATATAAATTTCTGTACTACCTGTACCTGTACCGGTGCCTGTTCCCGTGCCAGTACCACCTGTGCCCGTGCCTGTTCCCGTACCGGTGCCAGTACCACCTGTACCTGTGCCTGTACCCGTACCGGTGCCAGTACCACCTGTGCCAGTGCCTGTACCACCCGTGCCAGCGCCTGTTCCTGTGCCAGTGCCACCTGTACCGCCTGTACCTGTGCCACCTGTACCTGTGCCACCTGTACCTGTGCCTGTACCACCTGTGCCTGCACCACCAGTACCCGTACCGCCAGTACCGCCTGTGCCACCAGTACCAGAATCATCTCCTCCAAGATTAGGATCTACACCTCTAAAGTCTTTCTGCAAGTAAATCTTTACAGGAAAATTCTTCTGAATCATCTCGGTAGAAGCGTAAGGGAATACATTGTTCTTAAAGAAATCTACATAGTAAGGCACTTCTGTACCTGGCACATCATCACCATAATAGAGTTTTCCCGTACCTATACCTGTCCATTTTCTGTTCAAGTCGGCAGGAGTAATATCCTTATACAGCAGATAAACACCATATTTATCATGTATTTCTTTAATATCTTCATCCCAAGAATTGTTACCTTGAGGAAATTCCATACGAAGAACAGAGTAGTTACCCGATGGAGTGATAGGATCTTCGGATGGAGTGCAAGCCGTCATTGTGATGAGGCTCGCAACTGTGATATATATAAATCTTTTCATTCTTCTGTATTATTATCCGGGTTAGTATTATCAACTGTGAACTCAGAAGTCTCACCTATGCGCTTTGCACAAAGTGGATTCTGCTCCAGCTGATTGTTCAATTCTCGTGCTACATCAGGTATAGGGACTGTATAAAGTGGATCCTTTGCCTGAAGAGTATAGGTTGTCTTGGTAGTTGGTGTAGAATACCAAACGTGCTTGATTTCAGGCATACCCCAACGGCGCAAATCATACCAACGATGACTCTCGAAACAAAGTTCACGACGACGTTCCTGATGAATATACTCCACCAACTTATCAATATCTGCTACATCCTCTGCCTTTGGAGCATAGTTATCAGCAAATCTCTTACTACGTAATTCTACCAAAGCTTGAAGTGCTTCCTGACTTCCATTAGCATCCACTCCAGTCTTGGCGAGCATTGCTTCTGCTTCCATATAATTGAGATATGCCTCAGAAAGACGAAGACTTCTACCAAATACACCTGTACCACCAGTAGGTCGATAACTATTATTGACCTTCAATTTACCGATAGCCAAAGGCAGCAGTTCACCAGAGAATTCTTTCCTTACGATATAACGCTGCTTACGAAGGTCACCATCCTCAAAACTGTTGAGCAGTTCATCAGAAGCACGGAAATAAGGTTTACGTGGCAAACCTGTCGTTGGATCTTCCGTAGAATATTCTTCAACCCATCCTGCCCAATCCGATACTTTACCATAAGGGAAGATGACCTCAGAAGATTCATCATAAGAATGATAATTGGTATAGATACGTGCCACCTGACCATATTCATTCTTTTCCGTTTCTACTGTATTGAGATCAAGCAACTTGAACCGCGAATCGTTCATCACCATCTTCGCATACTTGGCAGCCTCTTCCCAGTTCTCCATATAAAGATAGGTACGAGAGAGCAGCAGTTGTACCATTGGCAAACTTGCACGGTAATCCTTCTTCCATTGTCTTGCCTCAGAAACAAGTTTAAACTGACTTTCTGCCTCCAGCAAGTCTTTGACAATTTGGTCATAGACTGCCTTCACGGTACTGCGAGCCATCGGTTTTTCCTCTACACCACTTGTTAATTTCAGAGGAACACCTAAAGCATCAGGATTCTCATTGTATGGCTGACCAAATATATTCACTAAGTTCAGATAGTAAAAGCCACGGAGCGCATAAGCCTGTCCCAGGACATAATGGATATCTTCTTCTGAACCTGTCACAGTATCAATATAATCAATGACAGCATTCACACCCTTCAGTTTACGATAATATGTATAATACATATCCGTAGAGGTTCTACCAGCCTCTTTCATCATATTAAACATATCCGGCTGCCATGTATAGGAAGCCAACAATATATCGTAATTGAAATTATCTTCAGGTAATTGATAGAGAGTTGCAGTTAAGTCGTCATCCATCAAGGTAAGAAAATAATTAAAGCCACCAATGTCGTTACGAGGATAAGCCTCGCCCAACAAGATTTCATTAAGTGAGCGCACATCCTTTGGGACAAACTCACTTGTGGATTTTGGCTCCAGGAAGTCACCGCAACTATTGAGCATCAGCATGCCTCCCAAGAGTACCATTGTATATAATTTAACTTTTTTCATGATTGTCATTTTTTAGAATGAAGCACTAAGTCCGAAAGAGAAAATGCGTGGCTGGATACTGTTACCCAACTCAGGATCAAAGCCATTCCATTTCTTGCTGGCAATGACGAAGAGGTTGTTTGTACTACCACTCAAAGAGATGCTTGTAGCATGAATCTTCTGACAGATTTTCTTAGGCAGATAATAAGACACGGACAACTGATTGCAGCGGAAGAAAGAACCGCTCACAAGACGTGCTGTTGAATTTGCCCACATTTCATAACGATTGGTAAAATAGCCATCTGGTGTATAGAGATTGAGAATATCCGCTACCGAAGTATAGAGACCAGGTATGTTGGTATGCAGCTCATCACCAGGCTGCTTCCATCGATTCAACAATTCCTTGCTGAGGTTGGACAGCGGACTTGGCATCTTGCCATAAGTAAAGGTAGAATATGGGTTAGGAAGGCGTTTCTTAGAACCCAAAATCAGGGCAAAGCTCGCACTTACCTGAAGATCCTTCCAGCGCACATGAGGATTGATACCTCCAGTAAAGAAAGGCTCTGATTCACCTGCATAAACCAAGAATGACAATGGATCTATAGTCTTATCCGGATTTTCAAACTCCTCTACTTGGGTACCTCTAAAGGTAGGAAGACCTGTCTCATGATCAAGACCTGTAAAATCATAAGCCCAGAAAGAATAGAGAGAATAACCCTTACGCAAAGGGCGCTGACTGTTGCCGGCTACGAAATCACGATGGGTCAACTGGTCAACACGGGCTGTGCGATCATCCGTCTCAGTCTTGTTCCAGTTCTTGGAAGCATTAAATCCAACACTTACTACTAAGTCCTTGGTCTTGATAGGAGTGATATTCATTGTCCACTCGAGACCATGGTTGACGATGATACCACCATTGAGCTTCAATGTTCCCATACCATATTCCTCTGGTACATCTTGCTCGATAATCGCATTAGAACGTCTTCCGTAATACTCAAGACTCATCGTTACGGCTCTGAAAATTTGCATATCGAGACCGAGGTTCCAAGTCTTGGTACGTTCCCACTTCAGATAAGGGTTAGGAAGACTTGCGATGCTGGTATAGTATTCATTATAACCAGGAAGCAAACCACCATAAGAAGCTATCAATTCCGGACTGATGGAATTGACTACATTTCCCTGAATACCATATGTTGCACGGAGGTTAAGCTGGTCAAGCCACTTCACGTTGTCTTTGATAAACTTCTCTTCTGCTATCTTCCAAGAGAAACCGAACGAATAAGTAGGATCAAACTGCTTACGCTTATCCTGTCCGAAACGGTTGGAAGCATCTGAACGGATATTCATATTCATAACATAACGATTCTTCAGAGAGTAAGCAGCTGTACCAAAGAAGGATACGTAATTGGAAGTATTGTTGATACTACTCCATCCACCCTCAAAGAGACCTCTAAGAGCACCCCAACCTACAGACTGTGTACCACCGATAGGCACAATATCCTCTGGAAGCGAAGGAGAGATCAAACTCTCACCACGCTCTGGCACATAACCCCAGACATTCGTACCCTTACCATATGTTTTGGAAGAACGCATTTCAAAACCAAACATACCATTGACACGATGAATCTCATTGAAAGTCTTGCTTGCTACCAGCTTATGCTGCATATCAAGCGAAGTCATATTGGAATTATTATTGGTCAACTGACCGCCAAATGGCAACAGGGCTGCTTTATACAAAGCAGAACCAGGTTCAGCCTCACCTACTCCATAACCACGATAGTTAGTTTCAATGTAGGAAGTCCTTTCACCCTTATAACTTTCAGAATCGTTGGAACTATGAGCCATAGAACCCACCAACTGATAATTAAGCCAAGGAAGAAGCTGGAAATCAATATTTGCAGACACATTGAAGGTATTACCGCGGTTCTTACTATAACTGTTATCCATCTCATTGAGGACATTGTAGCCATAAGTATTGTTGGAACCGAGGGACTTGTTCAACTGATAAGTATAATATTGTTTATAGAAAGCTCGTTCACCATTTTCCTCGAAAGCAGGTACGGCACGGCTGGTATTAAGAGCATACGACTGAGGACTTACACCGCTATAGCCGTAAGAATTTCGTGAACTACCGCTAATATTAAAGGAAGCACGGATTCGCTTACTGAATTGCACACCTACATTCAGACGAGTAGTAAATTGATTTTGACTATTACCAATTTCTGTACCTTCAGAATTAGAGTAGCCAAAAGAAGCATTATAAGTTACTCTCTGAGTACCACCAGATACGCTGAGATTATGACTATGACTGAAAGAATTACGGGTCAAGAGATCAAGCCAGTCAGTATTCACAGTTTCCAATCTTTCCATCTGCTTCATAAAGTCGGCCTCGGAAATCATGTGCTTGTTAAACATAGCCATCAATCCCTCATAAGTATAAATCTGAGGAAGCGGATCACCCTGATAGCGCACACCCGCATCATACGCCTCCTTACTGAACTGAATACGCTCTTGCGAATTCATAAAATCAAATAAGTCGTAGTTAGGACGTTGACGGACAGAGAAGTTTGCTGAATAGCGGATACTGGTACGTTCTGCAGACCCCTTCTTGGTCGTGATGACAATCACACCATTAGAAGCCTTAGAACCATAGATGGCAGTAGCCGAAGCATCCTTCAACACAGTAATATTTTCTATATCCTGAGGGTTGAGCCAGGACACCTGATTACCTATCAATTCCTTCATATCAGTAGTCATCGCTGCTGTAGCATCGATAGAAATAGGGTCTTCCTGGATGACTCCATCAACAACCCAAAGAGGGTCGGTATTTCCAAGAATAGTTGCCTTACCACGAATGGTAAGCTTAGGAGCAGATCCCACACGGGAAGAAGAATTGACTACCATCAATCCTGCCACCTTACCCTGCAACATCTGGTCGATAGTCTGGTAGGCAGGCATCAGCACATCTTCACCTTTCAAAGTGGTGAAGGCACCAACCATATCCTTACGAGGCAAGCGACCATAACCAGTCTCCACAACTTCAACTTCCTTCAATTGACTTGTGGCAGCAGGAATCATACTCACATTGATGGAATTGCTATTGTGGTAACGTACCACCTTCTTTTCCATTCCAAGGTAAGTGAACTCCAGGTAATATGCCTTTCCTGGCTCCATTTCAGGCATGGTAAGACTGAATTTACCATTGATGTCAGTAACGGTTGCCAATTTGGTACCTCTCACTCTTACACTTACACCAGGCAGGGGATCCTGGCTGTCATCGGTGACGACACCTTTGGCAATAACTGCAGTACGGCGAGCTTGAACAGCTCCCTTTTGGCTTGTGTTTACATTGTTTTGAGCAAAGACTGCTTGTCCAGAGGCAAGAGCAAAGCACAAAAGAGATGTATTCAAGACCATGGTGTAGTTTTTTCTCTTAGAATTCATAGTCCCTTTTGTTTTAAATTAATAATTGGTACAAAGATAGCAAATAAAGTTAAACGAGCAAAACATTTTATTACTATTTTTTGTATTTTGCACGTATTTTGTCAGTTTTTCCTGTATTTTTATACGCAAATAGAAATTTCATTGAATTACATTTAGATTTCTATGGTCTTTTTAAAATATTTAATGATATCAATAAAAAAGTTAATTTAAAATTCCATGTAACCTTTTCTATCACTTCATCGTCTAAGTTATAAGATAACATGAGTAATAACATAAAAAGAAAGGAAAAAATTATGATTTTGAGCACAACTCCAACCATAGAAGGTCACCCTATCCGTGAATATCGTGGCATTGTGACAGGCGAAACCATCATTGGTACCAACTTTGTAAAAGATTTCTTTGCCAGTATTCGTGATGTGATTGGCGGAAGAAGCGGTTCTTACGAAAGTACCCTCCGCGAAGCTAAAGATACTGCACTCAGGGAGATGAGCCAGCGTGCTGCATCCTTAGGCTGCAACGCCATCGTGGGCATCGACCTGGATTACGAAACCGTTGGTAACAGCGGCTCCATGCTGATGGTAACTTGCAGCGGAACGGCGGTGATTATCTAAGTTCTGCATCTGAAAAAAGAACAAAACATGTCTGAACAGGGGCGGTAACCGCCTAAAAAATCGAGTTACCGCCCCTGTTCAGACATATTTTACAAGATTATAATATAGTATTAACAGGTATAAAGTAATTAAATAAATATGAAGTTGATTTTTAAATATTTTTTTATTTCTCTATTGTTCCTAAATGGGCAATTAGTTCATGCACAATCATTTAAAATCGACAGCTTAAAAGGTAAAAAATGGGAGTTGCAATTGCCAAAAGGAAAGTCTTATACTTCGAGTCTTATATTCAAAGATACGACATACACAACTAGTTTCTCCTTTAATGGACAGACTCATACTATAGAGAAGCCATACTTAATACAGCAGGAAAACGTAGAAACATTTTATGTTATTTTTCCATCAGAAGGAAAGGGTACAAAAACTTTCTCTGTTAAGTTTAAAGTTTTAGAATTTACCGACAAGTTGCTAAAATTGCAAAATACAACAACAAATGTTGTAAATACGTATTTCGCAAAATAAACAACTAGTAGATTGTAAAGTCTAAAAGTTTAGTAAGGCACGTGTGATATTTCATCAATCATCAGTATGTGACGAACGACGTTTTACTCAACTTTTAGACTTTACAGACCACTAGTAAGACAGTGCTTTTTGCAACATATTTCTCTGTTTGATATTTTTTGTTTAATAAAATTCTTAGATTCATTATTTTTTTGTATTTTTGCAGCCGAAAAGAGTTGTTAGGCAGCAAACGTATGCAGATTGCAGAATTTAGAACTGTTGCTAAATCATTACCTCTGTTGAGGTGAAAAACTCATAAATAGTTCATTTTTAGCTATTCGGCTGATTTTAGCGTAATTTTCGAAGAAAAAAGCTTATAGTATTCAAATAAAAGCATTATCTTTGTATCCGATTATCAGAGCCTTATGGCTAACTATTGTTATTAAGACATTACCATTATGCTACAAAAAATAATAGGATGCAAGCAAGAACAAAAAACGCTGTAGGATTGCTATGAATCCTCAAAACCGGAATTCGTAGCTATCTATGGCAGACGCCCACCGCTGTCTTCATCTGAACACCCTTTGAAATTTCCTACGTTTCAATTGAACAGAAGAAAACGTAAAGCAAACGTCTTTCTTATTATGATAGGCCAAGCCATGGACTTTCATTTCATAGCCAGCATCTCAATGCCAGCCATCCACGACAAGACAACTGCAAAGGTAATAAAAAGAAATAAAGACTCAACATAATCACTACTCTTCTATCTCACCAGATATTTCGCAACCAAATCTCTGAGCATCGTCTCCGGAAGATTCGACAATCCCGTCTCTTGAATCGTAGCATATTCAGGCTTGTTCTTTCCGATAATAAACTTACAGTCTCGCCCATCTATGCTTGCATACAAATGGAAGTTGCCTTTGTAAGCCTGCTCTATGCGAACATCAGTACAACTTTTGCCATCTATCTCAAAAGAAGCAGAACTGTTGTCTGTATCCTCCAACCCCCATGATACGAGATGAGCATTTATCGCTGACTCTATGGAACTGATCCATCTATCATCGTTTTGTATGACGTATTCTCTGTGCCTTCTTCTCATCCTTTCTCATCAGATAAGGTGATGGAGGAAGTTCTGGAAGCACATCATTGATGGCATCAATCTGCCCCACCACCTTCAGCAAGAGGAGAAAAGTAGAAAGCGAGAGATTGCCTGCTGTTCCATTCTCAAACTTGTGGATGGTGGTCAAGCCAAGCCCCGTAAGCTCGGCAACCTCTTTCTGGGTGAGATTGCATCTCATTCTATATTCTTTGAATCTCATTCCCAGCAAGCGTACCAACTCTGGAGTAGAATATTCATATAAATCTGCCATAATC
>ERZ1034920.1620-NODE-1620-length-14054-cov-5.357811_pt1 | contig 14054 bp, 7 predicted proteins | sample MGYA00520688_ERZ1034920 | MGnify/ENA primary metagenome ERZ1034920 (study PRJEB33766, sample SAMN09781785) | gut metagenome | biome: gut microbiome | host: Homo sapiens | place: Madagascar | study: EMG produced TPA metagenomics assembly of the PRJNA485056 data...
ACCACGGCCCCATGCCGAAGAAATTGCAGGTCTCGGCCACGCGGCGGCGCATCTCGTCGGCGGGGACGCCGAGGTTCTCGAGGCCGAAGGCCATCTCGTGCCAGACGGTGTCGCACACGATCTGGTTGTCGGGGCTTTGGAACACGTAGCCCACCGCAGCGGCAGACTCCGCCGGCGAGAAGGACCGGACGTCGGCGCCGAAGGCGAGGACCTCGCCCGCACGCTCGCCCGCCGGCGCGATCTCGGGCTTGGCAAGGCGCAGCAGGGTCGATTTGCCCGAGCCTGTGGGGCCTGTGAGCAGCGCGAACGCGCCGTCCGGAACGACGAGCGACGCACGGTCGAGCACAGGGGCCACGCCTCCGGGGTAGCTGAACGTGAGATCGCGGACCTCAAGCGCGGGCAGGGCGGCGCATCCCCGCACGGGCTTCTTTCCAGGCAGCGTCATTCCAGTCCCCTCCAACGGATGCGCTCAGTGACGGCCGCAACGGCCGGCAGCAGCATAAGCGCGGCGTAGGGCGCATAGCCCCACCAGCACACGAGCGCGGGCATCACCGGGTAGAAGCTCCACTGCCCGCACGCGACGGCGGCGAGAAACGCGCAAAGAAGCGCGAGGACCACGACGCCGCAGGTCTTCGCCGCATCGGATTCGCGCAGGATGTCGGCCCGATAACTCGTGCGGCGCGCGCCCGACTCCCAGCCGCGGGCGCGCATGGCGTCCGCGCGCTCAAGCGAGTCCTCGAGTGCCCAGGTCATCAGCTGGCCGGATTCCCGGGTCAGGCGCTCACGCAGGCCGGGCCGCGGGCCGGCGGCGCTGCACGCGGAAAGCGACGCCTCGACGCCGCGGCTTCGGCGCAGCAGCTGAGGCGTGAGCTGCGAGGCCATCGATACCACGAGCGCGACCGAGGACGAGCCCCCGTGCCCAAGCGACAGCAGCCGGTCCTGCGTGAGCACGGCCGCCGCGTCCTCAAACCACACGACGACGGACACCATGAGGGCGCCCATGACGGCTCCGTACGCGAGGCTCTCGGCGTACACGCACACAGGGCCAAGACGCACAAGCAGCGTCGAGCCGGACGCGGAGAAGAGCGGGTTGGCGAGGCACACGAGCGCGAGCATGGGCAGCTGCCAGCGCAAACCCAGAAGCGTCGCGCGCGGCCCGCGGGCGAGCGCCGAGAAAGCGAGCGCGCCCGTAAGCGAGAGCGCCACGAGCACCGGCTGCACGGAGAACATCGTGAGCAGCAGAATCGACGCAAAGAGCGCCGCCGGCACGCACGCGTGGCACGCATCGAAGGCTATGTGCCTTATAGTTCGGCCCACGCGTCCGCCTCGCTTCCGTTTTCAGCCTTCGGCACGCCAAGCACTTCTCGCCAAGAGTCCGGAAAACCCATAGGTGCAAGCGAAACGTTTGGATATGCATCGATAATGTGACCAAGTTCAATCGCCATGTCATTCCAACGATCTGGCCACGTTTGTTCAAAGAGCCGCTTTATCACAATAAATGTTGGGAATTCCTTATTTGACGCCCAGCAGATGTCCTTGCGCAGCATTTTTGGACGTATTCGCATTACACGATTATAAAAGCGTCCCTGATGTGCGCAGAGATTACGCACTGCGCACAAGTGCATCAGCCAGCTTTTTAGGATTGGAGGCCTTTGGCCAAATGCATCGGCAATCGCTTTCGCGGTCGGCGCCGTCCTAGAGCCATCTCGCAGCAGGCCAATTAATGAGGAAACCTGTCCCATTGTCATGACCTCGACAACCGCCCAACACGGGAGGTCGCCGTATTTCTCCAAGTTATGACAAACGCACGGCTCTTGATTCTTTTTCGCCCTTGCTATCTCTTGATCAATCGACAAGAGTAACCCTCCGTGGCGAGAGCTGTCGGCAAATAGCAGCGAATCCCGATACGCAAGCGGGCCATAGTCGCGTGACAGGAAGTAAGCAAAACTGGTCCGAATTTTGATTTCTATAGGTTGTATAGCAGCCCATAACCATTGACGCAGCGCAGCATCCAATCGATAGATATCAACGATCGAAGACAGCTCTGTTGCCTTTGCGATTTGGCCATTGTGTTCGAAAGTCATCCAATAAGCGCGAAGGCGATAGTAATTGACGTCTTCAAGCAGTTCTTTTGCTTCGTTCAAATCTGGGCATTCGATGCCCGTCTCGACAAGATGACGCACCTGCTGATCAACCGAAAGAAAAGGCTTCATTTCTACAAAAAAGGAGCCAGCTTGGTTCGCATCATCGTTTCCGAGAGAGGCGCGCTGGCTACTATTGCTTTTTACTATACTCTTCGCAGTTTTAGACGCAACAGCATCCCCATTTTCGTGATCAAAGTCCATCGACTGTCGGCTACCGTCCTTAGCCATAGCGCCTCCCCTGCTCAAATCTAGTGGCGTTCATTGTATAGAAGCGCGGGCGCCGACGAGGTTGCCGGCGCCCGCGCGCGAATGGCGTATGACGCCAAACAATCTAGTACTCGACGTTGGCGTACCACCAGTAGATGGACTCGCCGCCAGAGAGAACGTAGCTGGAACACGCGATGTTGGCGGTGGAGCCGTTGACGGAATACATCCACCCGCTCATGCCGCCGTGCTCTTTCTCGGCGAGGCCGGCGATCGAGCTTACGTACATGCCGTAGCCGGTGGCCTTGGCATTGAACGAGACGCCACAGCTCGCCAGGGCGTCGTAGACGGTCGCGCCCGCGGGAAGCGTGAGCGTGGCCGAGGAGCTGCCCGCTCCGGCGGACGAGCCGTCGACGGTGATGCTCACCGTGACGGTCGCGCCCTGCTGGGAAGAAGCATCCGAAGCCGAGCCGTCCACCGAGCCGTTCTTTGACGAGACGTTCTTTCCGTTCTGGTCGACCACGCGGTAGGTGGTCTTCGTCTTGGTCAGGGCCTCGCCGTCGACGGTCTTCTTTTGAACGACGACGATGGCAGAGTCGTCGGGAAGCGTCGGGGCCTCGCCGCCCTGCTGGGCGAAGGCGGGGGCGTCGCCCAGCTGCGCGTAGGCGTCGCCGCTGATGGCATAACCCTCGGCCGCGGAAAGAAGGGCGGAGGTGTCGCCGGAGGTCGGGGCACCGTCACAGCCGTAGCGCACGACGAGGCGCACCGCGCCGTTGGCGTCCTCCGAGATCCAGGTCACGTCGGACAGGTCCACGTTCTGCTCGGCAGCCCACTTGGCGAGCGCGGCCGCACGGCGGGCGGTTGCATCCACCATGGCGGGCGCGTCGTCGGCCGTGGCCTGCTCGACCCAAACACCGTTGGCCGTTAGGACGGCCTTGACGTCGTCGGCCGCGACCGAGACGTCGGAGCCGTCGAAGCTGAGCCCCGAGCAGGCGGCGGCCACGTCGTCGGCGGTCACCGTGTTCGCGGTCATGGCGATCTGCGGCGTCGCGGCGGCCTGGCCGTCGGCGGAGGCAGGCTCGCTCACGGTCTGGAGCGCGTCGCCGGAGAGAAACGCGAGCGGGTCGTTGCCCTGCGCGTACTGCCATGCGGACCAGGCGCAGAAGGCGATGGTTACAGCCGCGAGGACGGCGACGACCGGGCGCCAGACGCGGGCGCCCTTCTTTCCCCCATCACCGGGGAGGTTGGAGTCAGGCTCGGCCATTACTCCTCATCCCCCTTCCTACGCTTGACCGCAAGGACGACGATGAGCGCCGCGGCAGCCACGGCCATGCCGATGAAGGGCCAGATAGGAAGCGTGCGGCTGGATTCGGAGGAGCCGAAGCCCGCATCGGCGCCGAGGTCGGCCGCACCCTCAGCGGCAGCGGTCGGAGCAGCGCCCGTGGCCTCGCCGGACGTGAAGCCGGAAAGAAGGGAGGCCTTCTCCTCGGACTCGCCGGACTCGGCCGAGACGTTCGACCTGAGGGCGATGGCGAGCGTGGTCTTCTTGCCGCCGTTGCCGGACAGCAAGATCTGGCCGCCGGAGGCGTTGTCCTTCTTTGCGTCGTCGGCCTTGTTGGTATCACCGGTAGAGGCGCCGCCCACGGCGCTCCACTTGGCGTAGAGCGTCATATCGGCAGTCACGACGTCCTTGGCGAAGTCCCAGGCCTGCGTGCACGCGGCGTCCTTGTACCAGCCGACGAAGGTGAAGCCGGTGCGCTCGGGATTCGCAGGGGCGACCATGGTCTTGTTCTGCGCGGTCAGCGCGCTGGGGACCGCGCTGCCGCCGCACGCGTCAAAGGAAACCGTATAGCCCGGAACCGCCTTAAGCGCAAAGAGCGTGCCGGAATCATTGGTGTAGTAGAGATTGCCCCTGGCATCCGCGATTACACTTGCGGTGCAGTAATTCGCATTGGATCCGGACGGCGTATAGATCTCCGCAACCTCGCCGGTTGACTGGTTGAAGCAGTACAAGGCGCCGGGAGTCTTGTTGCACGTAAAGTAGACATAAACGCCGCCAGCCTGCACGGATGCAATCGGCGAAGCCTTGACCTCGGCATATTTTCCCATGTCAAGCGACTTTTCGACCGTCATAGACGCAAGGTCGATAACGGTGAACTGGCCGTTGTTCGAAGCGCTGCTTCCGCCGATGTAGGCCTTGCCGTTTGCCACGGCAGGTGTCGAAGTCGAGGTGTTCGCAAATGCGCAAGAGCCGACAATACGAAGCTTGTCGCCCTCACGAACAATCTTATAGAGCGTTGCCGGCTGACGTCCAACAGCCAAAAAGGCCGGATTTCCGTCCTCGGTGCCGGCAGAGACGATCGTTGCGCGAACAGGATTTCCGGACAGGCTCACGGAAGACTTGACCTTGCCGGACTTGCCGTCGATCAGCTTCACACAACCGCTCTCGTCTCCGATGACAAGATCAGAACCAGAAGCAGCAGCGCCAGCCCAGTAATAACCCTCACCAGTGGAGGAGCCGGTCTTGGTAGTAACTTCCGACCAGACAAGCTTACCTGTAGCAATATCGATGCAGACCATGGCTCCGCCAGCCGCGGTTCCAGAAGCGCCTGCACCCGCGACGAACTCCGCATAAACGCAGCCGTTTGCCACCGTCATCGTCGAATTCGCCTGATAGCGCCCGCCCGCGGCAGGAGCCTCGAGCGCAGAGGTCTTCCATACGCACTCGAGCGTCTCAGCCGAGAAGGCGTACACGGAGCCATCATCGTTCGCCGAGATGATCAGGCCATCCGCATACACGGGACGCGAGAAGTACGTAGTAGTGCCGCCCTTGGAAACGCGGGCGACGACCCTGCCCGCACCGTCGATCTTTACGAGCTCCGAGTTCGTGGTGACAAAAACGTAGCCGCCAGCAATGATGGGGTCGCCGAGCGAAACCCACTTGTCGGCAGCCGTAGCAAGATTGACCTTCCACAGCTCAGAGGCCGACTCGGTGGGCGTCAGCGTATTCTCGAGCGTCGTGCCGCCTGCGTTGCCAAAGCCATTCCAGCTGGCAGTCCAGTCCGGACGGGAAGCAAAGGGATTGACAACAAGGCCCTCCAGGGGCTTCTCGTTATCTGCAGCGTAGACCCACTGAACCTTGTCTCCCGGCTTGAGGACAACCTGGCCCGCCATCTTTTGAGAGTACTCGCCGTTGACATAGAGCTGCCAGTACCTGCCGGTCGACTGGTCCCAGCCATAGGTCTTGCCGTTGCGGGTGATGCTGGCAAGGTAGAACGAAGCACCGGAAGTGCCCTGGCTGTCATAGGGAAGGCCCGCCGCCTTGAGCTCCTGCTCGGTAAGGTCGGCTGCCGTAGAGCCATCAGGCACCTTAACGTCGCTGGAAGAGTCCCATACGGAGTTGCCGCCATTCTCATCTGGCCCGATGAAGCTCACCGACGCCTTAACGGTGGCCTTATTCGCATCATTAAGGCTCGCGCCGAAGGCGGAGTAGTAGAGGACGATCGAGTCGCCGGGGGCCAGCGCGACGGAGCCCGCGCCGGCCTCGGAAGCCTTGCCGCCCACAAAGAGCTGCCAGTACTTGCCCGTGGCGGCGTCCCAGCCAAGCGTGCGTCCATCGCTTGAGGTGATATCGGAGAGATAGTAGCCGTACTCGGTGGTGCTCGAGGTGTGGGCAAGGCCCTGGTCCTTGAGAACCTGCTCGATGAGCACATCGGCCGTAGAGCCGTAGGCCATGCTCTGCGCGCCGTCGAACCAGACCTCGTCGTTGCCGTCGGCGTCAACACCCACGAGCTTGAAGTTGACCGAGATCTTGGGATCGGTGTGGTCGGTCGTGCCCACCACGCGGAACGTAGCCTTGACGGGCTGATTAACGAGACTCTGAAGCTTGGCATTATCCGGATGAGCCTTGGCGAGCGCCGCGTACTTCTCGTAGGTGAGCGAGCTCTCCACGGTAACGAGCGTGTCGGCCTCCGGCTGGGTTACGCGCAGCGTCTCGTCCGCGATGACGGAGGTGTCGCTCGAGCGGTAGGTGCGCCAGTTGGTGCCAGCCATGGAATCGTAGCCGGGCAGATCGTCCGCATGAATCTGGCCCGTCTCGTACTTCTTGGAGTACGAAATGGTACCGTCCTCGGCAACCGTGGCGGAGCTCCAGGGACTGAGGTTCGTGCTCACCGCGTCAACGGAAGTGTTGGTGCCCAGAATCGAGGTGGCGTAAGCATTTTTGACAGCCTGCATCTGCGCCACAGCAACGTCGATCTCGGATTCGTCGATGGGCTTGACCGTCACAGTGATGTCACGTGTAGCGGTAATGCCATCGCGCGTGAGCGTTGCCGTGATGGTGGCGGTGTTGGAGCCACCGGCGATGTCGCGAGTGACGATAACGCGGTAACCGTTTATCTTTGCTACGGAACCATCGCTGGACGCATAGGAAAGCGTCGCCGAACCGGCATCGATCTTGCGCGTCGTAGGCAGGATGAAGTCGCCTTCGACGGCCGAAAGATCGACAGGCTTGGTCTTGTCCTCATAGTCCACGATCCTGCCGTCGATCTTGGCGAGCGCGGCCTCGAGCTCGGCCTTCTCGGCGGCAATCTCCTCGGCAGACTTAGGCGCCACCTCGACCGCGTAATCGCGCCTAATTGCAGTCGAGGGAGAGTTGCCGTAACCGGAGGCAAAGAGCGTTGCCCGCACGGTAAACGTCACGTTTTTGTCGCCATTGCCATGAGTGTAGGCGACCTTGTAGACCGTGTTGTAATTGGAATCGTAGCTCGAAGTCAGCTTGGCCGCAGACGAGTCGCTCGACGTCCAAGTGAGGTCGGCGACCTTCTTGCCTCCCACATAGAGCGCACCGGGAAGCGTCTCCTCCTTTGTGGCGGAGTCCGCCGCGCCCGCCTTGACGGAGGCGGAGAGGGTGGCATCGTCGAGCTGCTTGTTCAGGTACTCCTCGACTTCAGCCTCGTCCCACGCAAGCGTCGACTTGAACTCGGGAGTAAAGTCAACGGACTTGCCGCCGAGTGCCAGCGTATAGGTGGGCTGGAACTGACGAAGCACCGACCAGTCCGCGTAGACGGTCTTCTCTGCATTGGACAGGAAGAAGTACGTGATGGTGCCGTCCTCGGCGATGCCGCCCTGCTGGGCGGGATCGGTCGCGCCGAAGGCCACGGACTTGAGGGACGGCTTCACGTTCTCGTAGCCGAGCGCCTTGAGCTTGGCCGAGAGCATGTCGACGATGTTGGTGTCGGTGCCGTAGACCGGGCTGGGCTTCCAGGTGGAAAGAGCCTGTTTGGCCGCGGCGAGCGTCTTTACGTCGGGGGTTGTCGGCGCGGTGGCGCTCTCGCCCTCGGCGATGGCCAGCTTCGTGCTCGGGGTGAACATGTAAGACCAGCTGCTCGAGCCGTAGGTCACCTTGCAAGCGACGTACTTGCCCACTTGATCGGCCGTGAGCGTGAACTCACGCGACGTGGCGCCGTCGATGGGCGTGTAGCCCGAGGCGGTAGGAGCAGAACTCTGCTTGTCGCCCACGTACCACTGATACTTGAGCTGCGCGTACTCGGAATCGAGGATCTCCTCGTCGTCGCCCCAGTCGTCCTCGTAGTAGGCGCCGACCTTAATCGTCTCGCCAGCTTTGACGGCTGTATAGGACGCGGATCCATAGACGATATTCTGGCCCTTGGCGTTCAGCAGGCTGACGGAGTCGACCGTCACGTCCGAGACCGTCGCGATGCCGGCCTCGTCGCTGGTCAGTGTGGCAGGCGCGGCTGCGGCAACCTCCGACTGCCCGGCAGCATCGTCCGCAGCGGACGTTGTCCCCTCGGCCGGCTCCTCGTCGGGCGCAGGCTCCTGCTCGGCGTCGGACGCGGGCGCGTCCTCGGCAGGCCGCTCCTCGGCAGCGGCCTCGGCCTGCGGCGTCGCCGCGAGCTCATCGACTGCCTCGGCGAGCGCGGGCGCCGGCACGAGGGCCGTCGCCGTAACAAGCGCGAGCAGCAGCGCGAGCACGCGCTCCGCCAGCGTATTTTTGGGTTTCATATACCCCGCCTCCTCCCCTTTCGGGGTCCGGGAGGGCAGGTAGGATCGGCGGGGTGCGCCCCCGCCATTCGCCCCTCGCAACGCGCGGACGCGCGCCGCCGCGAGCGGACGAGCCTTGAACACAGTCTTTCAACTGATCCGGAGTCGAACCGGAATCCTTTTTTCTCTACTAGGCGTAGCAGCTGTTCGAACCGTGCCCTCAAACTATTAAGTTAGGGTTCAGTCTACCAGCTCAGGCGCCCCGCGCCCCACCAAGTCCGTGCCCAGTTTGCGCAAAAACGAACACGTCCCCAATTTGAGGGGTCGCTCGCGGGGCGGGAGGCACCGCCTGTTCCGACGTTTGGCAACTCGTATCGCGATTTTGTACCATACGGGCTAGCTGGCATAACGTTGTTACGTCTTCGGGGGAGGACGAATGGATCGCACCACCATCGAGAACGCGGCCCTGGAGCTGTTCCACAAGAGGGGCTTTGACGCGGTGAAGGTTCAGGACATCTGCGCCGCCTGCGGCATCACCAAGCCCACCTTCTACCACTACGTTCCCTCCAAGGACGACATCCTCCTGCGCTACTACGACGACGTCGTGGAGATCGTGGAGGCCCACGTGGCCGGCACCGACCCCGAAGGCCCCGTGGTCCAGCTCCTGGGCGCCTACCTGGCGCTCATTGACGAGTGCGAGCGCATCGGCGCCGACCTCCTGAGCCGCATCGCCTGCTCCAACCTGCAGGAGAACCGCGGCAGCTACGACACGCGCCCCGCCATCACCGAGCGCATGGAGGTCATCATCGCCACCGGCCAGCGCACGGGCGTCATTCGCAACGAGGCCGATCCGCATCAGATCTACCTCTCGACCGCCTACCTCTACGAGGGCCTGCAGTTCATGTGGTGCCTCAGGCGCGGCGACTTTGACTGGCGCACCCAGATGCGCGAGGGTCTGAGGTCACTCCTCCAGGTCAAGGCATAGCAAAGAGGCGCCCGGCGAGAAGCTCTTCTCGCCGGGCGCCTCTGCCTGCACGCCTCTGCCGAGCGCCGGGCTGTCGGCGTCCCTACAGCCGCCAGCCGGCGGACTCGCGCTGGAGGCCCACCATGCGGGCGAACTCTCCCCCGCAGCCAAGCAGCTCTTCGGGCGAGCCCTGCTCGGCCACGCGGCCGTCGCGAAGCACCACGATCTTGTCGGCGGAGAGGACCGTGCGCATGCGGTGGGCGATGACGATGACGGTCTTCCCGGCCAGGAGCCTGGAGAGCGCCCCCTGGACCTGGGTCTCGCTCTCCACGTCCAGGCTCGCCGTGGCCTCGTCCAAAAGGACGATGGGCGCGTCCTTGAGGAGCGCGCGGGCGATGGAGATGCGCTGCCTCTCGCCGCCGGAGAGCCTGGAGCCGTTCTCGCCAATCATGGTCTGGTAGCCGTCCGCCATCCGACCCACGAACTCGTCGCAGTTGGCGGCACGCGCGGCGGCCAGGACCTCCTCGTCGGTGGCGTCTCGGCGGCCCAGGCGGATGTTGCCCATCACCGTGTCGTCAAACAGCAGCACGTCCTGGAAGACCACGGCGTAGTCGGCGAGAAGCGCCTCGGGGTCCACGCCGGCAACGTCGACGCCGCCAACGCGCACCGTGCCCGAGGTGGCGTCCCAGAAGCGAGCGGCCAGGCGGGCGCAGGTGGACTTGCCGGAGCCCGAGGGACCCACCAGGGCCGTGACCTCGCCCTCGCGGGCCACAAAGCTCACGTCCTCCAGGACCTTCTCGCCAGCGCGGCCGTCCGGGCCGGCGCCGTAGCCAAAGGCCACATGGTCAAACTCCACGTCATGGCCGTCCGGGCGGAAGTCCGCGGAGCCCGTAGCCAGCGGCTCCTCCATGATGGAGCGCATGCGGGAGGCGCTCGTCTGCGCCGCAAAGAGCTCGGAGAGAAGGGCCAGGGCCTGGTCGAAGGGCGCGTAGATGCGCGTGACCATGAGCAGGAAGGCAAAGAGTGTCATGAAGCCGAGCTGCCCTGCGGCGACGAGGGAGGCACCCGTGGCCACCGTGGTGGCAATGCCCAGCCGCAGCACCGCGTAGGCGCCGTTCACCACCAGGCCGTTGGTGAGCTCGCCCTTTGCGCAGACCCTCTCGCAGCGGTCGACCTGCCCGAAGAGGCCCTCGAGGTAGCGCCCCTCCTGGTTGGTGGCGCGAATCTCGCGCACACAGTCGAGTGTCTCCTGGATGGCCTCGGTGACCCTGACCTTCTGGGCGCGGTTGGCCTCAAAGAGGGGCTTGAGCGGGCCTCGGCTCGCGAAGAGCATGGCAAAGGCCACCGGGATGCTCCAGAACGCGGCCAGGCTCAGCTGCCAGCAGAAGAAGAGCGAGCCCAAGAAGACGACGGACGTTGATATGACGGCGCCCCACAGCTCGCCCAGCACGTGGCTGTAGGCGTGCTCCATGGTCTGGACGTCCCCCATGATGGTCTCGGTGAGGTCGGCCAGGTCGCGGCGGCCAAAGAACGAGAGGGGGAGCTTCCGCAGGCGCTCGGCGATGCCGATGCGCTGCTGGCCGCTCTCCCGGTAGAAGACGCAGTACGTGTTGTTGTACTGCTGCCAGTTGCAGAGGAAGAGAGCCACGGCAAAGGCGGCGAGGCCAAGCGCCAGGACGGGCAGGCCAGGCAGCGGCGCGCCCTCGGTCAGGTGCGCCACGAAGCCATCCATGGCGTAGAAGAGAAAGCCGATGCCGCCCATGGTCACGAGGTTGGTCGCGGTCGTCCAGAAGATGCCGCGCCTCATGCCGGCATAGGCGTTGTCGGAGAGCAGGTACTTCTCCCTGAAGCCGGAAAGCATCAGGCCTCGCCTCCTTCCCGGGCCGCGGCGCCTGCATCAGCGGCGGCCTCGCTCGAGATCTTCCAGCTTGCGGCGCGCTCGTAGTCGGCCCACATGCGCGCGTAGAGTCCGCCGGCAGAAAGCAGCTCCTGGTGGGGGCCGCTCTCCGCCACGCGCCCGCGGTCAAGGACCACGATCTTGTCCGCGCCCACCACGGTGGAGAGGCGGTGGGCGATCATGATGACCGTTCGACCGGCAGCCAGGCGGGTGAGGGCGCGCTGGATGAGGGCCTCGTTCTCGGGGTCGGCAAAGGCCGTGGCCTCGTCGAGCACCACGATGGGGGCGTCCTTCAGAATGGCGCGGGCAAGCGCCACGCGCTGGACCTCGCCGCCGGAGAGGTATGCCCCGCCGGCGCCAAGCATGGTACGGATGCCCTGGGGGAGCTTGGCCACGATGTCGTCGCACTGGGCGGCGGAGAGGGCGGCGAGCACCTCGTCGTCGGTGGCGTCGGGACGGGCGGCACGGACGTTGTCGGCCAGCGTCTGGCGGAACAGCCGGTTGGACTGGAACACGAAGGCCACCTGGTCCATGAGCTCGTGCGGATCCATCTGGCGCACGTCGACGCCACCAACGGTGACGCTTCCCCCGTCAACGTCCCAGAAGCGCGGCACGAGGCTGGCCGCCGTCGACTTTCCGCCGCCCGAGGGACCGACCAGAGCAAGCGTGCTCCCGGCGGGAACGTCAAAGCTCACGTGGTTGAGCGCGGGCCTCTCGGCGCCCTCGTAGGCAAAGCTCACGTCGCGGAAGGCCACGGCGTTGCCACTGGGGTGCCGCGGCTCTGCGGCCACGGGCAGCGAGGGCGCCTCGAGCAGTCCCTTCACGCGGGCGAGCGAGTCCGCGCTCATCTGGGAGGCCTCGCCCGCAAACTGCAGTTTTGCCATGGCCGTGGGCACGATGGCCGAGAAGATCGCGTAGAAGGCAAAGTTAGCGAGAAACGCCGCGAAGTCGCCCTCCCCCGGCGCCAGCAGGATGGCGACGGGAAGCAGGAAGACGACGAGGCCGTTCAGGGCCGTGAGCTGGGCCACCTGCGGGGCGCGACAGAACGTGCCCGCATAGTCCATGGCCATCTGCGAGTACTCGACGATGGCGTCGTGAAACGCCCTGAACGAGAAGACCGTCTGCTGGAAGACCTTGACCACGGGGATGCCGCGCACGTACTCGGTGCCCGTGGCGTTCATCCTCGCGAGGGCGCCCATGTACCGCCTCATGAACTTCATGCCGTCGCCGCTCATCATGCGCATGAGGCAGGCGATGGAGACCGCCACGGCAAGCAGGCAGGCTGCGCCCAGGCGCCAGTCGAAGACGAAGAACATCACGAGCATGCCCACGACCATTGCCACGGCGCCCGAGACGTCGGGGAGCATGTGGGCGAGCAGGGTCTCGGTCGAGGAGGCGCAGCCGTCGATGACGCGGCGCAGCTCGCCGGAGGGATGCGCCGAGAAGTACCCCAGCGGAAGGCGCATGAGGTGCTCGGTCGTCGCCTTGCGCATGTTGGACGCGCAGCGGAAGGCCGCCAGGTGCGTGCACATGAGGGCGAGGAAGTACGTGGCGATGCTGGCTAGCGCGAAGCCAACGGCCCACCACCCGTACGCCGTGATGCCCGTGGCCGCCTGCCAGTCGGGCGCCACCGCGATGAGGTCGCGGGCGACGAGCCAGATGCACACGTAGGGACCAAAGCCCAGCAGCTGAGAGACGGCGGAGAGCGCGCAGCCCAGGTACGTGAGGCCTCGCCGGCTTCCGGCAAAGTCCAGGAGTTGGGCGATGTCGGAGCGCGAGCGCTTCTCGCCCTTCTCGCCCAATTGGGCGTCTTGCGATGCCATTGGTCCTCCTTTTTGTCGAGGTTGATAAGTTAGCCAGCGTGAACTTATCATGGGTGCAGGTTGGGACGGCCGCCGGCGAGCGGCTTGTGGACGAAGGCTCAAGCACCGTGGACGAAAGCTCAAGATGAGAAGACCGGGCAAGATCGTGGGGCTCTACGCGCCGCAGTTCGAGCAGTTTGGTATCGAGCTTGCCGGCGAGGGGCCCGTCTTCACCGGCAAGGTCGCCACCGAGGACGCCGAGGGCAACGCCTGGGTCATGCCGCTGGGGCCAAGCTGCCTGGTCATGGAGCACAGTGTGGTGCCCCGGCACGACATGTCCCTCATGGAGCGGGCGCCCGAGCCGTACGCATGCGTGACCCAGGTGAGCTCGGCCGCCGTCGACTGCATGCCAGAGGCGGGAATCTCCCCCACAAACGTCCGGCCGCTACGCGGGCCGTGGCCGGCAAGCGCCGTGTGCACGTTCGTGCAGAGCAGCTGCGAGGAGCAGTTCTCGCCGCTCAAGGCGGGACAGCTGTACCACTCGCGCTGCATCGCGTTTTTGCCGGAGTACTTCGAGAAGCTCGAGGGACGCTGGCCCGGGAGCTTCGAGGGGCTCTTTGGGGCGTTTGCCAGGCCCTGGGCCGAGGACGCGCAGATGGCCATTGGCGGGGCGCTGCGCCGACTGACGGCGGCGCGGACACGTGGGCTTGCCGGCGAGCTCTATGCAACGGGCGTCGTGGAGGCGCTGGTGGCAGACCTGGCGGCGTCGCAGGCAGCAGGAGAGCTTGCCGCCGAGCGGGCCGGCGGGTCGGCGAGCCGCCGCCTTGCGGAGGAGGCCGCGGCCGAGGTGGAGCGCGCCCTTGACGAGGGGCGGCGCCTTGGCGTGGACGAGCTGGCGGCAAGGCTCTACGTGAGCCGCTCCAAGCTCTGCGCCACCTTCCGGCAGGAGACCGGCGAGGCCGTGGGCACCTACGCGCGCAGACGCCGCGGCGAGCGGGCCGAGGAGCTTCTGGCCGGCGGCGGCGCGACCGTGGCGGAGG
>ERZ1034920.1623-NODE-1623-length-14048-cov-4.414779_pt1 | contig 14048 bp, 11 predicted proteins | sample MGYA00520688_ERZ1034920 | MGnify/ENA primary metagenome ERZ1034920 (study PRJEB33766, sample SAMN09781785) | gut metagenome | biome: gut microbiome | host: Homo sapiens | place: Madagascar | study: EMG produced TPA metagenomics assembly of the PRJNA485056 data...
TTTCTGTTTTCTGCTATTATTTTTTGACCCACGATACGGCTTCCTCTTCTTATTTTTTGATACTTTTTTACTGTTTCGCTCCAACGCTTTGGCTCTCACATTCTGGCTGGTTGCAACTACCTGGTTTGCTTTCTTTTTCGGCTTGTCACTCGTAATAGTAATACAATGAGATGTTGTTGTATTTTTTAATACAAAGTCAATAGTGGCATCTTTCATATTAACCGCATCAAGAATAACCATGACTTTCTGACCTAATTTAAAAGAACGACCAGTATGCTCTCCGATCAAGCAAATACCTTCAGCATCATAATTATAATAATCATCGACAAGCGTTGAAATATGCACCAAACCTTCAACCGAATTTTCCAGCCTTACAAAAAAGCCGAATGCAGTTACACTGACGATCTGCGCCTCATATTCATTTTTTATGAAAGGTAACATATACTCTGCTTTTTTCAGATCAACGCTGGCTCTTTCTGCTTCTTCAGCATTACGTTCACAACTTGACGCCTGTTCACTTGCTTCAGTAAATAGTTTATCATAATGCTGAATACGATGCTCATTGAGACGATTATTATTTTGCAAAAACTCTTTGATCAATCTATGAATGGAAAGATCACTATAACGGCGAATCGGCGAAGTAAAATGTGTATAATGGCGACTAGCCAATCCAAAATGCGAGGATTTTTTTGTTGTATAATAAGCATGGTTCATCATTCGTAGCATCATCATACTGACAATTTCTGCACACCCCTTATCAGCTGCTTTCGCCAAAATCCATTGCATATCTTTTGCTGTTAACACCTCATGATTCTGCGGCAAAACAATTCCCATGCGTTGAATAAATTGTAAAAAATGCTCTCTTTTTTCTGCCTCCGGTTCTTCATGCACACGATAGATAAACGGCATTCGGCGTCTAAAAAAATACGCCGCCACTGTTTCGTTAGCAAGGATCATAAACTCTTCAATGATTTGCTCCGCTTCGCCACGTTCACGAACAATAATATCTACTGCTCGACCATGTTCATCTAAAACAATTTTGCTTTCAGGTAAATCAAACTCCAAAGCTCCGCGTTCCACTCTGTTATTATATAAAATCTTACTCAAAGAACGCATATCATTAAATACTTCCACATAGGAAGGATCCTCTAAGAATTGCTGTTTTTCCAAAATCTCATTCACAGTATCATAAGTGAATCTTTTTTCAACGTTAATAATGGATTCGCTTATCTCTGCTGCTACCACTTGACCACGTCCATTAATTTCCATAATGCAAGATAACGTCAAGCGATCTTCTCCGGCATTAAGACTGCAAATATTATTCGAAATATCCGTCGGCAGCATTGGCAGCACACGATCAACAAAATATACACTTGTTCCGCGGCGAAATGCTTCTTGATCAAGAAGCGATCCTTCTTTTATGTACTCCCCTACATCGGCGATATGCACTCCAAGCATATAGTTGCCATTGGATAGAATTTCTAACTGAACCGCATCATCCAAATCTTTTGAATCTGCACCATCAATCGTCACAACATGGCTGTAATATCTAAAATCGCGACGTCGTTCTAAATTTGTATCCACTGCTTGATGACTCAACCGATACGCTTCTTTTAGCTGCGCATCGGTAAAAGATGGGCTTAAATCATATCGATAAACTAAGGACAATACATCAATGCCCGGCGCTTCAGCGGGACCCAAACGTGCAATGATTTGCCCTTCTGGAATTTCACCCTTTCCGCCCCAATACGTAATTTCTACAAGCACCTTATCGCCATCTTTAGCATTGAACTCCTGATCAAATGGTACAATAATATCTTGGCCAAAAGTTTGATTGTCAGGAACCACAAATGCATAGTGCTTTTTTGGTTTGTACGTTCCTACATACATTTTATTGTGGCGTTCGAGAATACGCACTACTTCGCATTCATCTCTATTTTTCCCCTGAGCTCCCCCTATATTACGATGCTTCATAATGCGCACAATGACTCTATCACCATTTTGCGCAGAATTTAAACAATCCGGAGGAATGAACAAATCCTCCATATCAATATTATCAGTAACTAAAAATCCATAGCCCTTTTTTAGTTTTTTGACACGACCTGTCAACAAATTCATTTGCTCAGGAATACCATAATGATTGGTACGTGTTTTAACAATCCTTCCATCTTGTTCTAATTCAACCAAGGCTTTTTTTAGTTCATCAGATGAAAAGGCTTTTTTTCCAAATATTTTTAATATGTCTTCAAAACTGGTTGGCCCAGTTAACGCATCTTTTAAATGCTTGAATACAAAATCCTTGTTCACAATTGACACCTCACTTTTTATAAGCTTATCACACCAAACCATGCCATCGCAAGTGCCATTCATAAGCTTAAAATTTTCCAACGTTTACTCCGAATTGCTCGCCATCTATAAACAAAAGGCACCGGATATCACTACCCAGTGCCTTGTTTTTAAAATTGTTTTTCTTCTACCATTTTCTCATGCGCATTTTTTACGCTATTCAAAAACTGTTCATTTTTTTGAATAGAAAACTGTACCTGTTGAGGACTTGGAGCGCCAATGGTTTGACGCTTATGAATGCAGGTATCAATAGAAATTTTGTCATAAATGTCTTCATCAATCAATGCAGAAAACGTTTTGAATTCATCCATTGAACATTCGTCAAGCGCTTTTCCATTCATGATGCAATAAGCCACCGCTTCACCGACGATTGCATGAGCATCACGGAACGGAATGCCTTTTGTAACAAGATAGTCCGCAAAGTCCGTCGCATTCGTGAAACCACCAGCTGCAGCTCGGCGCATATTCGTTTCTTTGAAAGTTGCTGTTGCAAGCATGCGTTCAAAGATCAACAAACACTTTTTCCAAGTGTCGACGGTGTCAAATACACCCTCTTTATCTTCCTGCATATCTTTATTATATGCAAGCGGAAGCCCCTTCATCGTTGTCAACAGTCCCAGAAGAGCCCCATAAACACGACCAGTCTTTCCACGAACCAATTCAGCAACGTCCGGATTCTTCTTCTGAGGCATGATGCTACTGCCAGTACTATAAGCATCGTCCAAATCAATGAAAGCAAATTCCTGACTTGCCCATAAAATAATTTCTTCGCAGAATCGGCTCAAATGCATCATGCTGCTGGATGCGTCGCTCAAAAATTCCAACGCAAAATCTCTATCACTGACGCCATCCAGCGAATTTAAGCAAGGAGCATCGAAATGCAGCATATGAGCTGTTTGATCGCGATCTAACGGGAAGGTTGTACCTGCCAGTGCTCCACTCCCCAATGGCATAATATTATTACGTTCAAGCCACGAATCCAATCTCTGATAATCACGTTTGAACATTTCAAAATATGCCATCAAATGATGGCCAAGCGTAATTGGTTGCGCACGTTGAAGATGTGTATAGCCTGGCATCGCTGTTTCAAGATGCTTCTTAGCAATATCAATCAGGGTTTCAAGGAACTCGATCAGTTGCGCTTGAATGGTCATGACTTCGTGTCGCAGATACATACGCATATCAAGTGCCACTTGGTCATTTCGACTGCGACCAGTGTGTAGTTTCTTTCCTACATCACCAACTTTTTGAGTAAGCAACACTTCCATATTCATATGAATATCTTCATCCGATGGATTAAAGGTTACTTTTCCTTCTTCGATTTCCTCTAGAATATCACGCAGCCCCTGTACCAATGTTTGTGCTTCATCTTTAGTAATCACACCAACATCGCCCAACATAGTTGCATGCGCAATGCTACCCTGAATATCCCAGTAATACAGTTTTTGATCAAAGCTAATGGAAGAATGAAAATCTTCCATTAGCTTGTCACTATCCTTGCTAAATCGTCCGCCCCACAGTTTTGCCATAGCAATGCCTCTCTTACTTATTAAGATTTTGCTTCATCAAAGCATTAACCTTCAATGGAAGGCCAAACAGGTTGATGAAACCTTCTGCGTCTGCCTGGTTATAGACTTCATCTTCACCAAAAGTAACGAATTCTTCGTTATAAAGAGAATATGGAGAAGTCATCCCAGCAGTGGTAACCTTACCCTTGTACAGTTTCAAGCGTACTTCGCCAGAGCAGGTTTCCTGAGTTTTATCAATGAATGCGTCGAGTGCTTCCTTCAATGGAGTGTACCAAAGGCCATCATATACCAACTGGGCGTATTTTACACCTGCAGTTGCTTTGAAAGCCATGGTATCACGATCCAAGGTCAAAGATTCCAACCCTTGGTGTGCAACATGTAGAATGGTGCCACCAGGGGTTTCATAAACGCCACGGGATTTCATACCAACCAAACGGTTTTCAACAATGTCAAGAATGCCGATACCGTGTTTTGCACCCAGTTCATTCAATTTTTCCAGCATAGCTAATGGAGCCAGTTCTTCTCCATTTAATTTTACAGCGTTCCCTTTTTCAAAAGTAAGGGTGATGTATTCTGGTTCATTTGGAGCATCTTCTGGACGATTGCAAATGAGATAAAGATCATCAAGTGGTTCATTAGCAGGATCTTCCAAGTCAGCCCCTTCATGAGACAGATGCAACACGTTGCGATCCATGCTATATGGGCGCTTTTTAGTAACCGGAACAGGAATATTATGTGCGTTAGCAAAATCAACTGCATCTTCGCGACTCTTGATATCCCAAATACGCCATGGAGCAATGATCTTTGTTGCAGGACTTAATGCTTTAATAGTTAATTCAAAACGCACCTGGTCGTTCCCTTTACCAGTTGCACCATGAGCAATATAATCAGCGCCTTCCTTTTGGGCAACTTCAACAAGAGCTTTTGCAATCAAAGGACGCGCGCAAGAGGTGCCAAGAAGATAACCGCCTTCATAAAGTGCACCAGAACGGATAACTGGATAAACATAATCACGAACAAATTCTTCTTTAAGATCAGCAATGTAAACTTTGCTTGCACCAGAAGCCAGAGCTTTGTCATGAACGACATTCAATTCGTCACCCTGACCAACATCCCCGCACACTGCGATAACCTCACAGTTATCATAATTTTCCTTCAGCCAAGGAATGATAATAGATGTATCAAGACCACCAGAATAAGCTAATACTACTTTCGACATGAATATTCCTCCTAATAATCAATTACATAATGCTAGCCATGATGGCTTTATGAGCATGCATACGGTTTTCAGCTTCATCAAAAATGACACTACGTGGATGTTCCAAAACATCTTCAGTCACTTCATAACCACGATAAGCAGGCAGACAATGCATAAAGATTGCATCTTCTTTTGCCAAAGCAAACATCTCAGAATCAATCTGATAGCCGGCAAATGCTTTTGCGCGAGCCTCTTTCTCATCTTCTTGACCCATACTTGCCCATGTATCAGTATATACAATATCAGCATTTTTCACAACGGCTTTTGGATCATTTGTCAAAACCAGCTTACAATTGTTTTCATCTGCGATGCTTTGCGCATAAGCAACAATTTCTTCATTTGGTTTATAGCCATCTGGGGTAGCAATGCCAACATTCAGACCGCACTTTAACATACCAATCATCAAAGAATGGGTCATGTTGTTGCCATCACCAACATAGCAGAAATTCAGTCCTGCTAAATCCCCTTTTTGTTCTTTAATAGTAATCAAATCCGCGATAACTTGTGTTGGATGATAGGTATCTGTAAGGCCATTGATCACCGGAACATCTGCGTATTTTGCAAAAGCTTCTACTTCTGCCTGTTCATAAGTTCTAATTAAAATACCATCCACATAACGCGCCAACACGCGAGCAGTGTCTTGAACAGGTTCTCCACGACCAATTTGCAGATCTTTTGTGCTTAAAAATAACGCCTGTCCGCCAAGTTGATACATCCCAACTTCAAAAGAGACACGAGTACGCGTGGATGATTTCTGGAAAATCATCGCCAAAGACTTGCCCTGAAGATATGGATGAGGAATACCCTTCTTTTGTTTATCTTTTAAGTCCAGCCCTAGATCAACAATGGACATAATCTCTTCTCCAGTAAAATCACGCAATGTCAAAAAATCTCTACCTTTGAGGTTCATTGAGCTTCTCCTTTCAATTCACGACTATAAAATATGATGTTTTTAAATCCTACACACGCAGCAATATAATATGGACGAAGTTTAATATAGTCAATCTCATCAACCTGTAATGAAATGGGTTCTTCATCAGCGTTCAAAAACTTTATCAAACATTTATCATCTTGAACTTCGAAATCAACATTATACAGCCATCCACTTTCCGTAGTATCTTTGACTTTATATTTCAAGTTCACATATTTAAGCTTTCCCAACGATTCATAGATCATCTGATGTGCTGCTTCGATCATTTCATAGGGACCATCACAAATGATTTCTTTATCAATCATCTATCAACACCCCCTCGATATTACTGCACATGATCATTACTCCACTCTTTTCTAATTCTACCATCTTTTAAAAGTTTTTCGAGTTTTTCAGCATCACAAGACTGTAATACATCGCGATATTCAACAAGATGGCTAATAATTTCTTCTATCTCAGCTGAAAGATAATCGGCATTTCTCAAAAAAAGATCCGTCCACATTTTTTCATCGAGACGAGCTACACGTGTCAAGTCACGAAAACTTCCAGCACTATACCCTTCTTCACGAAGCATTGTTGGACTTTTTATATACGCACTAGAAACAATGTGCGCCAACTGAGAAGTATAAGATATGATTTGATCATGTGTTTCCGATGTCGAAGGAACCAGTTTGCGAAATCCTAACGCATATACATAATCCTCTAATATTTGCCAATCAATGCGATAATCAATATCGGGATCTTTAGTCATTACCAAACTGGCTCCTTGAAAAAGATTGACAAGAGAATGCTCATATCCAAATAACTCTCGACCTGCCATTGGGTGCATACCGATGTATTGCGGTCCATCGTTGTAGAAATACTCTCTAAAGCAAGCCATAATGTCTCTCTTTACGCCACAAACGTCTAAAACCAAACCATTCTTATTCATCAACTGATGATTTTCTTCAACAAATCGGATAATGTTTTTAGGGGTCATCGCCAAAATTGTAACGTCAGCATCTACAAGATCCGCTTCTCCCGCAATATAAGCGATGGATTTTTCATCCAACGCCAATGCCAACGTTTTATCGTCTTTGTCCATACCAACAACTTTTGCATCTGTATAGGCCGACAATGCTTTCGCAAGCGATCCACCGATAAGCCCTAAACCTACGATGAGAACTTTCATCCCAACACCTTTTTCAAAATATCAATAGCCTGATCAATTTCATCTTTTGTGATCACAAGCGGTGGCACGAAACGCAGTACTTGTTTACCTGCTGTGCAAATCAATAACCCGGCATCAGCAGCTGCCGAAACAATATCGCCTGGTTTATACTCGTCAGCTAATAATAGGCCTAACATTAACCCACGTCCGCGTACCTCAAGAACTTTTTGTCCATCCACGCATTCAGTGAGACGTTCTGCAAAGTATGCGCCTTTTTCTTGAACTTCAGCAAGAAACGCTTCGTCAAATATAATATCGGCCACTGCACAAGCGGTATGTGCAGCCAATGGGTTGCCGCCAAAAGTGGATGCATGATCTCCCGGATTAAACGCAGCCGCAACATTATCTTTTGCCAACATCGCTCCCATTGGAACACCACCAGCAATCGCTTTTGCCATTGTTACAATGTCCGGATGGAGGTCATATTTTTGATGCGCAAATGCATACCCAGTACGTCCCATACCAGTTTGAACTTCATCGATGATAAATAGAATATCTTTTTCTTGGCATACTGCCTCAACATGCTTCAGGTATTCCTCACTAAGTTCGATAATTCCGGCTTCACCTTGAATAACCTCTAACATAATCGCACAAGTATCATCATCAATCAATTGATCCAGCATTTCAATATTATTTGCTTCAGTATACTTAAAACCTTCTGGTAGCGGAGCAAATCCATTTTGATATTTTGTTTGGCCAGTTGCTTTCAGTGCTCCAAGTGTACGACCATGGAAAGATTGAACCATGGAAATAATTGTGCTGCGCCCATTGCCATATTTTCTTGCCAATTTGATCGCGGATTCATTAGCCTCCGCACCACTGTTACAGAAGAACGCTTTTCCAAGGCCACTAGTTTTACACAGCTTCTCAGCTAATTCGATCTGTGGAATATTCCAATACAAATTTGAAATATGTATTAAGGTTTCTGCCTGCTCTTGAAGAGCTTTTACGACAGCTGGATGACCATATCCTAAACTGTTTACAGCAATACCACTTACCATATCAATATATTCTTTACCGGTGTTATCGGTTAGACGAACGCCGTCTCCTTTAGTAATAACAATCGGCGCCTGACTATAGGTCCCCATAATATACTTCTGACCTTTTTCGATCATACTATTATTCATTTTGACACCCTCCTACAACCATGGTTCCAACACCATCGTCTGTAAATAATTCGAGCAGCAAACTATGCTGCATTTGTCCATTAATAATATGTGCACTCTGCACACCATTTTGAATAGCATGTTTACAACATGCGGCCTTCGGAATCATTCCGCCATATATTACACCATCGCGTTCCAGCTCATCAAGCTTTTGAGTTGTTACTTTACTGATTCGAGAGCCATCTTGATCTAAAATGCCATCAGTATCTGTTAATAAGAAAAACTTGTCAGCTTTTAACGCTGCTGCAACAGCAGCGGCAGCAGTATCACCATTTATATTATAACGGCCTCCATGTTCATCAAGACCTATTGGCGAAATAACCGGAATGTATTCCTTACTTAAGGCGTTTCTGATGAGCTCAGGACGAATTTCTGTAATTTCACCAACGTATCCTAAGTCAACCAACTCATGCTCTTTATTATAGTGTAACTTCTTTTTAGCTTGAATCGTTCCACCGTCAATCCCACTTAAGCCAACAGCGTTCCCGCCATGTTTCTGCAACAAAGCAACAATTTCTTGGTTTACTTTGCCAATCAGAACCATTTGAGCAATTTCTAATACTTCACTATCAGTGACCCGAAGTCCATCAACAAATTTACACTGATAATTTTCTTTTTCAAGCCAATAATTGATATCTGGACCGCCGCCATGCACGAGAATAGGGTTCATGCCAACAAAACGCATCAAGACGATGTCAGAAATAACCTTTTCCCGCATTTCTTTATCAATCATCGCATGACCACCATACTTAATAACGATGGTAGTACCGTAGAACTTTTTTATGTAAGGCAGTGCTTCAACAAGAACCTCTGCCGTATGATTTCCAAATTCCATTATTTTAACTCCTGTAATCCGCGTTAATACTTACGTAATCATGTGTAAGATCGCAACCCCATCCAGTTGCTTCTGCAGCTCCTTCATGCAAATCAATAAGTACATCAATCGTGTCTTTTGAAAGAATATCGAGTGCCTTTTCTTCATCAAAAGACAATCCCTGGCCATTTTGAGCAACAAGAACGTCTCCAATGTAAATATCCATTTTATATGGATCAAACACAGCTCCCGAATATCCTGCAGCACATGCTATACGCCCCCAATTGGCATCACGACCGTACATTGCAGCTTTAACAAGACTTGATGACACAACAGCACGAGCAATTGTCTTTGCATCAGTCGTAGTAGGAGCATTAATAACTTTAACTGCAAATAGATTTGTTGCACCTTCACCATCGGCAACAATCTGTTTGGCTAAACTTACACAGATTTCTTTTAACGCAGTCGCAAACAACTCATAATCATCGTTTTCGAGAGCATCAATGACCGCATTTCCAGCAAGACCGTTTGCCAGCACGGTTACCATATCATTTGTTGAAGTATCGCCATCTACAGAAATCATATTAAAACTGTCTCCAATGGCATCACTTAATGCCTTTTGCAATACTTCAGACGTAATAGCTGCATCACAGAATACAAAGCCGAGCATGGTTGACATATTTGGATGAATCATTCCGGCGCCTTTACACATTCCCCAAAAGCAGACTTCTTTACCAGCGATATTAATTGTTGTCGACGCAGTTTTGGGAACCGTATCTGTTGTCATAATACCACGTGATGCCAATTCTGCACTTTCATTTAATGGCTTCAATGCATCTTTTGCCATATCAATGCCTGCATTAATCGTTTCAACAGGAAGCGGCATACCAATCACCCCTGTGGATGCAACAATGGTATGATTCTCATCCAGTTCAAAAGTTTCAGCTAGTTTTTTTGCAACCGATTCAGCATCAATAATTCCTTGCTTACCCATTGCCGCATTTGCAATCCCACTGTTAATAACAACCGCCTGAGCCATGCCATCGGATTCCAAATGTTTTTTTGTCACTTGAAGTGGCGCTGCTTGAAACAGATTATTTGTATAAACAGCAGCTGCCGATGCAGCAACATCGGACACTACCACGGTCAAATCATCTTTTGCTTTTTTTATACCACAATGAAGGCCGCAAGCCGAGTAGCCTTTCGGATAGTTGATCATATTTTTACTCTCCTTTATAATTATGGACAAAGAGGAAACTGCTCTAATCCCTGTGTTTCAGGGAAACCACATAAAATATTCATATTTTGCACAGCCTGCCCACTTGCGCCCTTTACAATATTGTCGATTGCTGCGCAAATAACAAGCGTCGTATCATTTACGTGATGAAGTGATAAATCGCAGAAATTAGACCCCATCACCTGCTTTGTTGCAGCGTACTCGCCCAAAGGTCGCACTCGGACAAATGGTTCTTGATCGTAGAACGCATGATACATTTCATTTATTTGCTCTATGGTACACGCATGATTCAATCGAACCGTTAATGTTGACAGAATACCTCGATTAATCGGAGCCAGATGTGGATTAAATACCAAACCAACCTGGTCACCATACAACTCATTCAACTCCTGCACAATTTCTGGAAGATGTCGATGTTTACCAATATTATAGGCAACAACATTTTCATTGACATTAACAAAATGAGATGTTTCTTTCAGCGACTTCCCTGCACCAGTTAAGCCTGAATCGCTGTCTGCTACAACAAGCGAAGGATTAAGCAACTTTTCTTTACAAAGAGGGGCTAACCCCAAAATAATACTGGTTGGAAAACAACCTGGATTTGCAACTAAATTACTGTTCCGAATACGTTCTCTATGAAGTTCCGGCAACCCATAAACCGTTTTAGACATCCAATCAGGGCAGGCATGATCTGCGCCATACCATTCTTCATAAACGACAGGATCATTTAGGCGAAAATCAGCACCTAAATCAATGACTTTAATGCCCAAGTCAATAAGATTTTTTGCATACTCTGATGACGTGCCATGTGGTAATGCAAGAAAAACCACATCACACTCTTTATAATTACTGATGTCCAAGTCACAAAACTTTGCATCTGTCAATTTTAACACACTTTTGTGTAGGTCTGAAACAGCACCACTAGTACTACGCGCACCAATAGCCGCTAAATTAACCCCACCATGCCCCAATAAAAGTCTTATCAATTCGGAGCCTGTATACCCAGTTGCTCCAATAATTCCAACATTTATCATGATAGCACCTCCAACGAATGATATTATTATACAACCACTTGCATATTTATGCAACACCTTTTACATTACGAAAGGAACTGATTTTATGAAACACCCATCTATTCTCATCCTCGTTTCATCAAATGATAAGACTGCAAAAACGTCCCTTAATAAGCTACTTCCTACGTTTCAGGATATCGCACCAGCTACAATTCTGGATGTCGACAATTTTGATGAATACCTGAAAATCTTGTATAATTGTGCGAACGATTTCTATTGTAAAACGATTATTGCCATAGGTAAAGTATTTTATGACCGTTATTGCAACATAATGATAGAAAAATCCAGTCTCCTCTTTGATCAACCCCATCCCATCTCAAAACCAAAACCTGAGCTCAAATACTTTCGTCTCAATGCCTCCACCCATTTTTTATCTCTCATCAATGCATCTATACATCACTCTGGCCTACTTTCTATTCTTGAACAATATTTTGATATTATAAATGATTCTTGTCTCTTCTCATTATCGTCTCAAGTTGGAACGCTTCTAAACAAGCATCATTTAACCATTGCAAGCGGAGAAAGTTGTACTGGCGGCTTGTTAACTAAAGTTCTTACTGATATTCCTGGTTCTTCTTCCTATGTCCTTGGGGGGATCTGCACCTATACGGCATACGAAAAACAGCATATATTAGAGGTTTCTCAAGAAACTCTCACGTCTTATGGCATCGTATCTTCAGAAACAGCTGAAGCCATGTCTCGTGGCGTACAAAAACTATTCAAATCAAATATTGCTGTTTCAACCACTGGTGTAGCTGGTCCAGGTGCTGATTCGGATGGAAATCCGGAAGGACTGGTTTATATTGGTTTGACAATAAATGATTATTGTAAGACTTATAAATATTCAGCCCCATTGCATACATATTTATTAGACCGAGATACAATCCGAAAAAGTTGCGTCATATTCATTCTGCAGAAAATTGTGGATACATTAAAACAGCTTTATCTATAAAAATAGGACGGGAACGAATTACAATTCGTTCCCGTCCTATTTTTTTATTCAGCAGAATCAACAAGAGAAGCATTTTCCTCCGTTGAAGAAGCGGCATCTTGTGAATTCTCGCTATCTGTAGCCGCAGATGAATCATTGCTTTCACTAGAAGCACTGCTATCTTGTGTATCCTCAGCCATTTGGGCTTCAGCTTCTTCGATCAATTTATCAGGATTGTAATCATCAGAAAGATATTCAATAGTAGCCTCCTGTTTCAATTGATCCATCATGTCATAATATTTTGTCTGAACTTCTTGATTCGTTAATTGTTCTGTTAATTCGTCCTTGACTTCATCAAAAGTTTGATGATGTGCCGTCTGCTTATCTTCACACAAAATCACATGATATCCATAACTTGTTTCAACAGGTTCTTCTGTGTATTGACCAACTTCCAATGCAAAAGCTGCATCAGAAAACTCGGTAATCATTTCATCTGCTGTGAAATATCCTAATTCGCCACCTTGTTGCGCCGTAGCAGAATCCGTACTATATTCTTTTGCCAGTTCAGAAAAATCTGCACCCTCATCTAATTGTTTGATGATGTCTTCAGCTGTTTCTTTGTCTTCAACAAGAATATGTTTCGCCTTAACTTGATCTGCAACATCGAATTGATCACTGTTTTCATTATAATACGATTCAGCATCGACAGTAATATCCGATTTGATCAACTCAATATATTTATCGTAATAAAGCTTTTCTTCAATCATTCTATCAAGCATTTCATCGCTGACGTTATATTCATCGAGATATGCCTGAAGATTTTCTTCGGAACCATAGGTTTGGTCGATAAGATCCTGTCTAAAAGACTTTTTCTCATCATCAGTTATTTCAATTCCTTTGTTTTTTGCATCTTGTACCATCAGTTCGGTTTCGACTAACCCACTAATAATTTGACTTTTATAGTAACCAGAATACGTATCATCACTTTCTAATTGATTTTGCTGAAATATCTGATTAATTCTCGCATCGACATAATTTTTAGTTAATGCCGTATCATTAACCTTAATTACATCTTCACCACCCATATCATCATTCGAACTGCACCCAGCAAACAATCCAGCCGCCATCACAGTCGCCAAAAGCATCGCTAATGCTTTCTTCAAAATAATCACGCTCCTAAAAAATCATTACCTCATCTATTATACTGACTGATTTATCTACTGACAATCTCTTTAATATCATTGACAACAAGTTTTAATGAATCTAATAATTTGCTCGAATTTGTTACTTTTGCCACATCCATAACAACATAGGTTTCTTCGTCAATATTTTTTAACATTAAACGACCAAAGCTATGCGCAACGTAAGAGAGTAATTGCTGAATATCGAATTCGAAAGATGGATCGATTTTTATATATACATTGCTCTTCCGCTGTTTAATGGAAACTATTCCGGCTTGCCCTGCCAACTGCTTTAATGAAATCAAGCTTAATAGATTCATTACTGGTTTTTCTGGTTCGCCAAATCGGTCAATTAATTCATCCAGCATATCA
>ERZ1034920.1630-NODE-1630-length-14006-cov-5.151459_pt1 | contig 14006 bp, 14 predicted proteins | sample MGYA00520688_ERZ1034920 | MGnify/ENA primary metagenome ERZ1034920 (study PRJEB33766, sample SAMN09781785) | gut metagenome | biome: gut microbiome | host: Homo sapiens | place: Madagascar | study: EMG produced TPA metagenomics assembly of the PRJNA485056 data...
ACCAGATGTTCTATGGGTCATTTTATTTGTTGCACTTAGATTGTAAATTCAAGCACGCAAAAACCAGGCGTTGGGAGGAGAGACTATGCCGAGAACATCCAAAACCATCGAAGCAAACAACTTTTTGACAGGGCCGATTCTTTCGCCGCTGCTTCGTTTTGCTTTTCCATTGATGCTGTCGCTGCTGCTGCAGGCTTTCTACGGCGGCGTCGATTTAGCCGTCGTCGGACAGTTTTCACCTACCGAAAGCGTTTCCGCCGTTGCCACAGGCAGTCAGCTCATGCACGTCATTACCTCGCTGATCACCGGCCTTACCATGGGTGTCACTGTTTTGTTGGGCAAAGCCATTGGCGCTGGTGATCACGATCATGCTGGGCAGGTGGTTGTCGGCCAGATTAAATTGTTTTCGATTGTTGCGGTGGTTTTGACGTTTGTGATGCTGCTTTTTACGCCGCAAATTGCTGTCTTCTTGAACGTGCCAGAAGTTGCTTTCGATGAAACCCTGCGCTATATTCGCATCTGCTCTGCCGGCATTGTTTTTATCACGGCTTACAATGGCATCAGCGGCATTTTTCGCGGCATTGGCAACTCTCGCACGCCTTTTCTCTTTGTGTTCATTGCCTGCCTTGTCAATGTTGTGCTGGATCTGCTCTTTGTCGGTGTTTTTGGCATGAATGCCTCAGGGGCTGCGTTGGCGACCATCATTGCACAGGCTGTCAGCGTGGTATTTTCGCTTTTTTATCTGCGCAGCCACCGTCTGCCGTTTTCAATTCACGGCCATTCGCTCAGAAACAACCGCGACATTCGCAAAATCCTGCAAGTGGGTGCGCCCATTGCGCTGCAGGACTTTCTCTCCAACATGTCCTTTCTCATCATCACCGCCATCATCAACACCCTTGGGGTCGTCGCCTCTGCTGGCGTGGGCATCTCTGAGAAACTTTTTGTTTTTCTTTCCATCGTTCCCATGTCGTTCATGTCAGCCCTTTCCAGTTTTGTTGCCCAAAACATGGGCGCCGGTAATCTGCAGCGCGCTCGGCGATCGCTGTTTTTGGCTCAGCGCATTTCTTTTCTCTTCGGTGCGCTTATGTTCTCGCTGACCTTCTTCTTTGGCCGGAAACTGGCCATTCTCTTTACAACGGACCCAGAAGTGATCACCGCAGCGGCCCTCTATATGCGCGGCAGCTCCTTTGAATATCTGATGATCGCCATCACCTTCTGCTTTCTCGGCTACTTTAATGGCCGCGAACATACTACCTTTGTTATGGCGCAAGGCCTTCTGACCTCTTTTCTTCTGCGCATTCCGTTGTCCTATTTCCTCAGCCGTTTGCCTGACACCGGCATGCTGCAAATCAGCCTCGCCGTTCCAGCTTCAGCTCTCTGTAACCTGACACTTTGCCTGATCTACTTCGTCTGGCTGCAGCGGCGAGATCGGCAAACCATTCAAAACATGCCGTAACACCATCTTGAAAAGGAGGTTCATTCCATGTCCAACATCGTTGTACTCCACGGCAGTGTGCGTGCGAATGGAAACACCGCGCAGCTGGTGCAGGCTTTTGTGCGTGGGGCAGAGGAGGCGGGGCACCAGGTGACGGTGCTGTCTGTGGCGGCCTTGAGCATTCATCCCTGCATCGGCTGTGAGCGTTGCGCCACGGCGCCAGACCACGCTTGCTTTCAAAAGGATGACATGCCGCAGGTTTACGCGGCCTTGGCTCAGGCCGATACCCTCGTCGTTGCCTCGCCAGTATATTTCTATGGCATCAGTGCTCAGCTCAAAGCTCTCATCGACCGCTTGCACACGCCTCTGCGCAACCGCTTCGCCATTCGGCGCGCCGCCTTGCTTCTTGTCGCCGGTAATACCCTGTCCGACCTGTTCGACGCCATTCTTCTGCAATATCGCATGATCCTGCGCTACTTCAACATCGAAGACCTTGGCCACATCCTTGTCGGTGGCATTCGCGAACCTGGCGCCATTAGTGGCCACCCGGCGCTGGAGAAAGCTTATCAGCTGGGAAGAAGGATGTAGTCGCATACAAAAAAGCACGACAGATTCAATCTGTCGTGCTTTTTTGCTTACTGTGGCGGCTGGCCGTTTGGCACGGCACCGCCGCCACCGCCAGGACCGCCACTCATGCCGGTGCCAGTGCCATAGACGAGGCTGTCCATGGTGATGTTCTGACTGGTGCTGCCGTTGCTGAGGGTATAAATGCTGCCCTGGTTGATATCCGCGCAGCTGATGATGACGCAGTCGTAATCTTTGGTGGCGTCGTAGCTGGCGAGAGTGTTGCCTTCGCTGTGCTGTCGGTTTCATCGTAGGAAGGGTCAAGATCGCGGTCGCTGAAAAGCGCAGAGAGGCGCGTGGTGTCGCTGCTCTCGGTCGTGGTGCTGCTGTTACTGGCTGTGCCGCTGCCGCAGCCTGGCAGCAGAAGAAGCGCCAGCAAAAGACCGCTGAGAAGTTTGCGTTTCATAAATCGATCACCTCGTTAAAGTTCTGTTGCCACGTTTTCCTGCTTGGAAATCAGAATTTCAAGATTCCCGTTTCTACAGCGTAGTTTGTCAATCAACTCTTTTTCCAGTGCAGGATTGCGCAGCGTCAGCTGATACGTCAGTCGAAAGAGCGTGCCCATATTGGTTGTTTTTACCTGTACCAGCTCATAATCGCTGGCATAATCGGTTAAGATGCCGTCGAACACCCCATCATAATCCAAATCCTCAGGAATGGTGATGCGCAGGGTGCGGTAGCATTGGGAAGTCTTCTTGTAGCCGAAATCCATGCGGCTGTAACCCATGCTTACTAGGCCCAGAATGATTGCGGAACAGAGCGCAATGCCTAAATAGCCCATGCCGGCTATCAGCCCAGTGCCCATAGCCAGAAAAATAGCTCCGATTTCTTTTGCGGTCCCTGGCACAGAGCGAAAACGCACCAGACTGAATGCACCGGCAACGGCGACCCCAGTGCCGACATTGCCGTTTACCATCATAATCACTACGCATACTACCGCTGGTAAGAGTGCCAGCGTTGCTACAAAGCTCCTGGTGTACTGAGTGCGGTAAGTATAGCAGGCTGCCAGAATCAGACCAACAATGAGTGCGCAAAGTAAACAAAGGAAGAAGCTCCCTGCAGAAATGTCGCTGCTGACTTGTGAGCCAAATAATTGTTCAATCATGATACCTTTCCTTTCATCTGTTTTTGCATCATGTCCATATATGCAGAACGGTATTTTGAAAACGAAGACTTGTAAATATGCGCCTGTGCCAGAAAATGGCTCATCCACAGAGGAATGCCGTGGGGCGTTTTGACTTCCATAAGGACCATTCCTTTTGGCAGCAGTGGGGTGCCATACACCGCATCTTCTAATGACAGCGCTTCATTGCGATAGAGTATGTTTTCGTCAAAAGTCACGCGAAAAGCACTGCCCGATAAATCATAATACGCTTCGCGTTCGTAGGTGATCAGCACCTGCGGACGAAGCCCTTGGTAATAACGGCGAAAATACTCGATCTCATCGGCAATCTGTGATTGCAGCGGCAGCGGTGTGTCGGTGTCAAAACTTTCCATCGCGGCTGCCTCTGGCAAGGTGACACGGCGCTTGTAAACAATGCCGTCGTATTTTTTCTTGAGCTCTACAAACACCGGGTCGTTAGGATGTGTCTGCTGATAACTGCGAATACGCAACTTTTCCTTGTAAGCCGGTTTTTCCATAGCGCGGCGGATGAGACGGAAGTCATCGGTGTCGTAATAAATGGTGCGAATCGTTGTGCGTCCATAGTCGTCCAACTTCATGTAAGGCGCCATGATCGTCAATAATTGTTCTTTTTCTTCCAGCGAAAGCAGATATTTGATCTCGTAGCGTTCGAATGTGGCTTGATAGTGCATGGAAGAAACCTCCTTTTTGTATCATGCGAAGATAATTGATCGATAACAAGTATATTTTCACTCCCTTAATCTACCCTTAACCCAAATTTGACAGATGCTGACGTACAGATAATGTCAAAGACTGCAAAAATAAACCAGCGCAGGTGGGCGCTGGCTGGTTGTATGACAAGTCATTGGAAGCAGGCTTGTAAACAAATCTGCATAATTGCGTGTGCATAGTTAACGATGAAAATGTGAACAAAAAAATTCTCCCGCTGCGATCGCTTATGAATCGCAACGGGAGAATTCCGTAAAGGGATTTAAGGGGGTGTATGTCAATGAGGGGTGAAAAATCAATGTTTCTGTATGTTTTTTGGGGGGAGTTATTCAATAGCGATGGTGGAGCCGCTTGGCACGGCTTTCTTGTCGTATTTTGGAACGGACAGTTTCAAAATGCCGTCTTCATATTTCGCGGAAATATCAGTTGGTTGAATGTCGCCAACGTAGAAGCTGCGCTTACAGGTACCAACGTAGCGTTCCTGGCGAATCAGTTTGCCATCGTTGTCTTTTTCGTTTGTTTCAGTGTTACGAGCAGCGCTGATGGTCAATGTGCCATCTTTAAAGTCAACTTTGATGTCTTCTTTTTTGAAGCCAGGCAGGTCGACATCCAACTCATAAGAATTGTCAAATTCGCGGACGTCCGTTTTCATTATTTGAGGGACGTTGTTGTGCATCGTAGGATGCATCATAAAATCATTATTAAAGAAATTGTCAAATAAGTCTTCACCAAAAATTCTAGGTAACATAAGTCATTCCTCCATTTCTTTGAACATATTCATTATTGCTTATGCCCTATGGGGAGGAACCCCTTTCAGGTCCTTCTCTCTTGGTACGATTATATAATAGCATCTTTTATTAGCACTCGCAAGAGGTGAGTGCTAATCGTAACGTTATCGTGACATTTGTTACCATTTGCAAATAAAGAGGCGTGGGAGAAGGGCGGTATATCACTTATATGTTGATCTGGTGAAAAATGCTGCCGTCGTCGGGCGGTGTCCGGCGACGTTTTTTGTGGGAAAGTTTATGCTGAGTTTAAAAATCGAGCGGGGACGTGTGCTATAATTTCCTTAATTAATGAAGAGTATGCTGGGAGGGATGCGTGGTGAAGATCCGCACACGTTTGCAGGTGTCGAACTTTTTGATGATTGGGGTGCCGTTGAGCATTTCGGTGGCGGCAGCGGTGTTTTGCCTGGCGCTGGTATGGCTGATTTTATCGGTTGGTGGTGGCGTGGGTTTCGACGATCGGGAAGATTTTGAAGAAGTCGGCGCAACCGTCACTCTGGCGGCGCAGCAGGCGCTGCAGGCTGACAATGAGGACACACGTTTGTCGCGACTGGAGCGATTGTCGGGGCTTTTGGATCAAAATGCGATGCGGCTTGTCGTTGAGCGCAATGGAGAGGCCTTCTATAGCTATGGCCATGCGGCGGATGCTGACACGGCGCTGCAGGCGGCGGGTGCCGCGCTGCCGGAGAATGGCAGCATTAGCCAGCAGGACCGCAGCCTCTATACGCGCGCCTTGGATGCCAGCGGCGATACGTACCGCATCTATCTCTTTGGCAGTGCTCAGGCCTTGATCAGTGATTTTAATAAAATGCTGCTTTCGGTGGCGGCGGTGATTCTGTTAGCGGCCATTTTGATTGCGCTGGTGGTGACCAACCATTTTCTTACGCGCTTCGTGTTTCGAAAAATTGAAGAGCCGCTGGACATTCTCGCCGAGGGCGTGCAGCAGATTGGCGACGGCAACCTGGACTACCGCATCCACTACGAGGGCGACGACGAATTTGCACCGATTTGCGACCAGTTCAACGACATGGCGCGGCGGCTGAAATGGTCTGTGGATGAAAGCCAACGACAGGAAGAGAGTCGAAAAGAGCTCATGGCCGGCATTTCTCACGACTTGCGCTCGCCGCTGACGGCCATTCAAGCCTACGTGGAAGGGCTGCTTGATGGCGTTGCCAACACGCCGGAAAAACAGCAGGCCTATCTGCGTACGATCAAGACCAAGGCCGAGGAAATCCAGCGCATGGTTTCACAGATTTTCCAATATTCCAAGATGGACTTGGAAAACTATCCGCTCAACATGGAGCGCCTGCAGCTCGATAGTGAAATCGCCGCCCTGCTGGAAGTGGTAGCACCGGAATACGCCGCCAAAGGGCTGGAGGTGCAGACGGAACAGCTGGATGCGGTCCGTGTTCAGGCCGACGCGGAGCTGGTGCGGCGCATTCTCGTTAATATTTTGGACAACAGCCTTAAATACAAAACCGCCGAGCGGGGCCATGCCACTATTCGCCTCACTGCTGACGGTGACACGGCACGGCTCACCCTTGCCGACGACGGTCCTGGCGTGGCGCCGGACGCTCTGCCGAAGCTCTTTGATGTGTTCTATCGCAGCGACCCATCGCGCCACAACCCGAATCAAGGCAGCGGCTTGGGCCTGGCGATTGTCGCTAAGGCGGTGCAGCGTATGGGCGGACAGGTGAGTGCGCACGCCAACACGCCGCACGGCCTGGTGATTGACATTGTTTTGCCGAAAGGAGAGGATTCTCGTGGATAAAATCTTGATTGTTGAAGACGACACCGCCATTGCGGAAATTGAGCGCGACTACCTGGAATTGGATGGCTTCAGCGTGGAAATCGCTGCCGATGGCACCACTGGGCTGGAGCGCGGGCTCTCTGGCGAGTTTGATTTGATCTTGCTGGATCTCATGCTGCCGGGCATGGATGGGTTTAGCATCTGTCGTCGCCTGCGAGAAAGCCTTGACGTGCCCATTCTCATGGTTACTGCGCGCCAGGAGGACATCGACAAAATCCGCGGCCTGGGCCTCGGGGCGGACGACTACATCGAAAAGCCTTTCTCACCAAGCGTGCTTGTGGCGCGGGTCAAGGCGCACCTGGCGCGCTACCGCCGCCTCACCAAGGCCGAGCACCGCGGTGCTGAAATTCAAATCGGCGGCATTCGTCTCAATGAAGACACCCATCGTGTCTTTGTTGAAGGAAAAGAAGTAGAGTTGACCAACAAAGAATACGAGCTTCTGCTTTTCTTCATGCTTAACGTCGACGTGGTGTTCAGCCGTGAGCAGCTTTATGAGCGTATCTGGGGCTGGGATGCCATGGGCGACAGTGCCACTGTGGCGGTGCACATCAATCGCCTGCGCAAGAAGATTGAGAAGGATCCCGCCGATCCGCGCTACATTGTTTCCGTTTGGGGCGCGGGCTATCGCTTCAACGCTTGCTGAGAACGAAGAAAGCGCTCTTATTTTAAGAGCGCTCGCGGCAGAAAAAGTTTATCTTTTGTTTAAGACTGCGTTATCGGCTGTTTAATCCTCCTTGTTATACTTGAGCCATCAAGTTGAACAAAGGAGGATGGTTGAGATGACAACCTTTCATCAAGAAATAATGAACTGGGATTTTAAACGCATCGGAAAAAATTACGCGTTACTGAGTATTGTGGCGGTGGTCGTTGCTGCTAGTTTAAGTCTGTTTCTGCTTTGGCCGCAGTTGTCTCAGGCGGCGACGGTATTTGCTGAAAGCGGCGGCCCGCTGGGCTGGCGGCTGGATGCCCTGGAAGAAACACTGGAGTGGAGTTTTGCTGGTGTTGCTGTTGGCGGCGTTAGCGCCGTGTCCCTGGGCGTACGCACCTTGCTGCTGGTCATTAGCTTGGCGTTGATGGCGCTGGCGGCAGGCTACTGGCTATTGGTGGCTCTCTGGCTGCATCAGTTGGCGGTGCGTTCGGATATGAACGGCACGCTTTGGCTCTTGCTCGGGCTCGTTGGCAACCTCGCTGCCGTGGCGGTGTTCTTTGTCAGCCGCAGCCTGCTTCGTGTTGAATGCGATGCCTGTGGCGGCTGGTCGCCAAAAGATGCGGCTTATTGCCGCCACTGCGGCAATGTGATCGGCTACAGCTGTCCGGCTTGCGGTCAGCCAATGAATCGAAACGATCAGTTTTGCCGTCACTGCGGAGCGGTGACAAATTCATCAGAAGACACGATAATTGATGCCGATGACCCGGCAGCGGTTGCCAAGTTCACCGCTGATGGGCTATAATAATGAAATAACATGGACCGAGAGCGGCTGTGCAAACAGCCGCTCCTTTACGGTCAATCGCGAATGAAAGGAGAGAAACGATGATCTACCACATTTTTCATGGCTTCTGCATGGCGCTCGCTGATAGTGTGCCCGGCGTATCCGGCGGCACGGTGGCGTATATTCTAGGTTTTTACGAACGCTTTATTGACGCATTGCATTACCTGTTCAATGGGTCTTTGCGCGAACGTAAAGAAGGCCTGCGCTATCTCTGCAAGCTCGGCATTGGCTGGGTCATTGGAATGGTGTCATCGATTCTCGTGCTGTCGCAGCTGTTTGAAACGCACAGCTATTTTCTTACCTCGCTGTTTCTTGGGTTGACGCTAGCGGCTCTGCCTTTTGTCATTAAAGAAGAAAAAGAAGTCGTTGTTGGTCATTACAACAAGCTGCCGTTTCTAGTGATCGGCCTTGTAATTGTCTGCGGCATGGTGTTCTCTCGCGAAAGCGGTGCTGGAATGGCTGCCTTGAATTTTTTGTCGTTGAATTTGGGGCATTATGTCTACATCTTTTTCTCCGGCGCCTTGGCCATCTCTGCGATGGTGCTTCCTGGCGTGAGTGGCTCCACGGTGCTGCTCATCATGGGTGTGTATCTGCCAACCCTTAATGCGGTCAACAATTTGGCCCATCTTAATTTTGCGGTCTTACCAGGCATGCTGGCGCTCATTCTTGGCATTCTCTGCGGCGCTGCCGTATCGGTGCGTTTCCTGCGTGCTGCGCTGAAACGTCATCGCAGTGCCATGGTTTATCTCATCATTGGGCTGATGATTGGTTCGCTTTATGCCATCATCATGGGGCCAACCACGCTTGGTGACGGCGAAGCGCCGCTCACTATCGCCACGTTTAATCCGCTGGCTTTTGTGCTGGGCATTGTCATTCTCTTTGCGCTCGAAAAAATTAAAGCCGTTGGCCAGCGTCGCGAAGCAGAAATGCAGGCGCTTTTGAACGACAAGCCTGAACAGCAATAAAATACCGAGACGGTCGTCCTTGGCGATCGTCTCTTTTCTTTTGCTTAACCGCCGCTCAGGGCTGTCATTTTCTGCCGAGAGCAGGTATAATAAAAGGTGCGAATATTGCACACTCCCAGGAAGAAAGGATGGGGAAGATGCTACTAGACATCACTCGTGAAGAAGATTTGCAGACAGCGGTCGATGCATTGCGTGCTGGCAAACTTGTGGCCTTTCCGACCGAAACGGTCTACGGCCTGGGCGCTGATGGCTTCAATGAAGAGGCTTGCCGCGCCGTCTATGCCGCCAAAGGGCGTCCGTCGGATAATCCGCTGATCTTGCATATTGCAGATATGAGCGCTTTGCGCGACATCGCGGAAGACATTCCGGAAGCCGCCGTTGATCTGGCCGAAGCCTTCTGGCCAGGACCGCTCACCCTCGTGCTGAAAAAACGCAAGGTGGTATCCAGCACTGTCAGCGGTGGGCTCGATACCGTTGCTGTGCGCATGCCCGACAACGACCTTGCCCGCACGTTGATTCGCGCTGTTGGCCACCCACTCGCTGGTCCTAGCGCCAACCTCAGCGGCCGCCCATCACCAACGATGGCTGCTCATGTGGAACACGATTTTGGCGACCACATTGCTGGTGTCGTTGATGGCGGCACTTGCCGCGTCGGGGTTGAATCCACCATCGTGGATCTCACTGTTCAACCTTATGCCATTCTGCGTCCAGGTGGTATTCCACGTGAAAAAATTGAGGCTCTTATTGGTCCGGTCACTGAGGCCGCGCCGTTGGGCGATGACGACGCGCCAAAAGCACCTGGCATGAAATATCGTCACTATGCGCCTCAGGCGCCAGCGTATTTGCTCACTGGCGACGACCGTGCCCAAAAAATCCTCGCTCGCATGGCGCAGGCACCGCGTCCAATCGGCATGCTCATTGCCGATGAAACCCTGCAAGGACTTGGCACAATTCCAGAAGACGTTTTCGTTTGGAACATGGGCAGCTTTGCTCATCCTGACGAAGCCGCGCACCGCCTTTTCGACGGCCTGCGCCGCATGGATGCCTATGGTGTCAAGGAAATTTACATTGATGCCTGGCCGCTTGCCGACCTTGGCGAAGCGCTGATGAATCGCATCGGCAAGCTCAGCCTGCCTTGGCCAGAGGATCATGAAGGGGCGTGAGCCGATGAATCTGCTTTTTCTCTGCACCGGCAACACTTGCCGCAGCCCCATGGCCGAAGCCATCGCCCTGGACCTTTTGCGCCGCGATGGTGGTTTTTCGGGAACTGCGGTCACTTCCGCTGGCCTTGCTGCTTTTCCTGGCGATGGCGCCACGCCAGCAGCCGTGCGTGTGTGCGAGGCCCATGGGCTCGACATCAGCGGTCATCGCTCCAAAGCACTGACCACCGATCTTGTCGCTGCCAGCGACCACATTTACACCATGACCCTGGCGCAAGCCGCACAGCTGCGTCAGATTCTGCCGCAGGCGGCTGCGCGCATCGAGCCGCTTTCGCCACAGAACGACATTGCCGATCCTTTTGGCGGCAGCGACGACACCTATCAACGCACATATGAACAAATCGAAGCCGCCATCAAGGCGCGCTTCGATGAATGGAAAAACGAATCAACAAAAGGAGAATGAACCATGAAAATTGCATTAGGATCCGATCACGGTGGCTTTGATCTCAAAACGGCCATCAAAAAACACCTCGAAACCCTCGGCCATGACGTTGTGGATTTTGGCACCGACAGCCACGAATCCTGCGACTATCCGCTCATCGCGGAACCAGCGGCTCGCGCCGTGGCTTCCGGCGAATGCGAACGCGGCATTCTCGTTTGCGGCACCGGCATTGGCATCGGCATTGCTGCCAACAAAGTGCCAGGCATCCGCGCTGCCCTCTGCCACGATACCTTTTCCGCTCGTGCCAGCCGCAACCATAACAACGCCAACATGCTCACCATGGGTCAGCGCGTCATCGGCGAAGGCCTCGCCCTCGACATTGTGGACATCTGGCTTGAAAGCGAATTCGAAGGCGGCCGCCACGAACGTCGCGTGAACGAAATTAGTGACATAGAAAAGAAAATGGCGGAATAAATGACGGCCTCGCGTCAAAGTCATTGAAGAAAGATGACAATTTTTTTGCCATCCGGTGACAGAGCAATAACAATTATCAAGAACATCTGCACGCGCGTCATTTCTATGCTATAATTGTGCAAAGTTTAAACGTTTTTCAGCGTTTATTTAAGGAGGGAATTGAAAAATGAAGAAAAGAATAGTGGCTCTTGTGGCGCTTGCTGCAATGCTGCTGACCATGCTGCCGGTGAGCGCCTTCGCTGCCAGCGAAGACATCAACATCACCGTGGCAAGTTTTAACAACGACGTGGAACAGAATGCCAACGTGCTTGTTCTTATTACAGGCGATGATGTGGCAAAAGGGATGCGCGTCACCTGCTATCAAGATGGGGTTGCTGATGCCATCTACAACGATGTCATTACCAGCAACGATGAAGCCATCATTTATATCCCAAAGTCAAAAATTCATAACTTAGACGATCCAACGGCGAATAATAAAATTACGGTTAATGTCACCGGAGCCAATGGTGCGCCTGTTTATGCCAGTGAAACTTTTTATCAGGAATACCTGGCTACCCTGCCAGAATCCATGAAAGTCACTCTGGATAATGCCGATGGCACCAGCAACCGTACCATGACCGTCACCTTCGACAGCAAATACAACCCGGATGACAGCGACCGCCTCTGCCTGCAGAGCATCGATGCCAACGGCAAAGAAGGCACCTCTCAGTACATTGATGTGCCAAGCCTGACAAAGGCCGACGACGGCAGTCTCTACTTTAAGAAGTCCAACCTCAAGTTCGACACCAATGCCGCCAAAGTGTGCGTCACCCTCGAACGTGATGGCGAATTGGTGGACACTGTGACCCAGACCGTCAGCCTCACTCCAAGTTATGGCACCCTCGATCACTACGAATTTGATTTCGGCGGCAGTGTCCTCGTGCGCGGTGAAACCACCACGGGTAAGCTTTACTACGTCAACACCAAAGGTGAAAAATACGACGTCACCAACGACGATGGCATGCTCTATGCGTACACCAACGAAGAATTCTTCTCTGAAAAAGCAGACAACAAAAAACTGCAGATTTCTTTGAAAGACGATGCCACTGTTGGTGAAAAAGTGCGTGTGCAGGCCATTTACAACAACAACCCAATTGCCAATGTTGACCTCACCATTGTGGATGACATCGAAACCGGCAAAGTCCTCACCAATCGCTCCAGCTATAACGCTGGCGAAGAAGCAGGCATCGAGTTCACCCTCGTGAACAGCAGCGGCAATGCCATGAAGCTCGACTTCTTCCCAACCAACATCGACATTCGCTGGATCGATTCTTCCGTCAGTGATCCTGGCTTCAAAGTCAACCTTACCGACCACGGTGCTTCTCTTACCAGCAAAGGCACCCTGCTCACCTCGCTGCAGTGTGACAAGCCTTGCACCGGTAAGTTTGAAATCACCTTCACCGACGACAAAGGCCACGCTTATCAGGTCGTCAGCGACACCTTCACCTTCAAAGATCCAGACGCCAAAGCTCAGAAAGTTGAGCTCACCATTGGCTCCACGGCTATGAAGGTCGATGGCACCACCGTCACCATGGACGTGGCTCCGCTCATCTACCAGAACCGCACCTTCGTGCCTCTGCGTGCAGTGGCTCAGGCCTTTGGCGGTGACGTCAACTTCGACAACGACAGCCGCGTCATCACCATCAAGCTTGGCAGCACCACCATGATCATGACCCCTGGTTCCCAGTCCTACACTGTCAACGGTAAGGCGAAAACCACCGACGCTGCGCCATACATCATCGCCGATGCTGGCCGCACCATGGTGCCATTCCGTGTCATCGGTGAAGAACTCGGCTACGACGTTGAAGCCATCTCTCGTCCAGACGGCACCACCTCCGGCGTTGTGTTCGAAGCCAAATAATTTTTGCAACATCCATTCCCCAAAAGCCATGGCGCTTTTGGGGATTTTTTGTTACCCTAAAAGCAAACCCCAGGAGAGGAGGCCCCGCCATGCACGACATCTGGAACCCTTGGCACGGCTGCGTCAAAATCAGCGAAGGCTGCGCTCATTGCTACATGTACTACCTCGACCGCGTTCGTGGCAATGCCGATGGCGCTCAGATCTATCGCACCGCCAACATGCGCTATCCCCTCGCCAAAGACCGCCACGGCAACTACAAAATCCGTGCCGGCGAAATGCTCCGCGTCTGCATGACCTCCGACTTCTTTCTGCCCCAGGCCGACCCCTGGCGCGATGAAGCCTGGGCCATCATGCGCCAGCGCAGCGACGTCATCTTCTACCTGCTCACCAAACGTCCGCAGCGCGTCGCCTGCTGCCTGCCCCGCGACTGGGGCGACGGCTGGGACAACATCTTCTTTAATGTCACCTGCGAAAACCAGCGCCGCGCCGACGAACGCCTGCCCCTGCTGCTGGAGCTTCCCTTCAAGCACAAAGGTGTCATGTGTGCGCCCTTCATCGGTCCTGTCAGCCTGGCGCCTGCCCTTGCCACCGGTCAGATCGAGCAAGTCATCTGCGGCGGCGAAAATTACGACGGCGCACGTCCCTGCCATTTTGAATGGGTGCAGCGCCTCCGCGACGAATGCGTCGCCGCCGACACCACCTTCTGTTTCATTGAAACCGGCACGCACTTTGTCAAAGACGGCAAACACTACCATCTTCCCTCCAAACGCCTGCAAAGCCGCATGGCCCATCGTTCCGGCATGAATTACCAGGGCCGCCCGCAGCACTTCGCCCTCCGTGACCCTCTCGGCTGGCCCATCGCCGACAGCGACCGCTACACCCCGCGCTACCGCAGCCAATGCGCCGACTGCGCCAGCCGCCTCATCTGCAACGGCTGTGCCGACTGCGGCCAGTGCGACCACCGCCCATAAAAAAACACCGCTGCCCAGCGGCCAGCGGCGCATCAGCAACACAAAAAAACGACAGCCGCGCGGCTGTCGTTTTTCTTTCTGTGGCTCTCGATTGATCA
>ERZ1034920.1632-NODE-1632-length-13978-cov-20.021834_pt1 | contig 13978 bp, 9 predicted proteins | sample MGYA00520688_ERZ1034920 | MGnify/ENA primary metagenome ERZ1034920 (study PRJEB33766, sample SAMN09781785) | gut metagenome | biome: gut microbiome | host: Homo sapiens | place: Madagascar | study: EMG produced TPA metagenomics assembly of the PRJNA485056 data...
TGGAACCAATATCATCTTCAGCTATGGTGATCAGGAAACGCAGACGGAGGATATCTTGAATGTGTCTCGCGATATCTATTATCGCTTCTATCAAGCTCCAAAGAGTGAGCATAAGGAGAAGAAAAATGGCCGTTTCGAAGATATCACACAGAAAGTGCTCACAGGCATCAGTGCAATAGTTACGTCAAAGCCGCAGCCCGCGAAAGCTGCGATATACAATATGAACGGACAGCGTGTGGATGATAGCTATCATGGTCTTGTTATCTGCAATGGTAGGAAATATATATCCAAATGAGGTCTGTAAATTCTGTGGTGTGATTCTTCTGTATTGACAGCCATGTGGCAAGAGATGTGTAAATAGAAAAGCCAAATGTTTCATGCAAGTAAAACATTTGGCTTTTTTGATGTTTGAGGGATAGATTCCTACAAACGATGATGGCGATATCAGAAAGTAGCGATATTGCACATATTCGTTGATTCTTATGAATTCAGAAGTTCCTCTATTTGCTTGGCGATATTCTCAAACTTCTCGGTAGGCTCAAAGCGGGCAACAACCTGACCTTTCTTGTTGATGAGGAACTTTGTGAAGTTCCACTTGATGTCGGCACTCTCCTTGTAGTTGGGGTCGGCCTCGCTCAGCATCTTGTCGAGGACAGGGTAGAGAGGGTGTGACTCGTCCCAGCCAGCGAAACCTTTCACCTCCTTGAGGAACTTGTAAAGAGGAGCGGCATCATCACCGTTTACCTTTATCTTCTTGAAGCGTGAAAACTCTGTGCCGTAAGTAAGCTTGCAGAATTGATGAATACTCTCGTCGGTACCGGGTGCCTGCTGACCAAACTGGTTGCAAGGGAAATCGAGGATTTCAAAACCTTGTGAGTGATATTTCTCATAGAGATTTTCCAGTTCCTCATACTGTGGGGTGAAGCCACACTTCGTGGCTGTGTTGACGATGAGCAGCACCTCGTTGGCATACTCCTTGAGGGAAACGTCCTTTCCCTTTCTGTCCTTGACAGAGAATTCGTAAACGGTTCTCATTTTCTTTATGTATCTTTTTATAGTTTTATCTCAGTTATCGTATCTTTAACGAGTGCAAAGATACGATTTTTCTTTCATATGTGTCTATAGTTACTGATATTTTTTTATAAAAAAATCCGGGAATTTCACAATCCCCGGATCACTTTGAATATTCCTTTCGTTGTTGAAGGAAAGGAGTATTCAAGAATTAAACTATCATTTAACTTTTCTAAGAACTGATGCAAAGGTACTGCTTTCGTACAGAATCAAGGTGTAAATTCTCGTTTTTTTCGTGCACCAGGTATAAAAAAGTGTTATTACTTTGAATTTTCTCTATATTCGCTTGGAATGATACCCATTTCCTTTTTGAATACCTTCGAGAAATACTTAGGATCGCTGAAGCCCAAAGAGTAGGCGATGCTGCTAAGTGTTTCGTCGGTATTGCAGAGCAACTCGGTGGCACGCATGATGCGGATGTGGCGTACGAAGTCGATAGGCTTCATGCCCACAGCATTCTTGATCTTGCCGTAGAGCACGCTGCGGCTCATACCCATGGCTACGGCGATGTCGTCGATTTTGAGGTCGGGATTGCTCATGTTCTCATTGATGAACTGTACAATCTTCTCGGTCAGAGCGTCCTCTTCCGTCATGCGCTTATTAGTAGCCGGGCTTCTGTTGTCGCCCTGTCCGGATGCTGTCTGTGGATATTCGTGCGTGATATGGAATTCGGCACCCTCGGCTCGTTGTATCTGTTTCAGCATGTCTTGCTGCAGGGCATGACGCTGATTGATGACAGCCTCGATGCGTCCCTTGAGGTAGGTGGCCGAGAACGGCTTGGTGAGATAACCGTCCACACCTTCCTCGAAGCCTCGCAGGTGGTCTTCCACACTGGCTTTAGCCGACAGTACGATGATAGGAATATGGGCGGTGTTGGTGTCCTGCTTGATGTAGTGTACCATCGTGAAACCGTCCATCACAGGCATGGTGACGTCGGTAAGGATGAAGTCAGGCATCTTGTTTCTTGCCATTACCAAGCCTTCCTTGCCGTTTTCGGCAAGCAGTACATTATAGTCTGTCTTGAGGATGGTGAAGAGGAACTGGCGCAGGTCGGGGTTGTCTTCAACGACGAGGATGGTGATGTCCTTTTCCGCCTGTTCTGTTTTGTCGTCCTCTTCTGTCTCTTCTACTTCCTTGAGATAGCCTTTGGCTGTCTCGTCGCTGATGCTGCCGTTGTTCTCGCTTGACACGAATGCCTGATCGCTTCCTTCGTCAAGATAGAAGTCGCTTCCGTTGTCAAACTTCAGCATCTTGTTGAGCATATAGAGCATCTCCTTGGCATTGCGCTGAACCATCTGCAGCAGGCTGCGGCTCTCGGTAGAGAGGTTGTCCTCCTTCTCTAATACCTCGTCTATCGGACCTCCGATGAGCGTGAGTGGAGTGCGAAGCTTGTGTGAAGCCTTGCTGAAGAACCTGTTCTTCATCTCGTTCATCTCGTGGTTGATGCGTTCCTTCTGCTGCTTGTTGTATGTGATGAAACACAAAGCCGTAACACCGGCAATGATGAGGATGATGAGCAGCTTGCCCCAGATGCTTTCCCAGAACGTCGGTTGCACGTCAAGTTCCAGCGAAGCCACGTGTTTGCTCCATTTGCCATGTGTATTGGTGGCGATGACCTTGAGCACATAGTTGCCATGCGAGATTCGGTTGAAGCCGATGCGGTTCTGTCCTCGAAGGTCGATCCATACGCCTTCGGGGGTATGTCCGTCGATGCGGTATTTATAGTACTGCTGGTACTTGCGTGTATAGTCGAGTGCGGCGAAGCTGATGGACAGGTTGCGTTTGTTGGCTGGGATGACTATCTTCTTCTGGTGCAGGATAGGTATGTTCTCGTTGCTTCCGTTGTAGTGCAGCTCAGTGAAGATAATGCGGGGCTGATAGTCGGTCTGCTTCAGTCTCGCGGGGTTGAACGTCAGGCTGCCCGTAGCAGTGCCTACTGTGATGTTGTCGGTTACAGGGTCGTGAATGGGTCGTGCCTCCGAGAAGGTCATGTTGAGGTCGAAGTCGTTGGGACCGAAGACGGTCAGCTTCCTTGTCTTGGGGTTGTATTTATCGACACTCGACTCCCTGATGAGCCAGATGTTGCCACTGTTGTCCTCTATCATGCTCTGCACATTACCCTCGCTGGTATTGATGAAATTGCAGAATCTCACCTTCAGATTGTCCAGCAGCAGGTTTTCGCTTGTTATCTTGTCGAGGGTTCCTCCGATGCTCGATACATAGGTGTCGCCGTTGGAACGCACCAGAATGAAGTTGATGTCAGGAGCTGTGAGAGATGTCGTGTCGTTCTCCCTGTAGGAAGTGGTGTGGAATTGTATGTTTTTGGAAGGGCGCTTTTCTTCCTTGAAGGTGACGAGGCCGCCTGTGGTTCCGATGAGTATTTCGCCACTGGCGGTACAGGTGATTCTACGTACTTTACTGTAATATTTCTTTGGCCATCTCAGTCCGTTACGAGGAGTAAGGAATGTGATGTTGCCCTGTGGGTCTTCACGCATAAGTGCCAAGCCTCCTCCGTATGTGGCTACCCAGATGTTGCCCTGTCGGTCGCTCACCACATCATAGATGCTGTCGCCCGGGAGGGAATTTCTGTCGGATGCATTGTAGCGGAAATGGCGCATGGTGTTTCGGTCATACAGATACAGTCCGTCGCCGTCTGTGCCTATCCACATTCTTTTCTTTATGTCTTGATAGATGGCATAAATACCTGAGCGTGAGAAGGGTGTCTGCTTCTGGCTGATCTGTCCGTTGGACTGCAGATAACCAATCTTTTTGAAGTGGCTGTCGCTGATCTTGAGGTGTCCCGACTTGAAACCATCCCAGTGGAATCCGTTGTTAGTGTAAGCCATGGCTCTTACTTCCGATTCTCCTTCATCGAGCTTGATCATGGAGTAGTTGTGGAACTTGAAGTTTACCTGAGTCAAGCCGTGTACACCCGTCAACCAAAGTATGCCTTGGTCTGAAACAACGAATTTAGAAATGCGAGGTACATAGAAATTACCTGCAGAGTTGCTTCTCAGCATATAGGGTACGAGTTTCCCTGTCTTACGATCGTAGTAGCTGAAGGTGCCATAGTTAGGGATAGTCCACAAAGTGCCGTGTTCGTCTTCCATGATGAAGAAGTTGTCACTCATGGTGCGGTCGGCAGGGGTAGGGGCATCAGCGTAGAGCCAATTAGCTGACATGGTTTTAGGATTGATGACGGTCACGCCCTGTCCTTCGGTAAATGCCCATACCATGTTGTGTCTGTCTACGTAGGCTTTCTTCACTTCTGCTACGGGCTGGTTGGGATTCTGCACACTGATGACGTCGGTCTTGAATGTGCGTGGATTGTACACTACGAGTCCTATGTTGGTAGCGATAATCAACTGATAACCAGTATTCTTCAGCTCGTTGATGCGAGTGACGCCTGCTGGCATGGGAATCCAGGAGAGATGGTTCTGCTTGTCGTAGACTGCCACCTTGCCATCAGTCGTGGCGAGGAAGATGGTGTTGCCCACTTCTCTGAACCACTTGAAGGGCGTAGAGGTATGGAAGTTTTTGCCGTAGATGAATGTTCCCTTGTCGGTGAGAATCCATTCACGGCCTCGCTTGTCTTGCTTGATAAACCATACGTTGCCGCTTCGCAGTCCTTTTTCGCCCACCTTGATGAGCTCGGGCTTCATGCTCTCTATGTCCTTTCCTTGACCTACACGAATCAGGAAGTTCTGTTTGTGAGTCGTAATCCAGGTGTGTCCATTGGCGAGTGGATATATCTCGCTCGACTCCAAATGGATGCCGAAACGCTTGCAGAGCATCGTGCCAACCTTGATAAACTGGCATTGCTCTGTATCGAAGATGTATAGCTTGCGGTCGAAGGTGACTACCCACACATTGTTGTCTGGGCTTGGGAAGATGGAGAGTATGCGGTTGGTACTCATGATGTCGATGTCGTCGGGCTCGTCACGGAATGTCTTGAAATGATAGCCGTCGTAATAGGACAGACCATTCCAGGTGCCAAACCACATCATATTGTCGTAGCCTTGTGCCAAATCGGAAATGGAGTTGGCTGCAAGTCCATCGAGGATTGAAAACTTTCTGACATCGCAATAGGGTTCTGCTGATGAAAAGATTGTTATAAATGATAGTATAATTAAAAAATGTAAGCGTTTCATGCTTTTTTTGATAAAGTTTGGTACAAAGTTAGGCATTAAACTTGACATTTCCAAACATTTTAGGGAAAATCCGCTTTTTAATAGGGATTTTTCCTTAAAATAATCTACTATTCCCTTTGCCCTAAGAAAAGAATAAGGTATCTTTGCACCAGAATTTAACGAAAATATTAACTTATAAACAAAAGCGATATGAAAAAGATTACTTATTACTTCTCAATGATATTTATGGCAGTCATGATGCTCTCGCTCACTTCATGTGATGAGGATGCAGATATTGCTTATGCTCTCAATGGAAATTGGAAGGGATATATGCAGACGCAGCTGTATTACGATGATCGTTATTATCAGTCAAACATGTCTGAGGTAACCTTCAATTCGGGGTATGATTCTGGTGATGGCTATTGGATAGACTATTATAGCAATGCGCCCTGGGACTATGTAGCCAACCGCATTTACTGGAAGGTGAGTGGCACAACCATTTATATCACTTTCCGTGACACACAGGAGAAGGCTGTCATCCGCAACTATCATCTTGACGACAATGGTTACTTCTATGGTGATATTGACTTCAACAGTACGAATAGATGGATTAGCTTCCAGTTTGTGAAGGTAGATACGCCCGACTGGGACAATTATTACTGGTATGGTTCCGACAACTGGTATAATTCTTGGGGATATTACGGCTACGCCAAGACACGCAGTAATAACAAAGAAGAACAGCAGGAGAGTGCTCAGGAGCAGAACGACAGCACCATGCTGCCGAAGCGATTCTTCCCGGAAAACAAATAAATTCTGATTAAACTACTATTGATATGAAAAAAGTATATTCTTTGCTGACAATGGCTGTGATAGCTGCCATGTCGCTTACAATGACCAGCTGCGATGGTGATGATTATTGGTATGATCCTTATGGTTGGTACGACCATTATGATGATTGGGGATGGAGCAACAATGATTGGAATAATGGTTGGCAAGGAGGTTCGCAGAATAGTGACCTTGTTGATATGGCACGGTTGCTTACAGGCGAATGGTATGGACCAGTAACCTATTCTTATCTTTCAGATGATGGGCAGTCACGACAGACTAATGAGTTCTATGCCGATATGAAGTTCTTCCAATATGCTAACACTCGTGATGCTTTGAGTGGAGAGGGCGTGGAGACTGACTATAAGTATAACGATGATGGTTCTGTAGCGGATCAACAGACCTTGGAGTTTAAATGGTATATTGATGACAATTACGATATTTATATCAAATACAAGAACTCTGGGGCAACGTTTGTCATGGACCATGGCTCTTCACAGGCAGGCTTTCACTTAGGGGCAGAAAAGGGATATGACGTGGATACTTTCTGGGGCTATATGATAGGTACTGGTAAGGTGAAGGGCGATGTGATTTACATCGACTTGGAACGTGTCAACCAGACAAGCCAAGCCAAGGCCTTTGGTTCTTCTAAGACCAATGAGAAGACCATTAAGAAGTCGTTTGGCAGGGGTGCGACCATCAAGCCTCTCAAGGCAGACTCTTCTCGACTGAATAATCGTAGATAACGAAGGATGTTACGATAAATACAAAGTTGCCAAATAAAAAATCGCATGTTTCGATAGTTCTGTAATGAACTTTTGAAACATGCGATTTCTTTTTTGTCTTACTGAAGTATTACTTGTGTATAGGAAACTAAGCTAAATGGCTATTATCCTTTGACTTCTTATTTTTCTATACTTCCCCAGTCGCTAAGTATTTTTTTGCTTTCTACATCTTGCTCGATATTGTCGGGCAGATTGCAGAAGAAGTCGATGCCGGTCTTTGCTTCCAAATCCTTGATGCTCATGGTGTAATCAGACAGTTTGTCGTCTCCATGATATACATTGGTGTGAGGGAACCACATACCGATAGACTTGTAGTAAGACTGTCCGTTGATCGTCTTCTTAACGAGGACTGCCACAAAGAAATACTTGGGGACAATCAGTTTGTTTTGAATACGCATCAAGATATTTTCTTCTTTGTCAATGGTACCACCCTTGCATACGTACATGGTGTCTGTGTCATTGAGTTTGAATCCGTTCAGGTAGTTCTCCATTTTGATCCAAAGCCCTTCATACTTATGGTCTGGATGACTTCCATTGAAGACGCTATATTGTGGCTGCATATTGGTGAGATAGAAAGTTTGCGTGTTGGCATTTAAACTGTACAGGCGGTCGTTCGAAGGACAGATGTGTCCGTGGTCAAAGCCTGATCTGTAGATGTAGTCTTTCTCCCATCTGTTTGAAGTTGCCAAATCCGGATCGTTGGGATATTGGTTGTCTTTGTTGTAATAGCGATTTGTATTCTTGGCTCTATTGTTTTTGGTGATGATGTAGCAAGACCAGCGCTGCGATTTCTTGTCGCAATCCCATTCTACTGCATAGTTTACGTTGTCCGGGTCGTACTGCTTGCTGTTACCATCACGATAAACTCGGATAATGCTGTTTCCGCCTTTCAGTTTAGGAAACTCCAGTCGAGTGACAGCCTTGTCGGTTGTTACCTCGTTCTTGTTGGTGTTGATGGCTGAAGAGCCGCTGCCTGATCCAGAACCTGAACCATTTCCGTCTCCGTCGTCGCTGCTGCCGCAGGCTGCCATAGAGAGCACAGCGAGGAGAGCGAATAAATAAATCTTGATTTGTTTCATACCTTAGAATGTCAGATGATGAATAATAAATTGTAAGGAATAATCTTAAATAAGAAAGAGTGGGGTGATAAAGAAAAGGTAAAAGGTGCGCACTAACGCATATGCAACTACGTTAGAACGCACCTTCTATCTCGTATTGATAATATATCCTTATATATAAAAAGGTATATTACTTCTTCAACTTGCCGTAACGGTTCATGAAGCGGTCAACGCGACCAGCTGTATCAACGAGCTTGCTCTTACCTGTATAGAATGGGTGAGAGGTGCTTGAGATTTCAATCTTTACTACTGGGTAAGTCTCGCCTTCGAACTCAACAGTATCGTTGGTCTTGCAAGTTGACTGTGAGAGGAACATGTCGCCATTAGACATATCCTTGAATACTACTGGACGATAGTTCTCTGGATGAATACCTTTTTTCATTTTGTTTTTACTTTTATTTGGGTTATTAAAATTAGACGTTATGGGGATGTTGCCATCATTTCATGTCCTTGCGGTGCATGCCCATTATAGCCTTTTGACTTAACAGGGTGCAAAGTTACGACTTTTTTTCCTTTCCTCCAAATCTTTCTACCTGTTTTTATACCTTTCGCTCTTTTTTTTATTTTCATAGATGTGTTGCCCAAGTAGTAGTCATTAGTTTGGGCATACGCTGCCCGTCGCGTGGGCAATGGTTGCTCGTCCCTTGTTCACCAGCTCCCCATCGCGTGTTCATCGAGGGACCAAGCGATGGGCATAGCTGGAAACAAAAATCCCCATTGCCTGATGAGAGGCAATGGGGATAGTTAAAGTTATTTGTAATTGAGTGGATTACTTGGCATAAACAATTTCGATAGATGAGAATCTAAGTTGAACACCACCACCTGTTGTACCTGTAAACACATTTGTGTAGGTTGCAGTCTTGCCAGAGAAGTTTATGGTTGCAGTCTCATTACCGTCGCAATTAACAGTTTCACCTTTGTTTGTATATGGTGCATTGCAGTGGAAGATGATCTTTGCAATTTCTTTTGTACCCTTTACGATAATCTTGTTATTCTTGTAAACGCGAACTGCAGTTCCTGAAGTGTAGTATTTTGAACCATTTTTCTCACCATTAGCATCAAAGGTGATAGTTGTTCCATCAGACAACTTTATAGTTGTCATGTCTGTCTGATTTTCGTAGTTCTGTGCAGTGAAGTCAAAAGACACGCTTTCACCAGCAGTTGCATTGCTGTTTTCAAGCGTAAGAGTCCTGTGGTCGTCGGCAAATGTTATCTTGCCATTGCCTGTGTCTGGAGTATCTGGCTTTGGAGTAACTTCGCCGCCAGTGCCTTCGCCTTCTATCTTGACGATAGTGCTGTTCTTGTCAACCTCCATGATTTCTGTACCATTCTTGTTGGTGAATGACTTGATGATACCCTTGATAGTTACCTTTTGACCAACCTTCAAATCATTCTTAGATGTGAAGTCTGCACCATTCAAGCCCTTACCTGAATAAACCTGCATGTCCTTGCTCTTACCATCGTCAGAGATGTAGTAAGAAAGGCTCTTGTATTGATCACTGTAATAATAAACATCAGAAACGATACCTGTCACGTAAACCTCGCTGGTAGGAGCGCCTGCCTTGATGGCTGCGATAGCTTCTGCTACGGTGTATGGATTGCTCTCAGAACCCTTTCCAGTGGTAGGAGTATCAGGAGTGGTTGTTCCACCTACGCCATTAAGAGATACAATGTAGTTGCCTGTCTGAAACTCTTTGGTTCCGCTATATACGATAAGGTTACCGCAGATAACAACTTCGTCGCCCGCCTTGAGAGCGTCTGCGCCAGAGAACTTAGTGCGGTTAGGACCAGCATAGCCATTGAATACATAGAACTGGTTGGTAGGAGTTCCGTCGTCTGAAATATAATATTTCATGCTACCATAGCTTTCATCAAACTTTTCGATTGATACCACCTTACCCTTAACGTATTTCAACTCAGATTCGCTTCCGCCATCCTCGATGTACTTTACTGCACCTGCCACATTGAATGGGTCGGCGGCTGTACCTGTACCTGCAGGCTGAACTTTCTGAGATTCATTCTCTGTAGGCATATTGTAAGGAGCAGGAACGTCCTCGCAGCTGCTAAATGTCATGGCTGCCATAGCCAAGAACAAGCATGAATAAATGAACTTTTTCATATTGATTATTCTTTTTATAGTTTTCTACTTGAGTTAGTTTTATTTGATGGAAACGATATAGTTTTCCTTGTCGATTTCCGGTGTAGTGCCTTGGAAGAGTATGAGCTTGCCGCAGATGACAACTTTCTGTCCCTTCTTGATCAAGTCCTTGTTGGCCTCGGTGTACTTCTCGTTGTTGAGATAGTGGTTGCGGTATACTTTGATGGTATTGGCAGGATCGCCAGTTCCGTCAGCATTCATACCCTTGCCGTCTACAGAGATGTAGAATTCAGCATCACCATACTGTAGATTTACCTTTGGCTCAGAGCAGATGACACCTTCTGTATAGACCATAGCTCCGGTAGTCTTTCCGTCGTTTATCAACTTGAGAGCTTCCTTCACGGTGTAAGGGCATTGCTCTGTACCCTTGAGTAACTGCACGTCGTCAATTGTACGGATAAGAATCTGCCATGTGTCGTTGTTTTTTCCTGCATAACGTGTGAAGATACCTGTAACGCTCTGTATACCTTCTGGCAGGAGAGCATTAGCAAACTTGGCGTAGGCAGAAGTGCGAATCACCAGGTTGTTGGTGCTGATGCCAGCGAATCCGCGGTTTACGCAGTTGGCGTTGTCTTTGTCTTTAGAATCAGCAAATACCTTCTTGCCGGCATCGGCGAAGGTTACGCCCTCTATTCTCATCAGCTTGCCTGAGCAAGACTTCAGATAGTCGGCATCCTTGATCTTGGTCTGGTCGAACACCTCAACCATTGCCTCAGCCTTGGCCTCGTCGGCCTCGCCGATAATCTTGTAGTGCTTCTCCCATACGTAGCGGTCTACCTTACCGATAGACTGTGAGCCCTTGTTGGTATTGGTATAGACACCGCCCAACTCAGCCTGCTTGCCGTAGCCACCGATGTAGAGGCCCTTGCAGTCGATAAGCACTTGCTGACCTACAGGCAGTTCGCCATAGAGTCCGCTCTTGCCGATGCAAACCAAAATACCGCCCGTCTTGTCCTGCAGGCAAACCTGATTGTAGAGGTTGCCTCCGAGGTCGTTACCTGTGACGATACCCAATATCTTGATGTCCTCGTCCACCTGCTTGTACAGGCCGCGTTCTATCTGTGTGGCATATTTCTCCTTCAGTTCGGAGATGGTGATGACATTAGTAGCCTCCAGTTTGTTGTTGCCGATGGCAGGGCCGGTATAATCCTTTTCTCCCACGGAATCAGCGTAACCGTCGCCCATGCATGAAGCCAAGAGCAGGGCAGCAAATGCCATTGCGATATATTTTAACTTTTTCATATCTTTCTCTTCTTTTAGAATCTGTATGATACCTGGAACATTCCGTTGGTTCCGAATACGTAATACTTCTTAGGGTTCTTAGAGAACTTGTAGACGCGATCCTTAACGTTGTTTTCCTTGTCAAGGGTGTAGTCGCTTCGGCTCTGCTCGTAACCACCTGAAACAATCTTGCGGTTGTTGAGGATGTTGGTTACCATGAGGTTGAAGTTCAGACTACCGTGCTTGAGACGAATGCTCTTGCCGATGCTTCCGTCTACCATCCATCCGCCGTGTCCCTTAGCCTGGTCAACAGAACCAGGAAGAGGTTCATCGTTGAAGAGTACGTCGCGTTTCTTCAGAGAAGACTTGTAGCGATAGCTTGGTGAGTATGACAAATAGATGCGGTCGTACCAGTTGGCGTTGAGGTTGATGAACCAGCCGCTCTTATGGAAGTCGAGTGCAAGGCTACCGATAGTAAGAGGAGTTCCGCTTTCGCGCATGTCCTTAATATATGCGTAGTCCTTAACCACCTCTGCCGACTTGGAGAGCATGTAGTTCACGTTGGCATTGTTGATGTTCTTGGCGTCGCTGATGGTTCCGATGGCCTTGAAGTTAAGGAAAGAAGCCACCTTGAAGTCGAGACCTGCCTCGATACCATAGTATTCTTTCTCCAATCCTGTCATGCTGAGGTAGGTGAAAGAGTTCTCGTCATCGTTGTAGAAGTTCTGCCACTCTGTGACGTGGTCGAGGCGACTATAGTATGCGTTGACGTTGGCGTGTACCCAGGCATTCTGATACTGATAGCTGAACTCGCTGCTGAATACATGTTCGTCACCGAGGTTGAGAACGTAGTCGTTGCAAATCTCAGGAGAGATGAATGCAGCGTTGGCCATTGGTGGACGCCACTCGTAGCCTACACCAATCTTGAAGACGTGGCCCTTGCCGGCATCGAAGTTGATGCTACCCTTGGCACCGCCCTCACCGAAACGTGCGATACGGCTGTTGCCCTCAGAATTGTTGGCAGCCATACCGTTGCGCATATAGCCATGGCGACGCATATTGGTCTGTCCGAGCTTAGCGCTGATCATGGTCTGGAAACGTCCCATCTCAGCAGTGTAGGAAGTCCAGAGCAAGCCCTTCATCACCTCAATCTTATAGTCATAACCGAACTTGTCGCCTTCGTAAACGAGAGAGCCGAGGTTGTTGGGTCCTGCTGTGTTGAGGTCGTATTGTACTCTTGGGTCGCTGGCAGGATAGGTGCCGAGCGCATAAGTATTGATGTTATGGAAGAAAGAAGCACCCAGCAAGTCATCCATGGTCTGATAGTGACGGTTGCTGTTGCTGCCCAATACCAGTCCGCCTACGAGAGTAGAGCGCTTGGTAACCTTAGCCGACAGGGTGGAAGCCATGTTGAACATCAGGTTGTCGCTGTGCTTGGCCTGGATGAAGTAGAGTGCATCATGGCCCTGGTTGGCAGCCTGAGTGTTGGCATAATAGAGGCGATCCCAGTCAATCTGGCGGTTGGCCTTGCTTGCTGTCCAGTAGTTGTAAGAGTTGTACCAGCTCTGGAGTGTAGACGAGTTGTTGCCCAGCGCGTCAGCATTCCAGATGTCGTAGTAGCTGCTTGGCAGGTTCTTCCAGTAGTCTGGCTGCGGATTCTCGGCGTTGGCATAGTTGAGCTTGGTGCTCTTGTACATAGAGTACTTGCCAAAGACAGAGGTGGTGAGCTTCATCTTGTCGTTGATATTCCAGTCCCATGTAGCGATAGCTGATGGTGCAAAGTCGTTCACAACGCGTGAGTTGCGCTTATGACCATTATAGTATCCCCAGTATGGGTTGTAATAGTAGTCGTTGGCGAGCCAGTAAGTCTCATCGGTTGCTGCTCCCTGTGTAGAGCGCTCTGTAGGATTTCCCCATGTGGTGAAGCTCAGGGAGTGACCGTTGTCCCACTTCTTCTGCACACCGAAGTAGTAAGACAGCGCATTGTAGAAGGTTCCCTCTACATAACCGCGGTTTGCCCAACGATAGGTAAGACCCGCTGAGATGGCCCATCCCTTGTCGTTGAATCCACTGCTATAGGTATAAAGACCACGAAGCGTGTAGTTGCGGTTGGCAACTCCCACAGAAGCATAGTGGCCTGTCTGCATGCTTCCGGCACGGAAGTCATAGTTGTTGCTGCCTCCCATACCTGTCATGGAGTAGTTGTTGCCCTCGAAAGGCAAGGCAAAGTCAACGTTTCTTGAGAATCGGTTCAGACCTCCGATGTTAGAGAAGCGGAACTGACCAGACTCCATGTCGTTCATGGGAGCACCATTGATGTACACATCATTGTACTTCTGATTGAAGGCACGATAACGGAAACGCACTGGCGAGAACAGGTAGCCTGCCTCTGATGCGTAAACATTTGAGTTAGAATTCAGAATGGTGACGTTCTGTGACATATCGTCATCCTCACCCAACTGTGCTTCGGTGAATGTGAATGCATTCTCGTCCAATCCCTTTGCTATCTTCTGCTCGGTGGCGTTCTGAGCGAAGAGCAATGGGCTGTAGCAGAGAGCAATCATTGCTAATTTTACCTTTTGTTGCATAGTCAATTGTTTAATTAATATAATGTGAGTGCAAAGTAAATAAATAAATCATAAGAGTTATAGATTACGGATATGGCGGTTA
>ERZ1034920.1639-NODE-1639-length-13959-cov-5.860688_pt1 | contig 13959 bp, 13 predicted proteins | sample MGYA00520688_ERZ1034920 | MGnify/ENA primary metagenome ERZ1034920 (study PRJEB33766, sample SAMN09781785) | gut metagenome | biome: gut microbiome | host: Homo sapiens | place: Madagascar | study: EMG produced TPA metagenomics assembly of the PRJNA485056 data...
ACGCGCTTCCGTCCCGCCCCAGGCGCCCCAGCCCTGACTTTTGAGCACTTCTTCCCATCCTGGGGTCGTTTCTGCCCTTCTTTTGGGAAGAACCGCTCATAACCGGTTATCCGGTGGCGGGAAGCGTCCATAAACGCACATTTTGGCGACTTCGGGACAATTTGGCGCCCGGTGTTCTGGTTTGGACGCCGGGCGCTTGCCATTATGATGGTGTCAGCGAGGGGCATGGCCCCTTGGAAACCGCGTCGTGAGGAAGGTGACGCCATGGGCGCCGGATTCGAAGATCGCAAGCAAACCATCATCGAGAAGACCATCAACGGGGAGACCTACGAGCAGATCTACACGCAGATGCTCAAGCCCGTGACGATGGAGGAGTGGGAGAAGCTCCCCGAGGACGAGAAAGCCCTCGCCAAGCCCTATCCGTTCGACCCGCACACCTACGAGGCGGCCCCCGGCATCATCTGCGAGCAGGACGTCGCGGTCGAGATGCGCGACGGAATCAAGCTGTACTGCGACATCTTCCGTCCCAAGACCAGCGGTGCCGACGAGCAGGTGCCCGCCATCCTGGCGTGGTCCAACTACGGCAAGCGCCCCAACGAGTACCGCACGGGGAAGGACGTCGGCTTCACGCCCGGCGTTCCCGAGGGCACCATTTCGGCGATGGCCAAGTTTGAGACGGTCGACCCCACGTACTGGTGCAACAACGGCTACGCCGTTATCAACGTCGACATCCGCGGCGTCGGCTACTCCGAGGGCTATCACGACCAGTTCGGCATCCAGGACGGTCGGGACGGCTACGACTTCATCGAGTGGACGGCCCAGCAGCCGTGGTGCAACGGCAAAGTCGCCATGGCCGGTTCCTCCGCGCTCGCCATCAGCCAGTGGCACATCGCAGCGCAGCAGCCGCCGCACCTGGCCTGTATCGCCCCGTGGGAGGGCATGAGCGACATGTACCGCGAGTCCATCTACGAGGGCGGCATCCCCTCCATCGCGTTCACGCGCTTCGCGACGCTCGGCGCCGCCGGCCTCAACGGCATCGACGACCAGGGCGCCATGGGCTTGAAATACCCGCTGATGAATGTCTACTGGCGCAACAAGATCCCCGATTTCTCGAAGATCGAGGTGCCGATGTACGCCTGCGCCGGTTGGAACCACTTCCATCTGCGCGGCACCATCATGGGCTGGCGCCTCGCGGGCTCCAAGGACAAGTGGCTGCGCGCGCACCGCGAGTTCGAGTGGCCGGATTTCTACATGCCCGAGAACATCGAGGAGCTCAAGCGCTTCTTCGACCGCTACTGCAAGGGCATCAACAACGGCTGGGAGATGACGCCGCGCGTGCGCATCGACGTGCAGGACGCCTACGACGAGCTTGCCGAGGAGCGCCGTCCCGAGAAGGAGTTCCCGCTCGCGCGCACCCAGTACCGCAAGCTTCATCTCGATGCTGCGACGATGACGGCTTCCGACGGCGCCGTCGCGTCCGAGTGCAGCGTCTCCTACGATGCCAACGAGGGGCAGGCCGAGTTCGACTACACCTTCGCCGAGGACACCGAGATCACCGGCTATATGAAGCTGCATGCCTGGGTCGAGGCGAAGGGCCACGACGACATGGACCTGTTCATCACGATCAAGAAGATCAGCGCCGAGGGCGTCGAGCTGCCCGTCTGCGTGTTCGGCGACACCTCCCCGCATCCGGGCGCGTGGGGCAAGCTGCGCGTGAGCCATCGCGAGCTCGATCCCGAGCAGTCGACCGATTTCCAGCCCATCCAGTCGCATGAGCGCGAGCTCAAGCTGTCCCCGGGCGAGATCGTGCCGATCGACGTGGAGATCAACCCCACAAGCCGCAAGTGGTATGCGGGCGAGAAGCTGCGCGTCCAGATCTGCGGGCGCTACATCCGCGAGCCGTACTGGATCGAGCCGTTGATCTGGGAGGCCGACAACGCGGGCGAGCATGTCGTCCACACCGGCGGCGAGCATGACTCCTACCTGCAGATCCCGGTCATCGGGCCCAGGCACGACCGCACCAAGGAATTCGTGATCGACCCCGAAGCCCATCCGTCCCACCCGATCTTCTAGCCTGATCGAGCGGAACTCCTCTCCGGCCAAGATGCACGAGGAAGACCGTCTTGCGATGTGCGCGAGACGGTCTTCTTTTATCATGTTCTTGTCGAAGGAGCGCCCATGACCGATCGTTCCGACAAAACGAAAGAGGCGATCAAGCACGCGCTTATCGCGCTGATGGAACGCGAGCCTTTCGAGGTGATCTCGGTGAAGCAGATCGTCGCCGCATCGGGGGTGGGGCGGTCGACCTTCTACGCGTATTTCGAGGACAAACAGGATCTGCTGGAGTCGATAGAGACAAGCTTTTGGAGGACCTCTCCCTTTATCGAAGCCGACGATCGCTCGCGCCTACCGAGAACCCCTTCGACGACATGTGCAAGTGGTATCGAACATGCTATGCCTGGGATCGAGCGCTCAGGGCCCTGACGGGCCCTAACGGCGATCCGCGATTCGCGGGTCGGTTGATCGCCAAAGCGAGCGCCGAGCTGCACGACATGATGGACGACGAAAGCGTGCCGCGCGATAACATGCGCCCGTATTTCGAGACGATGCTCGGGCACTCCTACGTCGGCTTGGCGCTTTACGCGATCAGGGCCCCGCAATCCGAACGCCTCGATCCCATGCGCCTCGCGCAGATCGCCAACCACACGCGCGCCGCGTTTTTCAGGGAGTACGATTGGGCGCCCCGGCTGTCCGACGAGCAGCTCTTCGGCGAGGCGGGGGAGATCCTGTAGGGAGTCGATCTCCTCGCCGCCTCCACATTCTTGATTTTCACCCTTGCAACCGAAGCGGAAAGCGTCTATCATAGATTCCCGCGTTAAACGAAAACGCGATTCGGTCGCTTGGCTCAGCGGGAGAGCATCGCCTTCACACGGCGGGGGTCACAGGTTCAAATCCTGTAGCGACCACCATGAATTCGCAGGTCATCGGGTTGTTCCCGGTGGCCTGTTTTCGTTTCGGAGCATTGTGCGTACGCTTCGCGTGCGCTTTTCCGCTCGATCGCTACCGCACCTCGTGGAGCTCCTCGCCGGAGAACTGCTCGTAGCCTTCCTCGGAGACGTAGTAGCGCACGGCGCCGGGGAGCACGCGGGCGGTGAACGGGGTGGTGAGGCCGGTCGTCTCGCCGTCGAACTGCACCTCCATCGGCGGATCCGCGACGACCGACGCCTCCTTGGCCGTGTAGATCTCCAGGGAGTCCGTGCGGTCGGGATGCATGCCGTCCCGGTCGAGGAACGTCGAGATGAGGGCGGGGATCAGGTCGAACGCGCTTTTGCCCTTGAGCACCACGACGCCCAGCGCGCCGTCGCGCGGGAGGTTGTCGTGCGTTACCGCCAGATCGAACTGGATCTTGGCGAAGTTCACGATCAGGATGCCCAGCCCCTCGCTCTCGATCGGCTCGCCGTCGAGCACCATGTGGAACTTCGACACCTGGGGCGTCGCGTTGGCGATGGCGGCGGAGAAGTACGCCATCGGACCCCAGACGCGCTTGTGGGGCTTGGCGTCGCGCATGATCGCGGCGTCGTATCCCGCGCCCGCCATGATGACGAAGCCGAAGCTTTTGCCGGCGACCTCCATCTCCCCCAGATCGAAGTCGAGCATCAAGCCCGCGCGGATCATCTTCGCCAGCGCGTGGGGCTCGTTGGGGGACTGCAGGTTGAGCGCGAGCAGGTTCGCCGTGCCGGCGGGGAAGGGGAGCACCGGGATGCCCGAGCCCGCGAGCGCGTAGCTGACGGCGGCGACCGTGCCGTCACCGCCGCTCGCGACCACCGCGTCGAACCGATCGGCGTCGTAGAGCATCGTCGCGACTTCGGTCGATCCGTCGGTGGAGCGCATGCACACCTCGTCGCCGTCGCTGGCGAACGAGCGGATGAAGTCGTACACCGCGCCCTCGCCGTATCCGGACTTGAGGTTGTTGATGACGAGCAGTTTCACAGAACTCCCTTCTATTGATAATATGCATGGTACAACATGATCACGACGAGACGAAGACTAGGCAAGGAACCTCCTGGATGTACATAGCCGACCAAGAATCGCTCGAGGCGTTCGCCCGTAGCGCCGAGGGCGCGCGCGTGCTCGCGGTGGACACCGAGTTCCTCCGCGAGAAGACCTACTACCCCAAGCTGTGCCTTCTTCAGCTGTCGGCAGACGACCGGGTCGCCGTCGTCGACCCCTTCTCGATCGAGAGCCTCGATCCGCTCAAGCCCCTGTTCGCCAACAAGGGGATCGTCAAGCTCTTCCACGCGGGCGGCCAGGACCTCGAGATCATCCTCCACGAGATGGAGATGCTGCCGAACCCCGTGTTCGACACCCAGATCGCGGCCGCGCTGCTCGGCCATACGCAGCAGATCGGCCTCGCCTCGCTCGTCCATGCCGAGCTGGGCGTCCAGCTGCGCAAGATCGACTCGTTCACCGACTGGTCCCAGCGTCCGCTGTCCGATTCCCAGCTTCAGTACGCGGCCGAGGACGTGATCTACCTCCCGAAACTCTACGCGCAGATGAAGGCGAAGCTGGAGGAGCAGGGCCGGCTCGAGTGGCTGGCCAACGATTTCGCGGAGCTTTCCGACCCGTCCCATTTCCGGGTCGACGAGAGGCTGCGCTACAAACGGCTCAAGCGCATGACATCTCTTTCGAAGCGTCAGCTGGCCGCCGCGCGAGAGGTCGCGGCTTGGCGCGAGCTGACCGCCCAGAGCCGCAACATCCCGCGCAAGTGGGTGCTCACCGACGAGCAGATCGTCGAGGCGTGCAAGCGCGAGCCGCGCACGATCGGGGATCTGTACATGGTCCGCGGGATGAAGGAGAAGCTCCCGATCAAAGACGCGCGCAAGGTGCTGTCGCTGATGGTCTCGGCGCTCGATTCGCCTCCCGACGCGTGGCCCGAGCCTGACCGCCCCGGCAAAAGCGAGCGCAACGTCGACTTCCAGCTCGATCTCATGATGGCGCTCGTGCGCCTGCGCTCCAAGGAGAGCGGCATCGCGATGCCGACGCTGGCGAGCCATGACGATCTGGTGCGCGTCGCGCGCGGCTACCGCGACGACGTCGAGCTCCTGCGCGGATGGCGCCGTGCCATCGTGGGCGAGGAGCTGCTCGACCTGCTCGACGGGCGGATCAAGCTCTCGCTCGACGGGGGGTCGCTCGTCGTCGAGCGCGTGGAGTAGATGACGCGGCGGTAACAGGCTTGCGGATGTTTGCGCTCCTTGCGCGCCGGGGGAGCCTATCGCCCCGCGGACCTGTATAATTTCACGGTGTGACTTTCCGCGCCGGGGCCGTCGAGCCGCCGGTGCGGCGATGCGTGTTGATTCGAGAAGGAGAACCGACGCATGTACATGGATATGGGTTATCTGGGTTTGATCGTCGTGACGCTGCTCATCGGCTGCGGCGCCACCGCCTGGGTCAACCGCCAGCTTCGCAAATACCAGCGCGTCCCCATCAGCAACGGGCTCACCGGGGCCGAGGCGGCGCGCCAGATGCTCGCGTACTACGGCATCCACAACGTGCCCGTCCAGCGCGGCGGCCATGGCCAGGATTTCTTCGACCCGCGCACCAACTCCGTGACGCTTTCGCCCGAGGCCTACGACGGCCGCTCCATCACGGCGACGGCGACGGCGTGCCACGAGGTCGGCCATGCCTGCCAGTACGCGGAAGGCTACGCGCCGATGAAGGTGCGCGGCTCGCTTGTCCCGGTGGTCAACCTGGCGTCCAACGCCTGGGTGTTCCTGCTGATGATCGGCATCTTCATGCAGATCGCCGGCCTGGTCACCCTCGCCATCATCATGTACGCCGCCGTCGTTTTGTTCCAGCTCGTCACGCTGCCGGTCGAGTTCAACGCCTCGGCCCGCGCGATGACCTACATGGGCACGATCGGCATGCCCGCGGGCGAGCGCTCCGGCGCGGGCAGCGTCCTGCGCGCCTGCGCGCTCACCTACGTCGCCGCCGCGCTCACCTCCATCCTGCAGCTCCTGTGGCTGCTCGGCCAGCGCGAGGAATAGCGCGCCCATGATCGGCTACGCGCACGGCGCCGTCGAGTCGTCCGCATCCGACGGGCAGGCCCCTCGGGCCCTCACCGTCTCGCAGGCGCTCGACATCGTCAAGGGGACGCTCAAGGGCATCCGCCTCACCGTCATCGGCGAGGTGTCCGAGGTTTCCGCCAAGCGTGGGTACAAGGCGGTCTACTTCACCATCAAGGACCGCTCCTCCGCGCTCAAATGCCTGATGTGGAACGACCTCTACCGCGCGAGCGGGTTGGATCTGGAGGTCGGCCAGGAGGTCGAGGTCTCGGGTTTCTTCAGCCTGTACGCCGCGCGCGGCACGATGAACTTCGACGTGCGCCGACTCGCGCTCGCCGGCGAGGGCAGGCTGCGCATGGAGGTCGCGCGCCTGGCGCGCAAGCTCGAGTCGGAAGGCCTCATGGATCCCGCGCGCAAGCGTCCGCTGCCGCCGTTTCCCCGCGTCGTCGGCGTCGTCACCTCCCCGCGGGGGGATGCCGTCCATGATATTTTGCGCACGCTGCGCCGTCGCTGGCCGCTCGCGCGCGTCGTGCTCGCCGGCGTCCAGGTGGAGGGCGCGGGCGCGGAGATTGCGCTCATCGAGGGGCTGCGGTGCATCGCGGCATCGGACGCCGAGCTCGTCATCCTGGGACGCGGCGGCGGACCCTACGAGACCATGATGCCGTTCAACGACGAGGGCCTCGCGCGGGCCATCGCGGCCTGCCCGATCCCCGTCGTCACCGGCATCGGGCATGAGCCGGACAACTTCATCGCCGATATGGTCGCGGATGTGCGCGCCTCGACGCCCACTTGGGCGGCGACGGCGGCCGTGCCGGACCAGGCCGAGATCCTCAACCTCATGGACGCACGCGGCGTCGCGCTCAACGGCTCGATGCGCCGCATCGTCGAGCGTGCGCAGGCGTCGGTGGCGCGTTTGTCCGACCGTCCGGTGCTGCGCGATGTCGACCAGCTCTTCGCGCAGGAGGCCATGGGGGTCGACCATCTTGCCGCACGCTTGGAACGCGCGCTCCCGACGGCGCTCGAGAAGCGCCGCGAGGCGGTCGGCCAGCTGGGCGCGCGCCTCGAACGCGTGCTGCCCCAGGCGCTCGCGCAGGACCGCCTTGCGACGACGCGGCTCGCCGAACGCCTGGAACGTGCTCTCGCAGGCGCCGGGGAACGCCAGCGCGAGGCGCTCGATCGCGAGCGCTCGCGTCTGGCGGTGAGCCTCGGATCGTTTGCGGAGCGCTTCCGGCAGCAGATGGGCTTGCGCGCCGCCCGCCTCAACGATCTGTCGCCGCTTGCGATCCTCGGGCGCGGCTACGCGATCGCGCGCGACGGCTCCGGCTCCGTCGTCAAGCGGGTCGACCAGGTCGGCGCCGGCGACCCGTTGCAGGTGAACGTCTCCGACGGCGTCGTCGCATGCCGCGTCGAGTCGACGCGGCGCATCGACACCGGCTCCGTCAAGCTCGACAGCTGATCTCCGAATGCCAGAAAGGGAAGGACATCCTATGACCGATGCGAACAACGCTCCGTTCGACGCCACCCCCGTAGAGAACCTCTCGTTCCGCGAGGCCCTCGCGCAGCTCGATGCCATCGTGGGCAAGCTCGAGAGCAACACGCTCGAGTTGGAGGAGAGCCTCGTCGGCTACGAGCGCGGCGTCGCGCTGCTCGGCTCCCTGCAGAAGCGCCTGACCGAGGCGCAGCAGAAGGTCGACGTGCTGATGGGCGAGCTCGAAGCGGCCCCCGACGACAAGACGCGCGACGCGACCCTGTCGTAGACGCGTCGGCATCGGCGCCGTCCATCTGTCGTACACTGTAACCGACGCTGCCGCGGCGGAAGATGCGGCGGGGTGCCGCTCCCTCAAGGCGGAGAATCGAGGTGCGCGACCATGCGCAAAGACGATTGCATCTTCTGCAAGATCGTTGCGGGGGAGATTCCCTCCACCAAGGTCTACGAAGACGACGACGTGCTGGCGTTCGAGGATCTGAACCCCCAGATGCCGTGCCATACGCTCATCGTCCCCAAGAACCATTACGACAACATCGGCGACGGCATCCCCGATGACGAGATGGGGCGCCTGTTCAACACCGCCAAGAAGATCGCCGAGATCAAAGGGATCGCCGAGAGCGGCTACCGCGTGATCGTGAACACCGGCGACGACGCCCAGCAGTCCGTGCACCACATCCACGTGCACGTCCTCGGCGGCGCCCCGATGAACGACGGCAGCCCGGCAAGGTAGTTTCAGCGGTCTGCCGATCGCCGGAATGCGCCGACGCTGCGCGGGACCTGGCGGCATAGCCGACGTTCAAGCCCGTCTTGGTGGACCGAAGTCCACCCAAGGCGGGCTTTCTCGTCTTCCGCACTCGCCGGGACCCCGCTCGCTGGCATTTTCCCAACCTGCGCGTCTCGAAATGTCCGCTGCCTCTCGGCCTCTCCAACACGCTCCATGCGTCGCTTGCCGAAACGCGAAAAAGAAGGACCGACGCTTCTACATTTTTCCTAGGCGAGCGGAAGCTGCCGTCCCTTTTTCTCATCGCCCGGATGCCGCTTGCCGAAACGCGAGGGGTCGCGTCGGGCGCGTTCGCGCTCCGCTCCTACAATATTCAAGTTAGGAAAAGCAAAGGAGGCGGATCGTTGAACGTTCTGGTCATCAATGCAGGATCATCTTCCTTGAAGTATCAATTGCTCAACGTGGAGACCCATGCGCTGCTCGCCAAGGGCATCTGCGAGCGGGTGGGCTCTCCCGATGCGTTCCACAAGCACGGCATCGACGACAACGAGGTCGTCATCGACGCCCATATGGCGGATCACGACGAGGCCATGGCGCTCGTCCTCGAGACGCTGACTACCGGCCCCACCAAGGCGATCGACTCTCTCTCCGAGATCGACGCGGTCGGGCACCGCATCGTCCAGGGCGGCAAGTACTTCGACCGCTCCGTCATCATCGACGACGAGGTCATCGCCAAGATCGACGAGCTGGCCGAGCTCGCGCCGCTGCACAACAAGGCCGCGCTCATGGGCATCTACGCCTGCCAGAAGCACATGCCGGGCGTCCCGATGGTCGCCGTGTTCGACTCCGCGTTCTTCCAGTCCCTGCCTCCCAAGGCCTACATGTACCCGCTGCCTTACGAGCTCTACGAGAAGTACGGCATCCGCAAGTACGGCGCCCACGGCACGAGCCACCGCTACATCTCCGAGCGCGCGGCGGCGTTTCTGGACGAGCCGATCGAGGATCTCAAGCTGATCACCTGCCATCTGGGCAACGGCTGCTCGATGAGCGCGATCGACCACGGCATCGCGGTCGACACGTCGATGGGCCTGACGCCGCTCGACGGCTTGATGATGGGCACGCGCTGCGGCGCGATCGATCCCGCCATCGTGCCGTTCCTCATGGACCATGAGAATCTCGACGCGCAGGGCGTGAACGACCTCATGAACAAGAAGTCAGGACTGCTCGGCATCTCGGGCATCAGCAACGATCTGCGCAGCGTGCGTACCGCCTCCGAAGAGGGCGACGAGCGCGCGCAGCTCGCCTACGAGATGTACTCGCATTCCGTCAAGAAGTACATCGGCCAGTACATCGCCGTCATGGGCGGCGTCGACGCCATCGTGCTGACCGCGGGCGTGGGCGAGAACTGCGACAAGATGCGCCGCCTCATCTTCGGCGGCCTGCAGCCGCTCGGCATCGTGCTGGACGAGAAGCGCAACAGCACGCGCGGTGGCGAGCGCATCATCTCCACCGACGACTCCGACGTCGTCATCCTCATCATCCCGACGAACGAGGAGTACATGATCGCCCGCGACACCTACGAGCTGGTCCACCAGTAGGCATCCGGCCTAAGACATCGCGGCGCCTACGAGCTGGTCCACCAGCGGGCATCCGATTCGAGGCGTTGCGGCGCCTCGAGCGTTGAAAGGCCGGTGCCGCTCCAATAATCGGACGTTTTGCGTGCCTCCCGTTTCCGCGGGAGGCATTTCTTTTCCCCGGGGAAAGCGGCAACCTGCGGATATTCCAATGGAAAACCGCCCCGCTCGGCGAAACGGTGCCTTCCGGGCGGGGCGGTCTGCGCAAAATGCTCCAAAACTGGAGTGCGGCATCGCAAATCGTGCTCCGACTGCGGCTTTGACTGCGTATCGACGCTTTCAAAGCGGGCGCTTTCGGAGCGCTCCTCCTCATGCTGCGAAACGATCGGGCCTCTCTTCTCGGATCGCAGCCTGCGGTTCCAATCCGCCAGCACGAAAGCCCCTACGCCTTGTTCGCCTGGGCCTGGACGCAGGTGATGGCGATGACGCCGACGATGTCGGCGGCGCTGCAGCCGCGGGAGAGGTCGTTGACGGGGGCGGCGATGCCCTGGGTGATGGGCCCGTAGGCCTCGGCCTTCGCCAGACGCTGGACGAGCTTGTAGCCGATGTTGCCGGCGTCGAGGTCGGGGAACACCAGCACGTTGGCCTTTCCAGCGACGGGGGAGTCGGGCGCCTTGGACGCGCCGACGCTCGGCACCATGGCGGCGTCTGCCTGCAGCTCGCCGTCGAGAGCGAGCTCGGGCGCGAGCTCCTTGGCGATGCGCGCGGCCTCGACGACCTTGGCCGCGTCGTCGTTCTTGGCGGATCCGTAGGTGGAATGCGAGAGCAGCGCGACGGTGGGCTCGGTGCCCATGAGCGTCTTCCAGGATTTCGCCGAGTTGACCGCGATGTGCGCCAGGCGTTCGGCGTCGGGCTGCACCTCCAGGCCGCAATCCGAGAACACGAACGTCCCGTTCTCACCCAGGTCGCAGTCTGACACGACCATCACGAAGAACGAGCTCACGAGCTTGACGCCCGGAGCGGTCTTGAGGATCTGCAGACAGGGGCGCAGCACGTCGCCCGTCGCATGGCAGGCGCCGGCGACCATGCCGTCGGCGCGCCCGGTCTTGACGAGCATCACGCCGAAGTAGAGCACGTCGTCCATCTTCTCGAGCGCCTGCTCGGGCGTCATGCCCTTGTGCTTGCGGATCTCGAAGAGCGCGTCGGCGAGCTCCTGGCGCAGCTCGGAGGAACGCACGTCCACGATCCGGGCGCCATCTAGCGCGCGGCCGCTCGCGGAGATCGCCTCGGCGTCGCCCAGGATGATCAGGTCGGCGACGTCGTCGGCGAGGATGCGCTCCGCGGCTTCGAGCGTGCGGGGATCGTCGCCTTCGGGCAGGACGATCGTCCGTTTGTCCGCCTTGGCGCGGGAGATCATGGATTCGAGAAACGTGCTCATGGTGCCTCCGTTCGTAAGGTCGCGGATGGGGGCGCGCGACCCGCGCTGCGCGGGTGCGAGCCGCCTGCGGGCGCGGAATCCTTCGGTGCCGCCCCTCCTCGTGCCGGCCAGGGCGCGAGGGCCCGGCTAAATATCCGCCTTTTATGATAATCGTCCGTGCTGTGCGCCTTCCCGGTAAAATGGCTCACGGTTCAATTTGCGCGTGCTTCGGATCGGGCGCCGGCGCGGTCGGCGGCAAGGCCTCGCAACCCTCGAAGGCGGGACGCACGCGTCGCATCATGCAAACCGAAAGGAGCCTCATGGGCGTTCAGTATTCCGTATTCAATGACATCGACATCGCCGAGTTCGACGCGGTGGTCGTCGGTACCGGCTTCGCGGGTGCGGTCACGGCGCGCGAGCTCGCCGAGCGCGGCGGCAAGAAGGTCCTCGTCATCGAGAAGCGCGGCCATATCGGCGGCAACATGTACGATGAGCTCGACGACGCCGGCATCCTGGTGCACCGCTACGGCCCCCATATCTTCCACACCAACGACAAGCGCGCGTTCGACTACGTCCGCCGCTTCACCGAGTGGCGCGACTACCAGCACGAGGTGCTCGCCGACTGGTACGGCACCTACATGCCCGTGCCGTTCAACAAGAACTCGATGGAGATCGCGTTCGGCGAGGAGAAGGCCGCCCATCTCATCGAGAAGCTGATCCAGACGTTCGGCGACGAGCGCAAGGTCCCGATCATCGAGCTGCGCGAGCAGGACGATCCCGAGCTGGCTGAGATCGCCGACTTCGTGTACAAGAACGTCTTCCTCTACTACACCCAGAAGCAGTGGGGCCTCACGCCCGAGGAGGTCGACCCCTCCGTCACCGCGCGCGTGCCCGTGTTCATCTCGCGCGACAACCGCTACTTCCAGGACGCCTACCAGGGCATGCCGCTTGACGGCTACACGCCGCTGTTCGAGAACATGCTCTCCCATGAAAACATCGTCGTGTGCCTGAACACCGAGGCAGAAAGCGTCTTCGACCTCAAGTTCGCCAACGGCGCCGAGGATTCGCCGCTTACCGCCATCGCGATCAAGGGCCAGGACTTCGACGGCCCCATCGTGTACACGGGTCCTTTGGACGAGCTGTTCCTGTCGCGCTTCGGCCGCCTGCCGTACCGCACCCTTGACTTCAAGTACGAGACGCACGACCAGCAGCACGTGCTTCCTTGCGGCACGGTCAACTTCACGGTGACCGAGGACTACACGCGCATCACCGAGTTCACGTATCTGACCGGCCAGGAGTCCGACAAGACCACCATCATGAAGGAGTACAGCCACTCCTACGATGATCCCGAGAACCAGATTCCGTATTACGCGATCATCTCCGAAGAGAACACCGCGCATTACAACCGTTATCTCGCGCTGACCGAGAAGCTGCCGAACTTCCACCCGCTGGGACGCCTTGCGGAGTACCGCTACTACAACATGGACGTCATCATCGGCCGCGCGCTGGCGCTGGCCGACGAGCTGGTGGGCGAGGGCGAGTAGTCCGGTTCCGTCCGGACGCTGGTGGAAAGGAAGCCGCACATGAAGACGATCACGTTCGCCGTGCCGTGCTACAACTCGGCAGCTTACATGGATAACTGCATCAAATCGCTTCTCACCTGCGACGAGGGGCGCAACGACATCCAGATCGTGATCGTGGACGACGGATCCACCAAAGACGACACTCCTGAAAAGGCGGATGCCTGGCAGGCCGAGTATCCCGAGACGATCTTGGCCGTGCACCAGCCCAACGGCGGGCACGGCCAGGCGGTCAACACCGGCCTGGCCCATGCCGAGGGCCGCTACTTCAAAGTCGTCGACTCCGACGACTGGCTCGATGCCGATGCCATGCGCGAGGTGATGCGCTATCTGCGCCGCCAGTGCGAGCTGAAGGATGCGACCGATCTCGTGATCGGCAACTACGTCTATGAAAAGGTGCACGAGAACACGCGCACCGTCATCCGCTACAAGAACGTGTTTCCTGTGGGCGAGGAGTTCACCTGGGCAGACGTGGGGCATTTCAACCCCAGCCAGTACCTGCTCATGCACTCGGTCATCTACCGCACCGAGCTTCTGCGCGATATGGGGCTCCAGCTTCCGCAGCACACCTTCTACGTCGACAACATCTTCGTATACGTGCCTCTGCCGCACGTCAAGTCGATGTACTACCTCGATGTGGACATGTACCGCTACTTCATCGGGCGCGAGGACCAAAGCGTCAACGAGAGCGTGATGATGGGCCGTATCGACCAACAGCTCAAGATCACGCGCATCATGATCGACGCCGTGCCGCTGCCCGATGCCGTGGAGGAGAAGCGTCTCGAGCGTTACATGGAAAACTACCTGTCCATGATGATGTGCATCTGCTCGATTTTCCTGCGCATGATCAACACCTCCGAGGCTGAGGAGAAGCGCGATGCCATCTGGGCTTATCTCAAAGAGCACAACCCCGGGGTGTATAACCGCGTCAAGAACAGCGTGCTCAACCTGGCGACCAACATCCCCACCGAGCTCGGCCGCCGCATCGGCATCACCGGCTACCACGTGGCCCAGAAGATCTTCAAGTTCAACTAGCCGTTCCGCCTGGCTGTCGGCCCGCCGCGTGAGAAAAGGGGACAGTCACTTTTTCTCATTGGGCAATGAGAAAAAGTGACT